>Ga0114931_10003089_pt1 | contig 21155 bp, 18 predicted proteins | sample 2SBtaG_FD_89579 | JGI IMG/M metagenome (GOLD analysis project Ga0114931, IMG submission 89579) | Deep subsurface microbial communities from Kolumbo volcano to uncover new lineages of life (NeLLi) - 2SBTROV14_V59a metaG | ecosystem: Environmental > Aquatic > Marine > Volcanic | place: Kolumbo...
TAAAGACAAACGTGTCACCCCATCGGAAGTCGCGATTCGTCTTGAAGAGCGATGTGTCCGACTTCTATCCGAGCGTCCACCATAGCCGAGTTTATCGTCTGTTTGTCGATAGATTTGGTTGTTCGCCAGATGTCGGTCGCATTTGCACGTCACTATGCACATACAGCCATCATTTGGCGTTGGGGCTGGTGACCAGTCCGATATTGGCGGACCACCTCTTGCAAGATGTTGATTGTCGGCTTGGGGCTGCATGCGATTCGGCTGGGCTAAAATACACACGGTTCGTCGATGACATTACGATTTCAGGCCCCTTTGACCTTGAACCGAGCGGGTTCGCGAATCTTGTGGAGCAAATCCTAAGCGAACACGGATTTCGTGCGAACCCGCTGAAGCATCGGTTCGGAAACACAAATGAAGGAGTCGACGTTACTGGTATTCGCATCGCAAACTGTCGCTTGGACGCTACCCAAGAATACGTTGTTGAGCTTGAGCGACAACTGGTTGATGCGACATCACTCGCGTGCGGTGGGGAATTCGTTGGACCTTATTCTACGCGGTCCCAAATTCTGGGCCGCGTGCAGTTCGTGGCATGGGTTAATGCGGGTCGAGGGCGGCGGCTTCGCCGAAGGTTTAGTTCCATCGATTGGAAAGCACACGCGAGGGAGGCTCGTCAGAGAGGAATGCTTGTACTGAAGAAACAACTCACCAAGAAAACGGCGACCGCACGGCATCCGGAACGACTCAGTGACAGTACATGTGTTGATTCAGTGTGACCTTGGTCGGTGCAGTGCATCCCCAGACATTGCTTCAGTTACGTGCAGAGCGTGGCTTGCCAGATAGCGACTAAATCGAGTCAATTAGTCGACGTAGAAATCTCCTCCATCAATCAGGTAGCTACAAAGGCATGGGTGTCGTATTAGTCTGGACTCTTCCGCAAACTTTGGATTATTTGCAGAATCGCTCGTCGTGACGCAGCATCCAACTGCGGCCAAGCGGTGTGTAGTAGATGTAGTTCTTCGGCTTCGTGAGGGTCGATTATGGCGACACTGGTTGACTGACAGTCGAACCGCTGCCAGCCCGCTGCCAGGGCTTTTTCGCTTTTCGTAAGTCGTTTTCCAGTAACGGAGTTACGTAAAAGAGCTTGCGGGTTCGATTCCCGCCGCCTCCACTAAGACGGGTTCCACAACCCGTCTCGAACTAGGCAAGGCCCGCTGGCCACCACCAGTGGGCTATCGCCGTGTGGTGAACGCACGACCAACAACGGGCAGTATATCTACGACACGACCGCCGAAGCGATCGCGATTGCCGCGGTTTCTATGCGCAGCAATCGCGGCCCCAGTGAGACGATCTTCCAACCGGCCGCGGAGGCCTCTCGGATCTCCGCCGGGGTAAAACCACCCTCGGGTCCGATGGCCACGACAAGGCTTTGCGTCGCGGCCCTCGATCGCCGCGCCGCGGCCAACGAAAGACCTTCGGACGAAGGGTGGGCCACCCAACGGTTTTCCTCCTTTGTCAGGCTCGACACGCAAGCTGTCCACGTCAGGGATTCCTCGATCCGCATGAGTACGTTCCGACCGCATTGCTTGGAGGCCTCAACCACCGTGCGGCGAAGTCGCTTGAGCGATGAAGTGCTGGGTTGGGCGACACCGCGCGCGGTGACCAACGGGATGAGTCGCGTGACGCCCAGTTCGGTGGCCTTCTCGATGAGCCAGCGTTGACGGTCGCCTTTGGGAAGGGCGACCGCAAGGGAAAGCGTGAAAGGCAACTCGCGGTCGACCAGGCGACAATCGAGAATCGACAGCCCAAGGCGGCGGCGATCGGCGTGCTCGATTCGGGCGTGGTATTCCATCCCGGTGCCATCAAACAGCGTGATCGAATCACCGATTCCGAGCCTCATCACGTGGATAGCATGATGGGCCTCGGAGCCAGAAAGTTCCGCTTGGTCGCCTGCGATTGGCGATTCGGCGAAGAAGCGGTTGGCCATTGAAGACTCCGCGTTGCATGTGGAACAAGGATTGGGCGATTTTAGCCGACGACTGCTGGCAGACGCGAACCACGGTGGCTTGGGGCGAAGCGTCCATCATCCTTCGCGAGAATTCTTTCGGGGTAGCAAATCGTGGCAATCGAGTTAAAATTGCCCCAACGCTGGATCGAACCGTTTTTTGGCGCAAGCCTCGGGTGAACAATGGCTTTCGTTACTTCAGGCGTCTTTGATCCGCGCCGCTTTCATGGATGAAGATTCGTGAAGCCGTGGCGAAGAACTACTTGTTGGCGCGACGCGGTTCAATGTAAAGCGGTTCATCGATCCATCAACACCAAGAGGTCTGGCAACCAACGTGCAACGGCAAACGGCTACACAGACTGCCGCGGAAGACATCGAACTTCGCGATCCCGCGCTAGCCGCCTTTCTGGCGTGGCTATGGCCGGGGGCAGGGCACATCTATCAGCGTCGCTATGCCAAGGGTGCGCTGTTCATGACCTGCATTCTGGTTATTTTCTTCTATGGATTGGCCCTTGCCGATGGCCGCGCGGTTTACGCTTCTTGGCGAGACGACCACAAGCGGTATCCCTATCTGTGCCAAGTCGCCACCGGATTACCCGCTCTGCCGGCATTGATTGAAGCTCGACGCAAGGCCGCCGGAAACGCTCCGCTCTTGGGCGGCTGGTATGCTCCCCCGGGAAACCAAGAAGAGCTTGATGCCCTGCATCGCAAGTATCATCGTTTTCTCGAACTGGGAACCGTGTACACGATGATCGCCGGCTTGCTCAACGTGCTCGTGATTTGGGACGCCTGGGGAGGTCCCGCTTACATTGAAGAAGAACGAGAGAATTCCACCGCCGGAGACTCCGGCACCGGCAAGTCAAAAGAACCGGATCGTCCGCCGGACTGATGCTCGTGGATTTCCGCACGGCCAGTTTGCCGTCGCGGCGGAAGGAATTGGCAATCGCCGGCTGCTGAATTTGTCTGTCATTCTCCTGTTGGGTTAAACCGTGTTTTCACCGATTTTGATCGCCATCGCCTTGTTTGCCGTCGGCAACGACATGTTGTACGCCTTGCCGCTGATCGTCGCGGTGAGCTTGGTTTATTCCGGCACTCGGTACGAAGACACAAAGCTCATTCTCTCGCATGCGTTGCGCACCGCGATCTGGATCATCGTTTTCATGGCGATCATCTATGGTCTTCTCGCATTGGTTGCCTGGGGCCTGTAGCGGCTGGAAGTCGACTCTCCGTGGCTGGAATGGTGAATCCGTCAGCCGATTCGTTAGAATCGATAACACCGGTAGCCCGCGGTGGCCATGAGGGATGTAGGCTATAGAGATGGGGTTCCGGCGAACCCGTGACTCCACTCCCCCCTTGGAGCCGATGGCGTGCTTTCTTCCCTTTGCGTTTTCCTCGCGCTACTCATCCCGGTGAATCTTGGCGATGAAACCGATTCGCCGCAAGCTGCCTCTCCGCGCGTGACCGAATTGGCGGTGACGCAGTTGGCCGACGCGATGGATGCGCTCCGGCAAGCGCTGCCGGAAACATCTCTCCAGTGTGTTCCGAATACGGCGGCCAAAGTGCGCGAAGCCGCGGTGGCCGTGATGGAAGCCGCGGTGGCCGTGAATCGTTTCGACAATGGCGTGGCACCAGAGCAGTTGCTTCGCTACGCCTCGATTTTGGTTCGTGCGAATCGCCAAGTCGAAGAACTTGTCGAATCGACCATGGAACTCCGCACCGGTTTTGCCGACTTGCCAGAGGGGCCCCCGCGACGCGATGCGGCGCGCGAGTTTCTTGCCGTCGCCAATTTGATGACCGATCTTGCCGGCCGGTTTCGCTATACACTGTTCGACCCCGATACGCTCGACTACATCGAATGGGAACTAGTCGAATTCCCTGAACAGTACAACCAATTGCTCGACTTGTTTACCGAATCTAGGTGTACCGTGGGGGCGACGATCGCCGCGGGCAGCCTGCTGTACCCGTTGGAAAAAACCGCCGGCAGCGACGAAGTGGCCATTGGAGCCGCCACCAAGTCGCGCATCCTACAAGTGATCGCCGCCACCAGAGCACGCGACGTTCTTCAACCGTTGACTGAATTTCTCTACAGCGACACGGCCACGCCCGCGCTGATGATTGAGACCATCGAGACGATTCGACGGCTTGGCGTGCCTCAGTCGCCGCGGCCCAATCAAGATCCCACCTTGCCGCAACCAGCGGTCACTCCCGAAAAACTGCGAGCGATCCTGCTTGAAATGCACACCGCTTCGCTAAACGCCGCGGAATTTCATCGACGGTCGTCGCTTCTCAAGTGGCTCGATTCTCGCGTCAAGACGGGGCTTGAAGAAGCCGTCTACCATCTGGGGCGTTATGATGTCCGTCCCGGTGACTGGTTGTTGATGCGGAACCCATCTCCCTACAACCTGTTTACCGACCTCTCGCCTGGCTTGTATACGCATGTTGGCGTGGTCGCTTTGGAACAAGGCACCGATGGAGTCCGGCGGATGGTCGTCGTCGATTTACCAGAACGTGGCACCCACATGCCGGCCACCAACGTCGATCTCTTCGTACAGCGGACGCTTGACTATGTGTTCCTTCGCGCGAACGATCGAACCGTTGCCGAGACGATGGGCGAAGTGGCCGCGTCGATCATTGGCAATCCGGTTCAATTCGACCTCAATTTTCGCACCGACAACATTGTGCGGCTTCGCGGTCGCCCACTGAAGGGCGAGAAGATCACCGGCTACTGCGCAGGTTTGCTTTTGCTGTGTGCCCAGGAGACCGATGAACCACGGGCGTCCTTCTTTCCGATCCCCGAATACCCTGCCGGCGGACGCCTGCTGGAGAACATTGGCACGTTGGGGCTGTCCGTCGGCGACGATTTTGTATCGCCGACCGGCGCGATGTTCTCGCCGATGCTTGAGATGGTTGGTCGCTCCGAAGCGATGTACGATCCGCGGCGAGAAGTGGAACAGGCCATCTACGACTATTTCGCTTCCAGCCTCGAAACACGGACGCTCACGCCTTCGGACGATTTGTACCAATCGCTGCGTCTCAAAGTTGCGCAGATGTCCAGCGCCAATTCGCTGCTTTCCAAGGCCCTGGCTCGAGTCGCGGGGGTGGGATCGGAAACCGATTTGGTCACCGCCGCGAGAGCCGCCGCCGTGGTCGAGACCCTGGATCAAGTTGCCTACGGTTCCAGTGGCGAGTTTCTCGAAGCGCGACAAGCAATCCAATTCAACGGCGAAGACGCCTCGCCCGACGCCGCTCCTCGAAACACCGATTCCATCGAGCGTATGCGAGTTCTTAGGCGGAGGCATGCCGAACTCCTCCGCCGCTGGAATGCCGGAGAACTCTCGCCACGACGGTTAAGGATCGAACTGGTGGAATACTACATCAACCAGGGCCAACAACGGATCGACGAGCGATTCTTCAGCAAGGACTGATTGGCGAAGGCACGCTGCTCCACGTCATGCGTCGCCGATCAGCGGCACAAACGCACATTGGCACAGCACGGTTGATCGCGGTTTGCCATCGACCTTGCGGATTTGGGTGAGCACTTGGGTTGTGTCTTGTTTCAGAGGGATGACCAAGCGCCCGCCCTCTCGCAGTTGTTCAAACAGCTTTCGCGGAACGACATCAGCCGCGGCGGTAACGATGATGCCATCGTAGGGAGCACGCTTGGCCCACCCTTGGGTCCCGTCGTTGACGACAAATTCGATATTGGTATAGCCCAACGCCGAGAGCCGCTTGACCGCGTCGATCGTCAGATCGGCATGCCGTTCAACGGTCACGACTTGCGCGGCGATTTCAGCCAACACCGCGGATTGATAACCGCTGCCGGTTCCGATTTCCAGCACCTTCTCGTCGCCGGTCAATTCCAACGCGTCGGTCATCAGCGCCACGATATACGGTTGACTAATCGTCTGTTCGCAGTCAATTGGCAAGGCGCGGTCTTCGTACGCCCGTTCGTGAAGCGCCTCTGGCACGAACCGCTCACGCGGCACGCGCCCCATGGCATCGAGCACCCGCCGAGAAGCAATTCCCCGGGCGGCTAATTGCGTTTCTACCATTCGACGTCGCTGGAATGCGAAGCGATCGGCGGCGTCGGGAGTATCGTGAGGAATCGTATTCATATCCGCACGGCGAAATCATCGATCAAGGAATACGGCCGGTGAACGTCGACCCTCCGAACGAACCCCGCCCGTGCCCGTGAAGAAAGGTGAATCGAGGAACCATCGTCCCCACACCCGCGACCCTATCGCTGGAGAGAATCGATGTCAAACGATCCTCCTACTCTTAGGGCGACGGTTCTCACCGGAACGTGTGTCGTATAAGTTCACGCATAGTTGCCCAACCGTTTCGACCCAGTGATCGCGCGACCTTGAACCATGATGAGCCCTAAAGCGTCCGATTTCGACCAACTGCCGCGGTGGCTCTCTCAAGCGGAGAATCTGCCGTCGACGGCGCGTTCGGTGGAGATGATTCAGACACACATTTCCTGGGTCTTTCTGGCGGATGATCATGTCTACAAGTTGAAAAAGCCGGTCCAATTCGAGTTCGTCGATTTCAGCACCGCCCAGCGGCGGCGTCTGGCTTGTGAGGATGAGATGCGATTGAATCGCCGCTTGGCCCCCAATGTCTATCTCGATGTTTTACCGGTGTATCGCGACGAACAAGGACGACCAACCTGGCAACCCCGCGGCGAAGCGATCGATTGGGTCGTTCACATGCGGCGACTGCCAGCCGAGAAGATGATGGACCAAGTCATCCGAGACGGGCGCATGAACGATCGGGTCTGCGAAGCTGTTGCCACGATGTTATCGGACTTCTATCAATCGGAGCCCCCGCTGAAGATTGCACCGGAGGAATATCGTCAGCGGATTGAATCGCATCTACGGGCAAACTACGACGACATGACCTTCGCCGCGCGGCATCTCCCCGCACGGACCGTGCAACGCATAACGGCGGCGTTGGTGCGGATGCTGAAGCTCGAACCGTGGATGTTCAACGCTCGCGTCGACGCCGGTCGCATCATCGAAGGGCACGGTGATCTGCGGCCCGAACACGTTTGCTTGACCGATCCGCCGGTGGTGTTCGATTGCATCGAATTCAGTCGCGATTTTCGCACGATCGACATCGCCGATGAGCTGAGCTTTCTGGCGATGGAATGCGACTTCTTGGAGGCTGGCTGGTTTGGGAAACAAATCTCGGAGCGATGCGCCAGGCATCTTGCGGACCACGTCTCTCCACGGTTGACGCGTTTCTACAAATCCTATCGGGCTTGTGTTCGCGCGAAAGTTGCAGCCTTGCGAAGTGTTCAACTTGAGGCGCATGCCGCCAAGGAGGCACACGCCGAAGCGGAGGCATATCTCGATTTGGCCGATCGCCATGCCACGGGTTTGACGCGGCCCTTGGTGATCGTCGTGACCGGTCGCATGGGCACGGGCAAGTCGACTCTGGCGAGGGCATTGGCCAAGGGATTCGTGGCACCTTTGGAGCAGACCGACGCCGTGCGCCGCGAATTGTTTGGCGCGAGTGAAAAACCGGCCGCCTACGGAGAAGAAATCTACACGTCTGAAAACCGAAATCGCGTGTATCAGGAACTGGGAAACCGTGTGGGACAACACGTTACCGATGGTTTGACGGTCATCGCCGACGGAACGTTCCTCAGTCGAGCGTCGCGTGAATCGCTTTACTCCGTTGCGCACGACCATGGGGCAAGGACGATGATGGTGCATTGCGAATGTCCGGACGATGTTGCGCGACAGCGAATTGACCGTCGCCAGAAGTCGGGCACCGATCTATCCGAAGCGCGGCCCGAACTGCACCGGCGGCAAAGCTTCGAAGCGCCTGACGTGGAGGACTCCTCCGCGTGGATCAAGATCGACACAACAACCCCGATTGAGCACCAAGTGGCGGCGGTTCTCACAGCCCTCCGGGAACGACACACCCCGGATTGAGGTGATTCCGATCCGTGGCCGCGCCCGGCTGCGAAGATTTCAGAACCGCGGATGGTCCGAGTAATCTGGGTTCTTCTGGCATGGAGAACCACGAAAAGGCTCCCTTGACAGCAGGAGGGGATCGACTAGACTTAAGGAGAGTAAGCGATATTGAGAATCAATATCAGTACAGTCCCGAAAGGATAGGCGCCACGCGATGAGTCCGGTGAATCGTTATCAGCAACGGTTGATTTGCCACTGTCTGCAAGTGAGTGAGGCGTCGATCGACGCCGCCGCGGCGAAATCCCCCTTTCAGTCGATGAAGGATATCGCCAGCCGCACCGGAGCCGGCGACAGATGCACCGGCTGTCATCGGCGACTCATGCGATATCTCTCCGAGCGGCGCTGATTTTCCCCGTAGCGAGTCGATTGACCCGTCGATTGTGCCCCATTGGCTCCGTCGACTAGCTGTCCACGTCGACTAGCCGTGAGCGGGCGCTTCGCCCATCTGCGACTGTAAGTAGTTTTTCAACCCGACGTGTTCGATGAGTTCTAGTTGTGACTCTAGCCAGTCGACGTGTTCTTCGGAGTCGACAAGAATCCGTTCCATCAGTTCACGGCTGCCGGCATCCTTGACTTCCTGCGACAAGGCAATCGCGGCGTTATACGCATGCACGGCACCGGTCTCTAGTTCGAGATCCTTCTCGAATTGATCCTTCACGTCGCTGCCAACCCGGATCGTATCGTATCGGGCGATTTCTGGAACGCCTTCGAGGAACAGGATTCTTTCGATCAGCATTTCGGCGTGCTTCATTTCGCCGATCGACTCTTCGTAATGCTTTGCTCCCAGCTTGTGAAGGCCCCAGTTCGAACACATTTTCGACTGGCAAAAGTATTGATTGATGGCCGTTAGTTCGATGGTCAGCGCGCCGTTCAGGGCGTCGAGAATGGCTTGATTGCCTTGCATTATTGTTGAGTCCTTTTTCTTTCACGGATTGGCGGATCGATCGAATGGCGCGAGCGTCGATCGTGTTCGGTCGAACATCATTATCCGGAAGCATGTCGCGTAGCCCACGATGCGTCAATGCCCGGCACGGGAACACTCCCTATCGTTCAATCTCCGCCGACCGCGCGCTGCACCTGTTGAAACAAATCGGCATGATTCAAGTTGACCATATCGGGGTTCCACTTGATGATATCGCGGAAGCCGGCGGCGTCTTTTCGTGGGTGATAGATCATCAGTTTCACGCCAAGTTCGCGACACGTGGTGACCATTTCGTCCGACATATTGTCCAGCCCCACTTCGACAATGTTGGCTTTAATCCGCTGCACCGCGCGACGAACGTCTTTAGGACCGCGGACGTTGATCTTCAGCGCCAAGTCCGAATTCAGCTTGCGAAACCGCGAGGCTTGGATGGGATTGCCGAACCAGAAAAAACAGTCGTTTTCCAGACCGATCTCGTACACGAGTTGAATCAGCTTCTTGAGATCGGCATCCTTCACATCGAAGTACACCTTGGCTTGCCCTTTGATCCAACGCAGATAGGGTTCGAGTAGCGGAATCCGTTGTCCGGCGAACTTGGGATCGAACCAACTGCCGGCGTCGAGCTGATCGATTTCGTCGGACGTCAGATCGCGAAGCTTTCCCGTGCCATCGGTGGTTCGATCGACCGTGGGATCGTGCAGGATATACATCACGCCGTCTTTGCTGGTGCGGACATCGATTTCCACGTAGGCGACGCCCCACTTGATGCACAGTTCCGCCGACGCCCGCGTGTTCTCCGGAGTGTATTCATTCGCCCCGCGATGGCACACCAAGTCGATGGCGGTCGCCGGCGTGGCGACCCAAACCGTGAGGAGCCCCACCACCAACGGAATGCTCGAATGCCGCGTAGGAGGGTCGTGCATCGATGTTGTCTCCGACAAGAGAGGGAGGTGATTCATGTAGCAATTGTGTGTGTATTGTGGGGTGGGTGGCGCGAGGGTTCAACTCGATTGACAGGCTACGGCGGCACGATGGTTCGGCGAGGGGGTACCATCGCCCGATCGGGGGCTCCGGGCACATTGGTCTGAATCACCCAGATCGGCGGTAAAACCTTGCTGGAGAACGAGGGATTCCTGTCCCCGACCCCACCCCCCGGCGACAATAAACAACATGCGAGACAACCTGCGAAACCTGGCAAACGAATGAACCCCAAGGATTTATTCGAGATTCTGGTGCGTGAGCATGCGGACATGCTAACCGCGTATTTGCGATGCGCTGTGCGTGATCCGGTGTTAGTCGACGATCTGTTCCAAGAAGCCATGCTGGTGGCGTGGCGAAATCTCGACCGATTCGATCGCAGCCGACCGTTTGGTCCTTGGCTGCGGGGCATCGCCGCGAAGTTGGTCTTGGCACACTACCGAAAGTCCGCCCGAGCGATGTTGCTGTGCGATGAACAAATTCTGGAACACTTGGACCGCCGGCATGAGGAGTTCGCGCGGTTGGCGGGCGACACGCTGGATGAGAAACTCGACAGTTTGCGAGAGTGCGTGTCGGAGTTGCCCGAACATTACCGTCGGGCGGTTCAACTGCGTTATCACGAAGAACTGCAAGGCACACGGCTTGCCGACGAACTTCGCATCTCGGTCGAGGCGGTGAAGAAGCGATTGCAACGCGGTCGGGCGCGTCTACTCGAGTGTTTACGTCGAAAGCTGGCCACAACCGGGGTACAACCATGATCGATGCCAATAAGTTTTCGCATGATAGCCCGACGAGGGCGGACATTGAGCAGGCCGATGCCTGGGCAACCGCCGAACTGGACGACTCAGCCACCGGTTCGAGGTCTTGGTTCGCGGACGATGAGGCGATGCGCCGCGAAGCGGCTGACCTTCGTTTCCTGCACGTACTGTTGCAGCGGATCGGCAATCCCGATGAAGCCGACCGCGAGCGTCGCGTTCGTCGCGTGATCCATGCGTTGGACGACGAGGTGGCCCGTCCTCGGACGATCGACACCGAATTACTGCCCTCCACGACAAGTCCCTCGACGAGCCCTTCAACTTCGACCGTGGCGTGGTTCTCGTTCGGGCGGCGGTGGGTCATCTCGGCCTTGACGCTAGCCGCCGGGCTGTTGGTGATGGCGATAATCTGGGCTGGGCACAATGGCACGGAAGTGTCCGCGTATACCGCGGTTGAGCAGGTCTATTCGGCCGCAACCGCGTTGCAAGATCGCGAATATCGTGTCGTCTCGGTAATCAAAAAGCCCGACCGTGTCATCGAGGTCGAGTCGACCCTCTTCGTTCGCGGGGGCGAGAAGTACAGCATTCGGCATCCGTTCGTGTTGGGCGAGATCTGGATTGGCAACAACGGTCACCAAAGTTGGCTCGTTCCGCCAATCGGGGTTGCCATCACCCGGGAAGAGTCTCACGATCGTCCACAATACCTCCGGCAGTGGGCCCACGACTCAGGTTTTGTACTTCCCGAGTTGCAACTAACCGCCTTGATAGCCCACCTTCGTGATCAATTCGAGTTGGAGCTATTGCCGAGTGAGCCGCTTGTGACATCGCCGGAAGCGTTAGCCGCCGCCGCGGGCGAGACCTTGGACGCGGAACAACTCGCACGCACCGAAGTGATGTGGCGCCGTATTCGGGGCACGCTCAACGTTCAACAGCAGGGGCGACCCGAGGTTGTGGATGTTTGGTGCCATCCGACGACCGGCGTCGCACGACGTATCGAGTTGGTATGGCGACGTGACGAATCATCGTCGGACTCCGCTGTTGGTTTGCGTCGCATGACGGTGGATCTCGTACGCGATCATGTTCTCGATGAGAGTTGGTACGAGCCCACGGGACATCCATGGAAAAAGGCCACGGCGTCTCAATCCGCGCGAAAATCGCCGTAGCTCCCTATTCCCTTTGTCGAGCCCACCGGCATGGTTGAGCCCGATTGTCATCGCATTCGGAAAAGTCTTCCGAATCCGCTTAACCTCTCGGATCGTTACGGTCGATAGAAGACCTTAGCAAGCAGCGGCCTTCGATCATGCTGGCGGCGAGATGCCCGAACACGCATCGTTTACGACGACCGCCGAGACAAGATCAGACGCGGGGTGCTAGCGGTGCCTTGGCGGCAACGTCGCCTGCTTGAAAAACGATCAGCGAATCAACGCCACGGACTGGACGGAACCGACCGCGCAGGACGCACGGTGAGGCCCGTGGCTCAATATCACGGAGGGCCGATTCTCGTCATCACCAAGGGTGGCGGGGGTCGGCCCTGTGATTTTTGGAGAAAAGGAGACAAGCATGATGAAAACGCTAGCAATCACTCTAGCATGTCTCTGCCTTTTCGCGACAGGCTGCGCGGGGGCCAACGGGTATGGGGTTCGAGCGGATTCCGCGGCAGCTTTGTCTTCGGGCGACACCACGGCAGTCGCGGCATCGTACCGGTCGTCCGGTGGTAAGAAAGATCACAAGGCCTGAGGATTCTAAGAACCAGCCCAGTTTGGGCTCATTGAATCCGGTACGTCTCTGGCGCCTCATGCGATTGATTATTGGTGGACATGCGCGTGCTGGCACGCACGTTTCATGGGTGCGCGAACGCCATCGGCACGCACTTCCCGGTTCCAATCACCGTCGGCGCCGCGGCGGTGTTCTTGGTGGCGTGACGGGCTGTTGCCGCTGTCCCCGCGTTGGCGTTCGCCGGACGTTGAGCGACGTCAAATGCCGTGCATCTTGCGCGCGTTGTTCGCCGGCCAATTTCTTTAGAAACTCAGGCGACGCGCTGTCGAGGATAATGATTTCACTCTTGGCGTTCGGATGGTCCAGGGAACGTATCACGCATACCACCTCTGCCCCCGCCGCGCGATTCTGAATCACAGACAGCGCGGCCTGTTCTCGGGCATTCAGCCCTGAGTTGGTCGCGGAAACCAACCGCGTTGGCGGTCCATTTCCTCGTCTCAGGCGACTGGACGCCGCATGTGGTCCGGGTGCGACGGTCGACAGCCCTGGCATATGGTCTAAGTTCATCGCAGCCAGCCGCCGCGGTTGGTCTTGGTTGTTTGTTCGCTTCGGTGGCGTCGACTCGATAGGCGTCTCGACGATCGCATCCGCTGGCGACGGATTGGCCCCCTGGTAGATGTCACCGAGAAAGACTTGGTCAAGTTGTCGATGTACAGAGGGTAGCGCGGCGTAGAGGCCTTGGTTGTCGGCCGGATCGGCGGCATTGCAGACGCCGATCACGAACCCTTCGGCGGAGAAAAGGCCCCCGCCGCTTCTCCCTTGAACCGGCTGCCCCTGGACTTGAAGATTCGGCGGACCGAGGAACTTGTTAAGTGAAAGGACGCGGCTGCGAATCGCCGTCGGATCGGCACCATGATTGCAGCCGACGCTGATCACCGGATCTCCCTGCTTGGCCACGTAGACAGCGGGGGCCACCTTCGCCACGGCCACCTCAACCCCAGGGCGAAAGCTGATGAGCCCCACATCGAGATCTAGATCGTAGGCAATCAATTGCCCGAGGATATCCTCGATTTTTTGGGGCCAAAACAAGTCCACCGTGATCGGCCCCTTGCCTTTGGAATCGCGAAACAGGTGGCCACAGGTAAGCACCAGCGCTTCACCTTGGCGTGCGTCGATGATCGTTCCGGAGCCGACGGAGTGCCCGTCACCATCGTCAATCCGCAATCGCACGCTAGCCGCTAGAAGCTGGCCGCTCAAGCTGCTTGGTCTTGGCGCGGACGGCGGTGTGGGAGTGGACACGAAAGCGGGGGGTGTCCGCGAGCCTGATCCCGACGGGTTGGCCTGAACCATTGGCGGTTCGATGGATGGATTGGCGGAGTTGTTCGTGGTCGCCGATCCAGGGTTGAAACGCGGGGCTTCGGTCAGTTGTGGAGATGCCGCGCCGCCTGATTTATCTCGCCCGAATCCGAAACCTCCGCCACGTAAGCGATCAATCGCGCCACGAAGCATTCCGCCCTTGCGTTGAGGGGCGTTGTCGCTTTGATTGTTGGTCGCTTGTCGCGGATTGATACCAGCTTGGTGAAACAGGGCTTGCAGTTCGTTGGCCGACGTGGCGCCCACGATTCGTCCAACCTCTTGGCCATCGACAACCATCACGAAGCACGGAATGCCCTGCACGTGATGGCGAGATGCCAGCTCGCGATTCTGATCGATGTCGATCTTGCGAATCGGGTAGCCCGCGCTGGCAAGGCGGTCAACGACCGGGGCCATCTGGCGACATGGGCCGCACCATTGGGCCGAGAAATCGTACAACACGGCGTCGCTGGTGGCGGCGGTCGACAAAGCAAACAAAACAAGTTGCAACGAGACCATCACTTCCCTCCCTGGATGTGACTTGGTCGATCGGAATCGGTGGAACGAAACGTCTTGATAAGAGGTGGTCGACTACGACCGGTGCTTCATGATGAGATGAGGTGATCCGTGTGGTGAAAACCGTCGTCTTGCAAGCGTTCAACGTGTGGCAAACACGCCAGTCGCTCTCGATTCGAGATCAAAATGGTTCTCAAAACTGCGACGGTTCGGGGGGCTTCGTAACCGTGGGGGGCGAATCGGGGAATGCCGGGGGCCCGAGTGAACGGGCCGCCCAAATCGCAGGGGCGAATAGTGACGCGACTTGGCAATTCTTACAACGCCAACTTCAAATTTCATTTGCTGTCATCCATGACATACTTGAATGGGCCGTGCTAGGTACCCGTTGCACGCCCCACCGCCAAAGAATCGCGGGCCCTGGGTGGTCGTGTGCAGATCGCGTGCCAAGGGAAGGAGAAGCACGGGGCGCGGTCGAATTTGAAGGGTTCTTCGTCGCGAACCCCCTTGCCACCGCATGCGTCTATCGTGGTAGCAGACGGGTGAGGAAACCGGCGTTTGCAGCACGATGCGCCTGCCGCCGCCGGCGACGCTCCGCTACAATGCTCGCGCGTCTGGCTGCCAGCGCCCTTGAGAACGCACTGGCGGCCAATTTCCCCTTCCCCCCAGTTTTCTGACATACGCCACACTCGAGCCATGCACCGCAGATCGTTCTACATCACCACCGCCATCGACTATCCCAACAGCCGGCCGCACATTGGTACGGCGTTCGAGAAGATTGGGGCCGACATTCAGGCCCGATATCGCCGCCAGCAAGGCTGGGATACCCATTTCCAGATGGGCAACGACGAGAACACGATCAAGGTCGTGCAACGAGCCGAAGAATTGGGACTCGATCCCAAGGTCTATGTCGACCGCATGGCCGCGGAATTTCGCGAAGTCTGGGACGCACTGGATATCTCCTACGACGGGTTCATTCAGACCAGTGAGCCACGTCACGCCGAAGGTTGCCAAAAGTTCATCCAGAAGGTGTATGACGCGGGAGATATCTACAAACGGAATTACGAGGCGCTGTATTGCGAAGGCTGCGAAGAATTCAAAACGGCCTCGCAGTTGACCGAAGACGAGCGTTGTCCGAATCATCCGAATCGTGAGCTAAGGCACGTTCAAGAAGAGAACTATTTTTTCCGCCTTTCCGCCTACGGCGATCGACTGCTCGAACTCTACGAGCAGCGGCCCGAGTTCATTCAACCCGAGACGCGACGTAACGAGATCATCAGCTTGGTCCGCGGCGGTTTGGAAGACGTGTCGATCAGCCGCCGCGACTTTACCTGGGGTATTGATATCCCCTGGGATGCCGAACACAAAATCTACGTCTGGTTCGATGCGCTGCTCAATTACATCACCGGCATCGGGTACGGCAGCGACGACGAAGCCTTCGCCAAACGCTGGCCCGCGGACGTGCATTTCATCGGCAAGGACATCACACGTTTTCATTGCGCGCTCTGGCCGGCCATGCTGTGGAGCGCGGGCGTTGAGTTGCCGCGAACCGTTTTCGCGCATGGGTTCGTTTATCTCAAGGACGAGACGACCGACGAGGTTCAGAAGATCTCCAAGTCGCTCGGCAATGTGATCGAACCGATGGATATCATTCGCGCCTTTTCGAGCGATGCGTTTCGTTTTTACTTCATGCGGGAGTGCCCCTTCGGCGGCGATGGTGAGTTCAGCTACGGTCGTTTCGCCGGTTGTTACAACGCCGATCTGGCGAACAATCTTGGAAACTTGTTTAGTCGCACGTTGAGCATGGCGCTGCGCTACTTCGATGGCGTCTTGCCCGATTCCAAATCAAGCGAACCGTGCGCTGTGTTCGCCGACGTTGACGTGGACGCGATCGTCAGCGGGATCACGGCGGATATCGAAGCCTGCCGCTACAATCTCGCGTTGGAATCCATTTGGCGCAACGTACTGGACCGAGGGAATCAATACATCGAACGGTACAAGCCATGGCAGTTGGCCAACGCGAAAAAGTCCGAATATGACATGAGGGCGTGCGCTGCGGTGCTGACGAACTTGGCCGAGGTGCTACGCGTGGCGGCGATTTTGTTGCGGCCGTTTTTGCCGCGGGCCAGCGAGCGGATCCACGCCGGCTTCAACTACCCGGGGTCGCTGGGTCAGGCGCGTTACGAACAGATTGTCAACCGACCAACACGGACCGAAGACCTTCGAGTGACCGCACCGCTGGACGATGCCGGAAAGATCGTTCCGCTGTTTCCCAAGATCGATTCCGGTAAGAAGAATTAGTGACGGGGCGTTCCGATTCTTTCCGTTGAAAAATAATCAACCTGCCAGGCGTTTGAAGGATGGGGTGCCGTTGATGGATGCTGATACTTCGAGAGGGTCATCGAAGACGGTCGAGCGGTTGACGATTGCGTTGATCCTGTTGTGGGCGATGCCCGGCCTTGAGGTGAAGGCTGACGACGCCGCGGGGCATGCCACGCAATCGCCCGCTAGCAAGGCCATGCTTGACGACGCGGAATTATCGGGCGTGTTTTTTCTCGACCCGATGCGCGGCTGGGCGATTGGCGACCGCGGCGTGATTTGGCAAACCGTTGATGGCGGTCGACACTGGCGGTTGCAGCCCGTTGAAGTGAAGTGTCGCCTCACGTCGATCGATTTCGCGGATGCGCGTCATGGCTGGATTGCCGGCGGTTGGACGGAGCCGTTCACGGGTGTCTCTCGCGGTGTTCTCTTGCGGAGTGCCGACGGCGGAAAACATTGGCATCCCGAGTCACTCGGTTCGCTTCCGCGGCTACATCGCATTCATTTTTTCGACGCGGATCGTGGTGCCGCGATTGGTGACCCTTCGCCGCTATATCCCTCGGGCGTACTCATCACCGACGACGGGGGGCACCATTGGACACCTCTTCCCGCGGAGCAACCGCGGCATTGGGTTTGTGGCGACTTTCTCGACCCCGGGACCGGCGCGCTTGCCGGCGAAAACGCGACGCTCGCCGTCGTTCGTCAGCGATCAATCGTCTCCAGCACCAGCCCCAATGTCGGTCTACGAGGACTTGCCGCGCTGCAACTCAACGGCAAAGGTCGCGGCTGGCTGGTTGGTCAAGGTGGTCTCGTGTTCAACACGAACGATCTCGGGCAATCATGGCAACTTCCCGCGGCCGAATTGCCCGAGGAGGTTCGCCGTGGCTTTGATTGGTCAGCGGTTGCACAGCACGGATCGAATGTGTGGATTGTCGGCTCGCCCGGTGCCCGTGTTCTGCATAGCAGCGATGGCGGACACCGTTGGACGGCCCAAAACACCGACCAGAGCCTGCCGCTGCACGACGTGACATTCGTCGATGATCATCACGGCGCGGCGGTCGGCGCGCTGGGTACGATTCTCACCACTTCCGATGGCGGTTTGTCGTGGCAGCGAAGCCGCAATGGGGGAACCAGGGCGGCCTTTCTTTGTCTCTACGGCGAGGCCGATCAAATTCCGTGGGAACTGATCGCCCAACTCTCGGGTGAAGATGGCTATTTGGGCGCGGTCGAGCTTCTCAATCGGCGCCAATCGAACATTGAAACCGGACGCGAGCTGGATTCCAGACGGTTACACGAAGCCACCGTGGCGGTCGGCGCGAGTGCGGGCGATGTGTTTTGGCAGTTTCCGTTGGGGCAGCGCGGTGTCGATCTGAACGCCAATCGTTTAGTACAAGCCTGGAACGAAGCGAACGACGGCGACGCGCTCGGAAAACTCGAAGAGCACATCGTCCAGCAGATACGCATGTGGCGCCCGGAGATTGTCTTGACTCACGCGCCGTCGACCGAGAACGAAGAGGCGGTGGGTCACCTACTAAATCAAACAGTGCTCCGCGCGGTCGAGGCGGCGGCCGACCCGACGCGGTTCTCTGAACAACTCACGCACGTTGGGCTTGGCCCGTGGCGGGTCAAGAAAGTTGTGGTGCCCACGATTCCCGGTCAGCAAGGCACGCTACAAGTTACCAAATCGACGTTCGCCCCCCGTCTTGGACGAACGCTCTCGGCCCAGTCGTTGGCCCCCCGAGGCATTCTCGCGCTTCCCGAGGAGGTCACTCCAGAGGTGCTTGGTTTCTGGTTGCTCTTGGATCACATTCCGCAACAGCGCGGTCGACGCGATTTTTTCAGCGGCATCGTATTGCACCCCGGTGGCGAGGCCCGGCGGATGCTAGGACCGGTTGTCACGCAGCCCGACGACCAGCGCCGCGCCGCGAATCGCCACCGTAATTTGAAATCGATTCTCGAACGAATGACCTCCGAACCCGAAGCCAGCGACCGCTATCTGGCCGGTTTGGGCCCCTTGCTAAACGATTTGGAACCGGACAGCGCGGTCGATCTACTGAACCGGCTGGCCCAACAATATCACCACAAGGGTCGTTGGTCGCTGGCAGCCGAAAGTTATTCGCTGCTGATTGAACAGTCGCCCCAGCACCCGCTCGCTGGCGAGGCGCTTGTCTGGCTGTTGCACTATTGGTCCAGTGGCGAGGCTGCCTGGCGAATGCACCGAGACGCCCCCCAAGCCGCGCGCCGCGATTCCGCGATTGCCTCGACGACGTTGCGACAGATTTTGCCAGAAGCCGCGCCCGAGGGTCCGCCCGCCATCGGACCGACCGTGCGTCTTGAACCGCCAAGTGCCGCGGAGATCGCCACGACGCTTCCAGGCGATCGCGCCGCGCGTGCGTCGGAAATCGGAAAGCGAATCAGGGCGCGAGACCCTGCGTTATTTGAACAACCTCGCGTCCGATTTCCCCTGGCCATGGCACACCGTAAACAGGGATACGCGAGGCAAGCCGAACGTTTCTTTCTGGCAACGCGTCGAGGGCGGCCTCACGATGCTTGGTGGGCCTGCGCCGAGGGCGAACACTGGCTTGTCGAGCCCAAGACCGTGCCCCCGAAACCCGTTTGGAACTGTACCGTCGCCGCCGGAAAACCACGGCTAGACGGTGTTCCCGACGATCCGCTTTGGCAGCAATCCGAGGCCGTGAGCCTCTCGAGTCCTCTGGGGACGACGCTGCTTGGCCAGCGGTCATTCGCTTGGCGTATGATCGCGAGTACTTGTACCTCTCGGCTGCTTGTCGCGAGGTTGCCGACTATGAATATGCCGATGCCCTGGGGCCGCGACCGCGCGATCCGGATCTTTCAAAACAAGATCGTATCGAGCTTTATCTCGACATGGACCGCGATTGGGCCACCGCGTATCGGCTTGTGATCGACCATCGCGGCTGGGTCGCCGAAGATTGCTGGGGCGACACCACGTGGAACCCAACCTGGTACGTCGCCGCGCGACGCGACAACGGAAACTGGTATGTCGAAGCAGCGATTCCATGGAACCAATTGACCCCGGAGACCCCGCATCACCGCGATGCCTGGGCTGTCGGGGTACAGCGGATTGTTCCGGGGATCGGGTTTCAGTCGTGGAACACTCCCGCCGCGCCGGAAGTCGTGTTGCAGGGAATGGGATATCTCATTTTTCAATGACATCGCAAGCCAAAATTCGGGGTATCAAAGACTCCCAATCGCCGCGCTGCTTGCGAAAAAAAGTGCCGCATGGCTATCCTGGTTGCGGTCCCCAACAGTGAGAAGCACACGTGGCATATGTCATCGGCACGGACGAGGCAGGGTACGGCCCGAACTTGGGGCCACTGGTGATCGTGGCCACGTTATGGAGAACCGCCGATGATCTCCCACCCGCGGGTTTTGATGAATGCCTGCAGCGGAACATCGACCGGGGTGAGCGGATCGGTGGTGCTTCTGGAGAGGGTAATCGCCTCGTCATTGCCGATTCCAAACAGGTTTACCATGCGGGTGGCTCGCTTGCGGTGCTCGAATCTGGTGTGTTGTCGGCCGTTGCGACATGGAGCGATCTTCCGAAAACGGGGCGCGCCTTGTGGGCGTCCTTGGCCCCCGGGGCAATGTCGCAAATCGCCGAGCTTCCCTGTCAGGACACCTTCGATGTGGAGTTGCCAACGCAGAGCGATATCGATGTGATCGACAAGCACATTCGGACCCTTCGCGAGGCGTTCGCTACCGGGCAGGTGTGTTTGGAACGTATCGCGGCAACCGCTTTGTTCCCAGCCGAGTTCAATCGCCGCGCCGAGGAAGTGGATTCCAAGGGAACCGTGCTTTCGGTGGCGACGATTTCGCTGATTGCCGAGTTACTTGACTCGATTGATGACGGACCTGTAGCGATTGTTTGCGACAAACATGGCGGCCGCAATCGTTATGGTGAACTGTTGCAACAACAATTTCCCGATGCCTGGATCGAGGTTCGTCGTGAAAGCCGTCCGGCGAGCATTTATCGATTTGGATCGCCTGCCCGGCGCGTGGAGATTTGCTTTCGCTCCTCTGGCGAACAGCACGCGGCCGCCGCGTTGGCTTCGATGACGGCCAAGTACCTGCGAGAACTTTCGATGGCGGCCTTCAATCGGTTCTGGCGACAACACCTACCCCAGGTGCGCCCAACAGCCGGCTACCCGCTGGATGCGCGACGTTTCAAGGCGGCGATTGCCGACGTGCAACGCGAGCTGAAGATAGACGATCAACTACTGTGGCGAAGTCGATAAGAGGTTGCCGCGATGCTCTACATGGTGCGACACGCGTGGGCGGGCCACTTCGGCGATCCAGGCTATTCGGACGACCGGAAGCGTCCCTTGAGCGATGCGGGGCGCGACCGCTTTTGCCGCGTGGTTGACGCACTTGTCGAACGTGGTTTTCAGCCGCGGATCATTGCCACCAGTCCACTGGTTCGTTGCCGACAAACGGCCGATGTGATCGTTCAATGCGTAGGCGGCAAACATCACCGGGTGATTGAGCTGGACGCCATGCGACCCGGTTCTGATCTGGCCGAAATGGTGCATTGGACCAATCAGCAAGAGGTGGGTGACGTGGCTTGGGTAGGA
>Ga0114931_10003090_pt1 | contig 21144 bp, 12 predicted proteins | sample 2SBtaG_FD_89579 | JGI IMG/M metagenome (GOLD analysis project Ga0114931, IMG submission 89579) | Deep subsurface microbial communities from Kolumbo volcano to uncover new lineages of life (NeLLi) - 2SBTROV14_V59a metaG | ecosystem: Environmental > Aquatic > Marine > Volcanic | place: Kolumbo...
ATGTCTCGTTTTTTCCACCTTCCTCCACGCACAGTCAGAAATTGCGGGGTCTTTGAAAAAGGAAGGCGTAAAATATTACGAAGCCGGAAAATACGATTCCGCTTTGAGCGTCTTGCTCAAATACCACGAAATAGTTTCCGATGACCCGGAGGTAAATGAAAAAATAGGTGCCTGCTTTTTTCTCACCAATGAAACCCAAATGGCGCTTTCTTTTTTGACCAAAGTCGTCGAAGATGAAAAAACGCCTTCTGCCGATGCCTATTTCTACCTCGCCAAAACCCTCCATGCAGGAAAACGATTTAAGGAAGCAGCCAAAAATTATAAACTGTTTTTAAAAACGAGCGGGAAAAATGATGAGCGGAATGAAATGGTCAAAGACGAACTCCGTCGCTGCGTTTTCGGCATGAAGATTCAATCCTTTGAGACGACGGCGCTAGTAGAAAATCTTGGCGAAAAGGTCAATTCGCCGGGCGACGACTTCCGTCCCATTCTCAGCCCGAATCACACAGACCGCTTGTATTTTTCATCCAATCGGGAAGGGAATTTGAAGGTTTTGGACAAGGATAAAACACCAGCCGGAGAGGGTGGTGGGTTGTATAGTTCGGATATGTTTTCCACGACCCTCATCAACGGCGAATGGGGCCTCACCAATCGAATGAATTTTTTCCTCAACAGTCCTGCACAGGAAGTGGTGTTGGATTTCAGTACGGATGGTTCGAGGATGTATTTTTTCAGAGGACCCACCCTTTACGGCGGCGAAATTCTAATAGATACCTTCCGGCAAAAAGTTGTTGACAACACCCTTTTTCCACCTAAATTCAACAGCCCTTTGCAAGCGGAAAGGGGAGATGGAGCGCCGTATTTTTTCAATGACACCATTTTGCTTTTTGCCAGCCGTCGAGAAGGAGGGTTTGGAGGTCTTGACCTGTACATCACCAAATTCACAGGAGAGAAATGGACCGAAGCGGAGAACCTCGGTGCCACCATAAACTCTCCTTATGACGAAACTTCGCCCTTTCTCGCCCGCGACGGCCGAACGCTTTATTTCAGTTCCAATTACAGTCGCCGAGGCATCGGTGGTTTGGATATTTTTAAAGCAACTTATGTTGACCAATCCGAAAGATGGACTTCGCCCGAAAACCTCAAACTGCCCATCAACTCTGCGGGCGATGACGACCATTTCCGGCTGACAGATGATGGGCTGAAAGCTTTTTTTTCGTCATCGAGGAGGGACGGTTTTGGAGGCAGAGACCTTTATGTTGCCAATTTCCCGACCCCTCGAAAAGAACAGCTCAATTCTTCGGCGCCTATCACTTTTGAGCAAGTTCCTGCTTCGCGGGAACAGTTGGCGGAGGTGGCCATTTCTGAATCTATGCCGAAAGGGGAGACGGGTTTTCCAAAAAAGGAGATCCCAACCTACGAAATAGCCCCTCTTTTTTACGAAGCAGAAGGGACTCTTTTGACGCCTGTCAATATTCAAAAATTGAATAGCCTCCTCCAATTGTTGAATAAACATCCTCAGTTGAAGGTGTGCCTTACCGGGCATTCCAACGGCCAAGACTCGAAGTCTTTTGACTTGTTCTTTTCTATAAAAATGGCGGAAAAAGCTGGGGAATATTTGGTGCAAAACGGCATCCTGGCTTCTAAAATAATTTTGCAAGGTGTGGGGTCTGCGTATCCGGTTGCCAAAAATGAGGTGAATGGCAAGCCCAATCCGGCGGGCGGCAAACTCAATCGCCGAATTGAAATAACAATACACAACACGGAGCGCCTCCCCCTCCGGATAATCGTTAAAGAGCCGCGGATAAACGATTTGATGGCCAATTCCGAAGGAAATTATTTCAAAACTGCGATAAATAGTCTTTCTTATAAAGTTCAAATTGCTTCCATCAAACAAATGTATCACGGGGATTTAATTACTCGTTATCGCGATGCTATGGTCGAAAGAAATTTTCATTCGGAATTTTACGATTACTCTGTGGGGCTATACCAAACCTTTAATTCGGCTGATGAACTTCGCAAAGATATACAGCGGAATGGGGTCGCAGCGGCTAATGTCGTGCCTTACATTCACGGGCTTCGGATTTCAAAGGAACAAGCCGCCTCCTACGCCAAAGTTTATCCCGATTTGGGAAATTTTCACTCCCCTTGAAGCCATACGGTAGCTCGAAGCCACCGTAGCTCGGAGGTTCGCTCCGAGAAGTGCTATGTGTTTCTTCTCGGAGCGAACCTCCGAGCTACGGTATTTTTCGAGCTACGGTATCGCATGGAACTATTGTTAAAAAAAGAAGGATTTATATTGCAAAGCCAAGACAGCAAGCAATATCAATAAATGCAGCCCTTCTGCCCAATTTTTTTTCAGGTTAGAAAAGGTAAATGCAAGGAAAACGCCGGCAGGGAAGGCAATGAGTTGAAACTGCTCCAAATCCAGGTTTCTCTGAAAAAAAGAGGCAAAGGCGGTTAAAAGCAAACTCCAAAACAACAGGCTGATTTTCTTTTGTTCGGCGATTAGTTTTTTCTTTTTGTATTGCCCGGCATTTAGCAAAAGAAATAAAAAAAGAAAGCCAAAAAGGCCGATTTTTAGATTGGTTTCCCAATCAAAAGCCCCTTGAAAACTACCGGGGAAATGAAAATTTTGTACAACTTGGGTCTGCCAAAAAACACCCAATTGGTCGTACCAAAAAAAATAGATGCCCACCAGGAAATATGGAACCAAAAAGCCCGTAAATATTTGCAAAAACTCTCTGACTCGGAAGGTTCTCAAAATGCTCAAGCCTGCTATGCCGAGAATGAGAAAAAAAGCGAAGGAAAAATAAAACAAACTTCCGACCGCAAGCCAAAAACCGACGTTGAAAAGTTGGATGGAACAGGAGGTCTTTTTGTGGGAATTGAAAAGTTCAAAGACGGCGATGATGAAAAAGGTGTTTCCCAATAGGATGGGCGAAAGATGCAAAAAATCGGGGAAGACGCAGGATACGAGAATGTAAAACAAGCCTGGAAATAAATTCGCTTCTTTTCCCAACCGATGATTCACCACGAGGATGTTAATGAGGAAGGCTTGTATTAACAACAACATAATTGCCAAACTTTTGGAAACTACACTTTGCGTCCCAATCCAAGCGTAGATGACTTCGCTAAAGACGCCCGGAGAAGCCGGTTCCCACCGGTCGGGCAAAACAAAGGCCGACACCCAAAACAACAAAATATAGAATAGCAGGAATGCGCTATTTAGCAGTTGGTTCGTTCGAAAGATGTTTAGCACAGTTGGTAAGGCGTTTGATTAAAAAAAATGCTGCTCGATAAAATCAGGATTCGGAAGACAGTCTGATTTTTCTCGAACACTATCCTAAAAAAAGACCCGGCTAAAATAATAAAATAATGAGGAGGTCACAGCAAATTTGATTGGTTTAAAAATATTTTCATGCTACTGGAACGGTGAGGCAATAAAGTGTACTATTTATCATCTCACCGTTCCACTGCCAAACTATCGAAAAAAAATCCGGGAAATTTTGTGGAAATTTTAGCCAGTACTCCTCTTATTGTGAAAACGACTAGCCGAATAGCTTTTAACCCCAAAAAACATTCACCCCAAAGTTCTTCTTTTCCCCCTCAAGGTTTTTAAATCTAGCCCCAAAAAACTTGTTTTAACTAGCTCTCTTTCAAATGAAAGAAAGATGCCCGCTTCAATGATTACCATTTGAATCGGGCTTTTTTTACCTTTCCGCACTGCCTTTTCCAATAATTGAAGCCGAAAACTTTTTTCCTTAATTTGTGTAAATTTAAGCTGAATAATTCATAAACTTCGGCAATCCAAAAGTGAAAGATTTTCAAAATCTTTCACTTTTAAGCTCATAAATTTTTATTGAATATTGAAAACGCTTATTCGGCTGACGAATTGTCGGTGTGACTGAGAGTCACGCCGACAATAGGGGAGGTTAAATTAGAACGAAAATTGCAGTTGTACCATTAGAATTAAACATTGAGCAAGCTAATAAAATCGAGCATTCATGAAGCAACTATTCTTTGTATTGGTAGTACCCTTGTTGGCGTTTGCTTTCATTTTCGGTACGATTGACGAGAAAAAATATCCACAAAATTATTTTCGGTCGCCTGTCAATCACAGCATTCGCCTCGCCGGCACTTTTGGTGAACTTCGCCCGAATCACTTCCATTCCGGCATAGATGTTAAATCGAGCAACGGAAAAACCGGCAACCCGGTTTTCGCGCCGGCAGATGGATACCTTGCGCGAGTCAAAGTGCAAGTTGGTGGCTTCGGAAAGGCTTTGTATATACGTCATCCAAATGGTTATACGACGGTTTATGCCCATCTCAAACAATTCACGCCGGAGGTGGAGGCTTATGTGAAAAAGGCGCAATACCGGCGGCAATCTTTCACGGTTGATTTATTCCCGGAGGTGAATTTGTTTTCCTTCAAGAAGAATGACCAAATTGCCGTGATGGGCAATACGGGCAGTTCGCAGGGACCGCACCTTCATTTTGAAATAAGAAATTCCAGAACCGAAAAACCCATCAACCCGCTGCTGTTCGGCTTTCAAATGGCCGACCACCGCGCCCCCCAAATGTACCAATTGAAGGTGTATTATTTGAACGAAAAGGGCGAAACCTTGCAGACAAAAATTTACAACCTTTCCCACGCAGGCGGGCATTACCGCATCGAAGGCGATACCTTGACGCTTGGCGCGTGGCGAGTTGGTTTTGCGCTCAAAGCATATGACCACCACGACAATGTATCCAATTTGAACGGCATCTATTCGCTGAAGATGCTTCAAGATGATTCCCTAGTCTATGATTTTGATTTCGAATCCTTTTCCTTTGGCGAAACCCGCTACATCAACGCGCATTGCGACTACGAAGAGCGGGTGACGAAGAAAAGCTATTTCAATCGCTGTTATTCCCTGCCGGGAAATAAGCTCTCCATCTACGGGAAGAAAGTAAATCAGGGCATTATAAAATTGTACAAAAGCAGGGCAGACAAAATTTCGATGATTGCGGCGGACGCCAATGGCAATTCCTCTGAATTGGAATTTTGGATTAAAAGGGGGGAAGTGGTGCAGTCGATACGCCCTCCTTACAATTACTTTTTGTCCTACAAAGAGGAAAATGTGATAGACAAACCTTCGCTGTACCTCCATTTTCCGAAGGGGGCTTTTTATGAGAATTTGTATATGAAATACGAATCCATCCTCGAAAACACGAGCGAATATTACTCTGAGATTCATCGCGTTCACGATTTTAAAACACCCGTTCAAAAATACTTCGATATCGGCATCGTGCCAACCGTTTACATTCCGGAAGAAAAGAAAAAGAAGGCTTTTGTCGGTTATTGCGATACGAACGGCACCCTTATCAGTTATGGCGGAAGGTGGAAAGAGGGGAAGCTGTTTGCCAAATCCCGCGCGTTGGGCGATTACTGCATTTTAATTGACGATGTGCGGCCAACAATTCAGCCCATCATTTTTCAGAAGAACATGAAGGGCTTTTCCAAAATGGCGTTTAAAATTTCGGACAACTTCCCCACAGCAGGTAAAGCCAAAAGCCCGACTTATAAAGCAACGGTAGATGACCATTGGATTTTGATGGAGTTCGATGGGAAAAAGGACTTGCTGACCCACCGTTTTGATGAAAGAATTGGGCCGGGAGAACATCATTTGAAACTCGTGGTCACGGACGACAGAGGTAATCGGCGGGTTTTTGAAAGGACCTTTTTGCGATAATGCAGTTTCAATTGGTTGATTTTAATGGTTCTACTGATATTTAGTAACGATTGGATGCGATAATGCGGTAATGATTTAATGCTGCAATAGGGATGTGCGGAAAAAAGATTTTCAGATGATTCCTTCCGCCAAAACACTGATAATCAAGATAAAACAAATAAGGGTTATTAACTCACGATTAGTTCAATTCTTTCATTATAGCATTCTCTCATTACCCATTAAATTCGTGGAAGAACCGATTAAAGAAATAATGGGAGGGGTCAAAGAATCCCTTCATCTGCAAAGCTGTAATAGCCGCCATCCGAAATTATCAAATGGTCGAGTACTGGAATGTCTATTAATTCGCCTGCTTTTTTAAGTCGCTTCGTTAATGTCAAATCCATTTGACTCGGCTGTAGCTTGCCGGAGGGGTGATTGTGGCAAAGAATGAGGGAAGATGCCTGTCCTTCGATTGCTTTTCTGAAAACGATTTTCGCATCAACGATGGTGCTGCCCGTTCCTCCAATGCTTACTTGTTCCCTCCCCAACACTTTGTTCGCCCGGTTGAGCAGCAACATCCAAAATTCTTCGTGGGGCAGGTCAATGATAAGCGGGGCGATGACGTTGTAGGCATCGCGGCTACTCTTTATTTGGGGGCGTTCCCGAATATTCGAAAGTTGACGGCGGCGTCCGAGCTCGAGTGCTGCCACGACGGTGATTGATTTAGCTTCCCCTATCCCCTTAAATTTCATTAACTCGGCTACGGAACGTTTCCCTAAATCATTGAGGTCATAGTCAACGGATTTTAAGATGCGTTGGGCCAAAGCAACGGCGGTTTCATCTTTCGAACCCGACCCGAGTAAAATGGCCAGTAATTCGGTTTCCGAAAGGCTGCGTTTTCCTTTGGCGAGGAGTTTTTCCCGGGGGCGGTCTTCCTCTTCCCAAGCTTTGATGTTGAGGGAGATTTTGGAATAAGGGTCAGGCGGCATAGCAGAAAATTTATTTTGTAGATGTATTGCCCAATTAAAAAACTCACCAATTATGGGTGACATTTCGGTCTTCGTTTTTAGTTAAAAGAGGGAGTATTGTCGAGACTATAGACTGTCCCTGCTTGCCGGTTCTTCTTCTCTTGCGCATGAACCGAACAGACCTAATCGGACTAATTTTCATTCAAAGAAAAATTGGCATGTTTCATTTGCTACTTGACAATTCCTTACGCTCGCCCCCGGCACCTAAAGGGGAGAATCCACCTTCAATCACTTGAAAATCAAAGTCTTGCGGGCGGCATCTCCCCTTTAGGGGTCGGGGGCGAGCGTAAGGAATTGTAAACTGCTTTTCGTCTTTTATGAAACATGCCGAAAAATTCTTCTTTTTTCCCTTTTAGTAATGGGACTGGACTTTTGACATTCGGCAATAGTCCAGATGCAAATAATGCTGGCAATAATTCAATTCCGTTGGAAATCAACGGCTTAGTAATTTGGTAATAATAAATTCAGCAATTTGAGGGCTGACTCCCCTTCAGGAGTTGGGGGGCGGGCGTTGGCAAATTGGTCAATTTATTTTTGTTTCATGCCTTATGATAATGCATCAGCATTACAATTTCACACTACCAAAAATACTATACTAATTCACAGTAAACCCTAAGGAACGGTGAAAAAATAAAACAAGCTTCTTGGCTACTTCTTTTGTCCTTATTTTTCACTTTGAAAACAAGCATTATATCAACATGACTCTTGTTTTCAAAGCAAAAACTAAGAACAAAATAATCAACCCAAAAACCTCAATTTATTTATTCACCGTTCCTAAGCCTCCTATTGACTCCCCAAAGGGCTTGGGCTTGCCACCAACGCGATTTTGCCGTTCCCATTTACCGCCAGGCGGGTGATGCTGCTGATGTTGTATCGGCGGAAGTCGGCAATTTCCTGCCAGTCGGTGTCTTTTCGGGGATGGTATTTGTACAATTTGGTTCCATTTCCCAACAGGATGGTGCCGTCGGTTAGCACCACAAAATCTTCACTGCCCGGCAGGGTACGCACGATGACCTCTGACTTTAGGCTGCCTTGACTGAGGTCGAGGGCTTTTATGAACCAGGTTGTTTTGGAGGCTTTGTCAATAAAAACCAGGCGGCCGTTAGGAGAGGTTTGGAAGCATCTCCCTACATTTGTAGTGATGCGTTCGACGGAACCATTTCGCAAGTTGGCGATGACGAGTTCATTGGGTTCGCCGACGAGGAAAAGGGCGACCCGATAGCGGTCAATCCAATGGTGGTAGCCCACCCGGGTCATAAATTGAAAGACTGGTTTGCCGTTGTTCAGTCGGTCTATCGGAAATTCCCACAGCCGTTGAATCCGGTCGTCGGTCACTTCTACGCGGACGGCAGAGAAGGAAAAGCCATCCGGCATCAAGGTCGGTGAATACTCCGATTCCGCCGTTTTGGTCACCTGCAATTTGGTGCCTTTTTCCAGGTCGAAGGCATAGATGTCATTTTGATTGGAATTCGGAAGCCGGGCGGAAAAATACAGAAGGTCGTCGCCGACAAAACAAGGTTGGTTGTTGTAGTTGTCCTGGTTAAATTCCGTAAGAAATTTAGGGGAACGAAAAAGAAACGCGCCACCCGTATCCTGTTCCATTTCAAAAAGGTAGATATTTGTGTTGGGCAAGTCCTGTGCGATGCCGGAAAAGATAAATCCGCATCCAACAAAAAGAATCAATAAGAACCGTTTCATAAGTTGCTGTTTTGGAATTTAGAGAAATAAAGCGGTCATTTGGTCATTGGTCATTTGGATGAAATAACCGGAGTTCAAATTATTTTTTAGGAACCAATTTGCAAATGAGGTTACAAAATATTACTTAATTGCCAAAAAGGGGTGGTAATCTCAGGGAACTTATTATTTTTCTCAAAATTTCTAATGCGGCAAGGTGTTCAACCTTTTTCTAAAAACCAATCGAAACATGAAAAAATCTTTTCTTTTTTGCCTTTTCGCAAATTTGGCCAGCCTTTATATTCTTGCCCAACCCAACCTGAAATTGGAAGTTTACGCTAGTGGTTTCACCCGCCCGGTAGATATTAGTTCTGCCGGCGACGAACGGCTTTTTATCACCGAACAATCGGGCAAAATAAAAATCATCGATGGCGACGGAAACGTTCTTCCGACCCCTTTTCTAAATATCTCCGGCAGGGTAAATGACAGTTTCAATGAGCAGGGATTACTCGGTTTGGCGTTTCACCCAAATTACCAAATCAATGGCTATTTTTATGTCAATTACACCGACCTGAGTGGCGGCGATACTCGCATTGCCCGCTTCAAGGTCTCTGCCGACAACCCCAATATTGCGGACCCAAACAGTGAAGTCATCCTGCTGGAAATTGACCAGCCCTTTTCCAACCACAATGCAGGTGATTTGAACTTCGGGCCGGACGGCTTTCTCTATTTCGGCACTGGCGACGGCGGGTCGGGGGGAGACCCTGGCAACAGGGCACAAAACACGCAAGTCTTGCTTGGCAAAATGATGCGGTTTGATGTGGGCGAAAACGGAGACCTTTTTCAAATTCCGCCCTCCAATCCTTTCGTGGGAAACAATGCCGTCCGGGATGAAATTTGGGCCATCGGCACCCGCAATCCCTGGCGTTTCAGCTTCGACCGGGAAACAGGCGACCTGTGGATTGGCGATGTGGGGCAAAACGAATGGGAAGAAATTGATTTTCAGCCTGCCGCCAGCAGCGGCGGTGAAAATTACGGCTGGCGATGTTACGAAGGCACACACACTTTCGATTTGGGCGGATGCCCTCCGATGAACGAACTCACTCCCCCTGTTTTCGACTATTCGCATTCGTTGGGTTGTTCGGTGACGGGCGGTTTTGTTTATCGGGGCTGCACCTACCCCGAACTCTACGGGCGGTACATCTTTGCCGACTTTTGTTCCGGGCGTTTTTGGTCCATTACTCCCAATGGCAGCGGGGGTTGGACAACCGTCCAATTGGGCAACTTGAGCGACAACCAATACAGCAGCTTCGGCGAGGATTCCCGCGGCGAACTCTATGTGGCGGCGCTTCAGGCAGGCTCCATTAACCGGGTAACCGAAACCACGGCCACTTTTACCATTGACATTCAAAAGACGGACCTGAGTTGCCCTGCCGATACGAACGGCTCCATCTCGATAAGTTGGTCAAGTGGAAATGACCCCGTTTCGGTCCTTTGGGAAAACGGCTTAATGGAGGCCCAACGAACCAACCTTTCCGAAGGAAATTACACCGCCACCATTACCGGTGGAAACGGCTGCCAACGCATTGAAAACATCCGCATCGAAGCGCTTCAGGCAGCCGAAAAACCGGAAATCACCCTCAATGGCCCCGACCAATTGGCAGCAACGGCAGGCTTCGCTGCTTATCAATGGCTGTTAGAGGGAACGCCAGTAGCAGGGGCTGTCAATCAAACTTTACAGCCAGGCGAGTCGGGCAATTATACCGTAGTGGTGGTGAATGATTCGGGCTGCACGGCCGTTTCGGAGAGCTTTTTTTTTGAAGTCCTTGCAGTCGGAGAAATAAATGGTTTGCGTAGATTTGTCCTGACGCCCAATCCATTCAACCAACTCCTCCACCTGGAAATGGAGGCTGAGCGGAAAATCGAACTTATCCTCCGTATTTTGAACATCCAAGGGCAAACCGTTTTCGAAGAACCGGCCCTGTTGAATGGTAAATTGGTGAAAACAATCGAATTGGCTAATTTGGCCTCCGGTTTATATTTTTTTAGTGTAAAAAGTGAGCAGGGTTCTCTCGTCCAACAGATTGTAAAAAATTAATTCAACAACAATGCAAAGTCATTTTAAAGTTTTCCCCCTTCTTATCGCCGTCCTTTTCACGCTGCCCACTTTTGGACAAAGCGAAAAGACTTTGGCAGAACAACTCGGTTATTCGAAAGATGCCAAATTATTAATCGTCCACGCCGATGATTTGGGCGTCGCCCACTCCCAAAACTTGGCCAGCACCGATGCTTTCGCCAAAGGAATGGTGAATTCGGGTAGCATCATGGTTCCGTGCCCCTGGTTTCCCGAAATCGCCGCCTATTCGAGGGCCCATCCCAAAACCGATTTGGGCTTGCACCTCACCTTGACGAGCGAATGGAAAAATTATAAATGGAGCCCCGTGCTTTCGCCAGCGGAGGTTCCAGGATTAGTTAATGGGGAAGGATTTTTATATGCCTCCTGCGAAGAAGTGAACCAACATGCCAGCCCCGAAGATGTCGAAAAAGAAATCCGCGCGCAAATAACCCGGGCAAAAGCTTTTGGCATAAATCCAAGCCATTTGGATACCCACATGGGCTGCTTGATGACGCCCGACTATTTTCCAATTTATTTGAAAATGGGCAGAGAATATCACCTCCCCGTGTTGTTGCCAAAAAACATGTTGGAACAAGCCCCGGACTATAAAAAATTCCTTCCCAAAGGAGTCCTTTTAATTGACCGACTCATCATGGCTAACCCAAATGACGAAAAAAATGGAGTGGAAGCATTTTATACCAAAGTGCTGAAATCCTTGCAACCTGGCGTTACGGAAATTATCGTCCATCTGGCATATGACAATGCCGAAATGAAAGCCGTTGCCATTGACCATCCCGATTATGGGGCTGCCTGGCGAAACCGGGATTTCGATTTTTTTACGAGTGAAGCCTGCCGGAAACTATTGAAACAGGAAGGCATCCAATTAATAACCTGGCGGAAAATCGGACAACTATTGGATTGATAAGTCTTTCTCTTTTAAGACTTTAGACAAAAGATTAAAGATTAAAGATTTTAGACTTAGAAATTTCTGGTTTTATGAAATTCCGAGGGCTAGACTTCAAAAAAACGTAATCTTTTCTATCTTTAAGTGTCGGCCTGATTTGTAGTCATGTTGGCGCTTGGCTTGACCTTTGAACCACAGCCTACCAAAAACAAATTTTGAAGAAAAAACTGCACATCCATAAAATAGCACAACTGACTGGTCACAATGCTTCGATTTTTAGCCTTGCGGCAGGAAAAGACGAACGCCATTTTCTCTCCGGCGGCGGCGAGGGGTGGGTCGCAGAGTGGAATTTGGATGCACCCGAGTTGGGGAAATTAATCGCCAAAGTAGAGGCACAGATATTTTCTCTTTTATTTTTAAAAAATCAAAACAAACTCTTCGCAGGCACAATGAACGGCGGCTTGCATTGGATTGATTTAGAACATCCCGAAAGGACGAAAAACATCGCTCACCATCGAAAAGGCGTTTTTGATATTTGCAAATTCGGGGACTTTATTTTTACGATTGGCGGAGCGGGCATGTTGACAAAATGGAGCGTTGAAACGGCCCAAAGCTTGGAAAGTTACCAACTTTCCAAGCAAAGCCTGCGTTGCCTCGATTTTTGCGAAAGCAGGAATGAAATTGCCGTCGGGGCAAGTAATAACGCCATTTACCTGTTGGATGCAACCGATTTAACTCCGAAAAAGATTCTTCAGAATGCGCACCAAAATTCAGTTTTCGCGCTGAAATACCACCCCAGTGGAACACTACTTCTCAGCGGAGGCCGGGATGCCCACCTGAATGTTTGGGATTTGGAAAATGATTTTCAAAAATGTTTTTCCCAGCCTGCCCATTGGTTTACCGTCAACAGCATTGCCTTTCATCCTGGGGGCGACCTCTTCGCTACGGAAAGCCGCGACAAAAGCATCAAAATTTGGGATTCTGATAATTTTCACCTGCTCAAGGTGTTGGACGCCACTCGCAACAAAGGACATGTCAATTCGGTGAATAAATTGTTTTGGTCAAACTACAAAAACCAACTCATCTCCTGTAGCGATGACCGCAGTCTGATCATTTGGGGAATTTGAGGAGGGTTCGCCACTTCCGATAGTGAAAATCTTTTTTGTTCGAGTGGTTGATAGACTGTATATTTGTTGTCCCACCGATATTGGCAGTAGAATAAAATTTTTTTCAGATGAAAAAACGATTGTTTTTTAGTGTCGGTTTCCCCATTTTATTTGCCGCAGCATTGGCAGGATTCCAATCTTGTGAGGTACAGCCCCCGAAGGCGAAACGCCATGTGGTCGCCACGGGTGGCGGTCCGGTATTTCAGATGCTTCCCTCCCCTGCGGTATTCCGTGACCAAGTGCCGGAAAAGATGCGCGGCAAGCTACCCCAGGACCCGACCCCCTTTGGGAACCAGGTTGCCCGAATCTCCGGGACGATTCATGTGGAAGCAACCGACCGAAGCGATGAGTTGCTTCCCGACGCTCCCTACACAACTGATTCCGCAGCAGTGGAGGCTGAGTTCATAACCGAAGACAGTGCCCATTGGAAAATAATTCAGACAGGGGTTGCTGCCCGCCTTAAGGACGGTTCTCCCAAATTGTTCGCAGGGGTTGGCATAGACCAGATAGTGCATGGAGAAACGGGAAAAGAAAATCCTTTGATGCCAAAGATGAAGGCTGCCCTCACGATGTGGGGCTTTGCCGATGTTTACAAGGACGGAAAACGCATCAAGACCGATGCCCTGCTACATATAATGGTAACGAGTCGTGCCCGGTCTTTGGACAAGGGGCAATATGGAAGTTACGACGTGACCAATCAACCCATTGAAGAAATTCACCTCTTCCTGAACCCCGGAAACAAACTGCCCGCGCCGGGAGGGTTCCTGCATGTTAATTGGGAAAAATCCACCGTTAAATGGTAGGTAGCCTAGATGAATAACCTTTGCAAATCCTTTTTCAATTGCCAAACGAATAATCAAGGATCTCTGCATATTAAAACTCAAGTTAGAAAAATTTGGAATCTCAATTTACTATTAGATTCTACCCATTAGGGGAGGGTATCGAAGTATCGGTAATATTACTGAATTTTTTTCGGAAATTTTTTTTTAAGATACCAAAAAGAGGATTATGAAAACTCAATTGCTGCTAGGCATTGCTTTGGTGCTTTTGACGACTTGTTCTCAAAATAGTTCTATGACCACCCCGCCCGCACCTCCGACCACACAGGAAGGACCGGATTGCCCCGCTACTTTTGAACCGAAAGGAGACCGGTTGTTGGGCATGGATATCCTCAATTCCACGGAGAATGGCACTTTTGAAGGGGATTTTCAAAAAGCCAAAGAATTCGGCATCCAATTCACCGGGCTTCACTTGCTTTGGACTCAGTTAGAACCAAGCCCGGAAAATTATACAGACCCGATGGATGCTCTCTCGTCATTCGATGCGTTTTCTACCGCTAATGGCATCAAGCTGAGTTTGACGATTCGGCCAATTGATTTGACGGGAAAAACGGTGCCTGCCGACTTGAATAATACGAGATTTAACACAGAACTCATGAAGTCCCGCTTCAAAAGTTTGATGGATTTCGTGTTCACCAAAATTGATTACCATTTGTTGACTTCCCTTCAAATAGGCAATGAAATTGACGGTTATGACACCAGCCAAGAGCCTCCTGATTTCTGGAGCGATTACGGTGATTTTCTTTTTGAGATGAGAACCTATGCCGAGACCAAATATCCTGGGCTAAAAATAGGATTTACGGTAACGCTTCTCGGACTTCTAAATGGTGAACATGGCACCTCCGGCGTATTTGAAGCCCTCGCTAATGCCGTTCATGTCGTTGGGGTAACCTACTACCCGTTGAATGGGGACTTTACCGTTATGAACCCCGATGTTGTGGATGCTCATTTTGAAAAAATAACCTCTAAATTCCCTGAAAAAACAATCTATTTGCAAGAAGTTGGCTATCAAACCTGTTCGGTTTGCAATAGCGATGAAACCAAACAAGCACAATTTATTTGCAATGTGTTTCATGCCTGGGACAACCACAAAGACCAAATCAAATTGGTCGAATTTGTTAGGTTAAACGATGTTTCTCCCTCTCAGGCAGGAGAATTGGGTGGTCCTTATGGTATTCAGAACGATATATTTTTTGAATACCTGAGAACGTTGGGATTGCGCACCTATCCCGGAAACGGCACCGATAAAAAAGGCTTTGCCATCTTGAAAGAGCAGGCCAATTTGCGGGGTTGGAAATGAAAAGGTAGAAAAGCCCGGATTCATTAGAAAAGTTGAAAAAATAAAATGAACCATTTGTTGATCTAAAGCACTGATTATCAGTACTTTTGAATTTTACCTAGGAGCCTACTAATTTTTTATATTCCGGAAGGTCGAATAAATTGAGAAAATCGGGGTCATTATCAAAGGAAATAAAATCAAACTTTTTGCCTTTTTGGATGGCAAGTTTTAGAAAGTCTAGGGCTTTCTCTTTTTCGCCTAATAGGGCACAAATACGAGCTTGGTGGTAAGGAATGTAGCCGAAAGAATAAGGAATTTTCAGGGCATTCAATTTTTCAACAACTTGGAGCGCTTTGTTTTTTTCGTTTCGTTGGGCGTAGATTGTGCCTAATTGAATCAGCGAAAAATAACGAGTCGGTCGTTGGGTGTATCGTTTTTTGAAGATGGCTTCCGCCTCATCAAATAGCCCCTGCAAGTAAAAACTTCTGGCCAGCATGTTTGAATTTTTTCTAAGGGTCGTGTCTCGGTAAAGGGCGGAGGCTTGTTCGGCAAATTCCTTTTTAAAATCTTCTTTTTCCAATAGCTTGAATTCTCTTGCAGAGAGATAATATAAGTAGCGAAAATCTCTGTTCAAAGAAGCCTCCCGGCTATTTTTTAGTAGTTGGCGGAGGGCGGCTAGTTGGCCCGACCGCGCCAAGGTCTGAACTTTTATTTCCAAAGTAGCGCGGTCTTGAGAAGGGAAAGCCACCTTATCGAGGGTTGCCAAAGCTTTTTTAAAATCCCTTAACGCAACATACGCAATTGCAAGGATTTGAACGCGGGTCAGGCAGTAATAACAGGATTCGAAATCCAAACTGTCCGGGTCAATTTTAGTCACAATTTCGATGGCTTCTTTCGGCTTGTTGGCGTATTCTAATGCCAGGACGGCCATTCCGGTATTCGCAAAAAGGTCAAAAGGTTCTTGCTCGTACTCTTTCCGGTAGAAATTATAGGCTGCCAGGTTATTACCTTTCAAAACGGAACTGAAAAAATTCAGCAAGTTTATTTGAAAAGGATTTAATTGACCTCTCTTTTTATCCAACTGTTCCTGAAATTTTGCCACAGCTTCGTATTCACCCAGGTTAATCAACAAAACCATTTTCAAAAAACGGGCAGGAAGGAAGGTCGAATCGAGTGCCATTGCCTTGTCCAGATGAAACAATGCTTTTTCGTAATCGCTATTCCAAATGTCCTGTGCCGCCAAATATTCCTTGTAGGCGTCGTACAAAGGAGGGGAAAGACGATAGGAGGGTTTGTCTTTCGTAGTCCAAAATCCGGAAATTCGTTGTTTGAGTAAATCAATGGCTTGCAAGGGGTCATGTTTTGAACTTGGTTGCGGGGAAAAAGAGGTCAGCATGTCTCCGGTAGTTAAATCATAGAGATTAGCGGAGAACCACAGGCTATCGCCGTTGAGATAAAAAGCGCCGTCAATGACATTTGTCGCACCGATTTTATTTTTCAAAAAAGAAATTTCCGGTTGGCTGAAGGCGCTAAATTCGGCTTTTACTACCTTGTCTTTTAGCGTCCGCAAAGACACAATTTTCACCTCTCCCGTTGCCTGCAATCCCTGACAAATCCAATCGGAAGCCATTTTGCCCAAAACGTCAAACTGCGTGTCGCCGGTAAGATTTTCAAAAGCCAGCACGGCGATTCTATCGGATGGAAAAATGGCCTGATAAGCCGATTGAAAGTTGTGTTTTTTGCTGAAAAACCAAATGGTGCCGGCAGTGATGATTAAAATTAATAGGCTAATGGAAACCCAAAATTGTTTAGTTGTCTTCGAAGAAGGGAAAGAAGTTTCACCCTCAGCCTTGGCATCAGGCAACTTCGTTTCGGTCTCCTTTTCGGGCACAATATCGTATATCCAGGAAAGTATGAGGGCGGCGGGAAACCCCATTAAAACGATTATGATAGTGGCAGTTACGGTCCAGGCGGGGAGGCCGAGAAAGGGGAAAGTAGTTGCTGCCACCTGAATAATCAGCCACCCGGCAATGGCATAAATGGAGGCTATTTTCAATACATTTCTCCGCTTTAGTTCCTGCCAAATTCTTTTAATTTTCATAAGGTTTGGGATGGTGAAAATTTATCAAAACTGGAAAGAGTTTTCAAAATTTCCAGTGGTTCTAGTTGAAGTCCTACCGTAAAAAGGGGACAGAATTTTATTCGAAAATTCCACCCAGCTAAGGTATTGCAATCTCACAAAATATTGGAGCGAAAATGCTCGGTATTCCGCACAAAAATTCTGTCAAATTTGCAAACCAAAAATATTTTTCTATTTTTGACGAGTAAAAATAATTAAAATTCACCATTATTTGCGAAAGTGGAATTTTTGAATGCAAAGGCTGAAAAAATAATTTTTGAAATAAAATTGATTCTTCGCCTTTGGAATCGCTTATGTCACTACCGCATTAACAACAACTAAAAATCAAATGATTATGCAACAGACAGCAACCATCTGGCAATCGGCTTTCGCCAATTGGAAAACTTTTTTCAAGCTGGAAGCAATGCCTTTTTTACTTCTTCTTAATCCAAGTCCCTCTGATAAAACAGGAACGACGACAAAAGAAACAACAGTAGATCCAAATGCCGACCTATCCAAGTTGGGCATAACGAGGTCCACTGACCCAGATGAAGAACCGGATAATTCAAAGGCTTGAATCTAAGATTTCGACAAAAAAATGCCTGCTTAATCGTTAAGCAGGCATTCATTTTTTGCTAGTTAATAGAGATTTAAGGTATCATTTCAAGGAAAATTTTCCCGTTCCAGCCAAGTAACCTTTGTTGTAGATTTCTACGTTGTACTTTCCTTTCTGGAAAGTTGTGTTTGGTTCCCACAAGAAACACAACTGGGTTTCGTCGTTCTCGTAATCGTACTCCTTGGCTTGGGTGAAACGGATCTCTTCGCCTGTTCTGGGGTTGGTGATGGCACCAGATCCCAATTCGTCTATGGCGAGGGTTTCGCCCCGTGGGTCAATGATGCGGATGTGGAAGGTTTCCAACCCAGGGTGGGCTACCTGATTGACGGTCGTCGTAAAACAGACCTTCAATTGGTCCACGCTTTTGGCGGCGTTGCGCTTGGCGGTTTTCCCTCCACTTCGGAGTTTCAGTCCGGTCACTTCGACGTTTTTGACGTTTACCACAGCGGCAAGGTGAAGGGTTTTTGCCATTTTTTCTTTTTCACTCACCAGTACGGCCCTCGCTTGGTCGAGTTCCTGGTTCTCCGTTATTTTGCTTTGTAAATCGGTTTCCAAGAGTTCTTTGTCCTGGGAAAGTTGCTGGTTTTGTTGGGCTAGTTGTTCGTTTTCGGCTTTGAGTTGTTCGATCTGCGCCACATACTCCGCCAACTGGGCTTTCATGTTGTCTAATTCAGCCCGTGCGTTGCCGAGTTTTTTCTTATTGCGAATCAATCTGGCTACTTTATTCTTCTGTTCTTCCAATTCTCCTTTTTGTTGGTCAATCAGGGAATTGAGTTCTTCATTAGTCCCGCGCAGGTCTTCCAATTCAGACAAAGAAGCGTGGTACTGGTCTTCCAATTCTATTCTCAGTTGCTCGGCTTCTTCCAATTCGGTGACTTTGGTTTCCAAAGCCCTGTTTTTATTGACGTTGTTGTAGCCGAGAAAGGCGATTACCCCTAGCAGGATAAGACCTACCACCGAGGCAATCACAATAAAAGTTTGGTTAGAAGCCTTCCTTTGTGCAGGTTTACTCACAGTTGCTTTAGGCTCCTTTGATTGGTTAAGCGGCTGTTTGCCGGAAGGATTGTTCGTTACCATGTTTGTTAATTTTGTTTGATTAAATCAGTTAGATTTCAGACTAAAGATTTCAGATAAAAGACTGGCAAAGCAGTTTTTGGGAATTGGCCAATCGGTTTGTTCGACAGGAAAAGGTAGTGATTGAAAAAAATGTTCAAAAATTTTAAAAATTGTTCATTGATGCTCCTGTTCCGCAGCTTGAAACGACCGTAGCTCGTATTGACCGTAGCTCGGAGGTTCGCTCCGAGAAGTTACGCATGGCTTCTCCGAGACAAAGCTCGGAGCTACGGTCAATACGAGCTACGCTGAGTTTTCAAATAATAAAAAATACTATTGAATCTCACCGAAATAACTAATTTTGCGAACACCTTTAACGAAATTAGATTATTGGCGAAAGATAAAAACTAGCATTTATGAAAGTCTTTTATCTGTAAGTCTTGCGTCAAAAGTCTAGTTGAAGAAACATAAAACGGCATGATTAACCTCTCCTTCCGAAATCCTTATTTAATTCTGGTTTTCGCCCTCATCGTCGTCCTCGTCAGCTTTGTATCCATAGATAAATTGGCGGTTGATATATTGCCTCAATTCAAAACTTCGGCGGTGCAGGTGTTGACGCTTTATCCCGGAATGCCTGCCGAGGTGGTAGAAAAAGACATCACGAGTCGTATCGAACGCTGGACGGGGCAAAGCGAAGGCATCGTTCGGCAGGAGAGCAAAAGCATCATCGGGGCAAGCGTCGTGCGCGACCACTTCCGGGAAGATATTGACCCGAACACCGCCATGTCGCATGTGACGAGTTACGCCATGTCCGACCAATATTACCTTCCGCCCGGCACGCTGCCGCCGATGGTGATGCCTTACGACCCGACCGCCTCGATTCCCCTTTGCCTGCTGGCGGTGAGTAGTGACACCAAAACCGGAAAAGAATTGTACGACCTCTCCTATTTCAACTTGCGGAATATGTTGGGAGGCATTCAGGGCATCGTCGCCCCGGCGGTTTACGGGGGGAAGTTGCGGCGCATTTACATCTACGTCGAACCCGAAAAATTGGAAGCCCGCGGACTTTCGGCGGTGGATGTCATGGAGGCGGTTCACAAAAGCAGCACCATGATTCCGACGGGTTTTGCCAATATTGGCGACCTGAATTACAATGTCAATGCCGGGGGCTTGATTAAAAATATCGATGATTTCAATAATATCGTCGTCAAATACGATAAGGGCGCCCCGGTCTATGTGAAAGACGTGGGCTATGCGGCAGATGCGGGGGCCATTCAGACCAATATCGTCCGCATCAACGGGCGCAAGCAGGTGTATGTTCCCATTTACAAACGCCCCGGTGCGAACACCATTGAAAGTGTCAAGCGAATCAAAGAATCACTCGTTTTGCTCAAACAACGCCTTCCCAAAGACGTCAATCTCGACGTAATTTTTGACCAATCGGCTTACGCCAAAAACGCCATCGCCGGCTTGCGCAACGCGGGATTGAGTGGTTTGGTGTTGGTCATATTGGTGCTGTTGTTGTTTCTCGGCAATTTCCGTTCGGCGGCGATCGTTGCTATCAGCCTTCCGATGTCCGTCTTGTTCGGATTTATCGGGTTGTACTTTTTGGGGCAAAGCATCAACAGCATGACCTTGGGTGGGTTTGCCCTGGCTTTGGGCTTGTTGGTGGACAATTCGATTGTGGTGCTGGAAAATACCGACCGCCACTTGCGCATGGGAAAATCTTCCACGCAGGCTGCCTTGGATGCGGCCGAAGAAGTGGCGACGCCGGTATTGGCTTCGACCTTGGTGGTCATCGTCGTATTTTTTCCGATTCTTTTCCTCACCGGCATTGCGAAGTACCTTTTCAGCGCCTTGGCTGTGGCGGTTTCCCTCTCGATGGTGGGGTCCTACATTTTTTCGCTGACCCTCATTCCCATCATTGCTGCCCGGTTTTTCAGGGACCAATTGCCCAATTCGGAAGGGGGAGGCAAAAAGTCCTTCTTTGAACGCTTTTTCGAAAATAAAATAAAACCCTTCTACACCTACCTGTTGTCGAAGGTGATGAAATATTACGCGCTGGTGCTGCTTGGCGTGGCTGTGCTTTTCGTCGGGGCCATTGCGCTGGGTTGGTGTATGCTGGGCTATGAATTATTTCCCCGGATGGACGTGGGGCAATTGGAGGTCTATGTTCGCTTCGAAGCGGGCACTCGTTTGGAGAAATCCGACGAACAAATTGCCGAAATTGAAGAAGCAGTGAAAGATGAAATTGGCGATGAACTGAACATGGTGGTCTCCAATATCGGCGTCTTTTACGATTGGCCGGCGGCCTACACCCCCAATTCGGGAACGCAGGATGCCTTCGTGAAAATTCAGTTGAAAAAAGGGCATAAACGCACCACCTTCGAATATGCCAAACGCCTGCGCAATCGCCTGAACGAGGCCTTCCCCGGCGTCGAATTTAGTTTTAACACGGGGGGTATCATTACAGCTGCTTTGAACTACGGGGTGCCTTCGCCTATCGCCATTCAGATTCGCGGCAACGACCTCCACGCAGCACAAAACATTGCCTGCGACATCCGCAAGGAGGTGCTAAAGGTCAAAGGCACCCGCGATGTGCGCATCCTTCAACGACTCGACCAACCCCAAATTGA
>Ga0114931_10003091_pt1 | contig 21143 bp, 12 predicted proteins | sample 2SBtaG_FD_89579 | JGI IMG/M metagenome (GOLD analysis project Ga0114931, IMG submission 89579) | Deep subsurface microbial communities from Kolumbo volcano to uncover new lineages of life (NeLLi) - 2SBTROV14_V59a metaG | ecosystem: Environmental > Aquatic > Marine > Volcanic | place: Kolumbo...
CTCGCCCGGCGAGTCGCCGAGCACGGCCCGGTATCACCCGATCTGGCCCGCCGAATCGGTCGGCAACTCGCCGACGCGCTCGCAGTGGCCCACCATCGCGGCATTCTGCATCGCGACGTCAAACCCTCCAACGTGCTGCTCGATTCCGACGACCGTGTACGTCTGGCCGATTTCGGATCGGCGCGGGCGGAGGGCCTGGAGACCATGACCGCCACCGGCGGCGTGGTGGGCACGGCGGCCTACCTGCCACCCGAGGTCCTTGCCGGGCAGCGACCTGACGCCAGGGCCGACATCTATGCCCTGGGGCTCACACTGTACTACGCCCTGACCGGTCGCAGTCCCACCGGCGGTTGGCCGGGGCAACCGGTTCCGGCTTCCCCGGATGGGCACGCCGTCCGCGACCATCGAGGGGACCTCCCCGCGTGGCTGGACCGAGTCATTGCCCGGGCCACCGCCGCCCATCCCGCGCACCGGTATGCGACTGCGGCTCAGGTCCGGGATGCCCTCGACGCCCGGGATGCCCCACTGCCGGACGCCACGGATCGGGCCGCGTGTGTGCTGTGTCACGAGCCGGACCCGCTGGGACTGGGCCTGTGTCCCCACTGCGGTGGATCCCCCGGTTCCGGTGACACGGTCATCCTGATGGAACGCCAGCGCACGCGGGCCCGGCGGCACGCAATCCGCCGGGATATCGAGAGCCTGCTCGACGGACCGGCCGCCGAGGACCGGGCCGCCGCCGTGGCCCGCGGCGAGCGGGCCCTTTTTGCGGTACCCCATACCCGGGCCGACCGGGTCGTCGCCGCCCTGCAGGAGCGGGGGTTGCCGGCCCGGGCGGTGGCCCGGTCCTCGGTATGGCGCCGATTGCCTGCGCCGTTCGCCGCCATGTCGGCCCTCATCGTTGTCGGGGGGCTGGCCACGCCCGCCGGCCTCGTGCCTTCGCGATGGATGGCGCCGGTCATCGCGGGACTGCTGTGGTGGCTCGCCACCCTCCGGGTTCGACGTCCCGCCGCGCAATTCCCTGCGTCGCGGGACGCCTTGCCACCGACCCTGCACACCCGGGTGTTGGAAACGTTGCGGGTCCTCCCGGCCGGCGCCGCCCGCCATCTCCTCGCGGACGTGATCCGGCTCGCCGGACCGCTGTACCGGCTGCCCACGATGGACTTCAGGGAAGAACTCGGGGCGTTGATCGAACACGCCTGCGAGGCCGCCCGCGAACTCGCGGACATGGACGTGACCCTGGGCACACTCGATCGACACTACCCCGCGTACCGGGCCGATCCCCTGCCCCCGGGCTGGCTCGACGCCCTCTCGTGCAGTGAGCAGGCCCGGGCCGGCGCGGTCCAACGGTTTCTGGAGACCATCGCCACGCTGGCCCGGGTGCAGCATCACGCGCTGGCATTCGACCCGCGGACTCCCATAGCCCTGGTCGATCTCGCGGCAGACATCGAAGCGCATCAACTGGTGCAGGCCGAGGCCCGGCGGGAGGTCGAGCGACTGTTGCGGACGGTCCCCGCGACCGTTACAGCCCCGAATCCAGAATGACGACCAGCATCCGGTCCGGGTGCAGGTATCGCTGTGCGGCCCGCCGAACATCCTTGCTGTCCACGGCTCGAATCCATCGCGGATAGCGGACGAGGTAGTCGAACGTCAGATACCGGGTCCATTCCAGGGCAAAGGTCCGGGCAATGGCGGTGCCGGTTCGAAACCGTCGTCGGAACTCGCGGTCCGCCAATGCTTCGCGCGCCGCTTGCAACTCCCCGTCCGTCACCGACTCGACCTGCAGCGACTCGATCGCCATCCGGATCATGCCGACGACGGAATCTGCCAACCCCGGACGGGTCACCGCCCGCACCGTCACGCTACCCGGTCCCCGGACCCGCGGGGTCACCACGCCCAGGACGTCAAACGCGGGCCCGGACGGACCAAGCACCGCCCGTCCCACCCGGGACTCCGACGATCCGGCCAGGATGTAATTGAGCACCTGCACCGCGGTCAGTTCCCGGGGCTCCAAGCGCGGTAACTCGTGCCCCATCACCACCTGATCCTCGGGAATGGCCACGGTGGTTCTCGTCACGGTGCCCGGCTCTGGCGTCCGGATGTTGTCGGCCCGGCTCAACCGCGGCGGGCGATGCCATTCCCAATCGGCAAACCGTTGATCGACACTCAAGGCCATGTCGTTCATGTCGAACGCTCCGGAGATCGAGAGCGTCACACTGGCCGGATTGAAATTGCGACGGTAGAAGCGTTCGACGTCATCGACGTCGAAGCCGTCAACCTCTTCAGGGCTCAGATCGCGTCGGTACTCGTGATCGCGGAATAACACGCGCCCAAAGAGTCGGGCCGCGGCGGTGGGGGCGTCCACGGAGTCCACCGCGCCGCCCTGTTCCTCCCGTCTGAACGCCTCGATCCCCTCAGGCTCGATACAGGTTTCGCGGACGACCCCCGAAAACATCCGCATCGCTCGTCGGGCTTCCGATGCGTCGGCCGTGAGGGAGATCTCCATCAACTCCGGCCCCATCAACACCGTCAGGTCTGCGGTCATCGCCTCCAGACTCTGATCGAGTCGCGACGGCCCGAGCCAGCACGGGCCACGGTGCCGCAGGGCCCACTCCAACATCCGGGCCGCACCCCGCTTATCGGCGTCGGCGTACCCCCCCCGCACAAACGCCGTCAGGCGTACGACCGGTGCCGAGTGATCGGGAACGACAAAACCGACGAGACCATTCTCCAGAACGATCCGGAATCTCGACGTATCCGGCATCCGGAACTGGCGGGTCCGGACGATGTCCTCAGTTGCGTGGGGCCCGGCCTGGGCTGCGCCCTGCCCCACCAGGGTGCACATCCCAAGCGCCGTCACGATGGTGGCGCTCATCCGCCCGGCCACTCTCCCGATCATCCTGATCCGTCCCGTCATGTCGTTCGCGTCCGCCGTGGCAGGTCCGTGGAGTTCCGTCCCCCGTATCTCAAAACCCGTTGGCCGGCGGTGAGTTCCGACCGTCCGCAAAATTGGAGGGCGGCGGGCACGGAACAACGATGAGCGATGGGGGAGCCGACCGCCGGTCACCTATCCCGTGCAGCGGATATCGACGGGCGAGGTGTTCTGACAGGCAATGGAGGCATCCATCCCACTCGCCATGACGGCACACGCCGCTCGAGTGGCAGCCCTTTCCGCATCCGTCCGATCGGTTCCCGAACCCCGGCGGCATTGCCGTTGTCCCCGGAACTCGACACACAACTCGCACTCGGCCTGCATCGACCGCATCGATCCGTAGACCAGCGCGCCGAACAGCAGCAGCACGACGACCGCACCGCCGAACCATGCCGCGCGGCGGTTCACCGTTCGTCCTCCCCGGAACCGTCCGGGGTGGAATCACGCAGCGCCTGCATGCGGCGCAGCAACTCGCCCACCCGGCGAATCTGTCTCCCATACACTGCCCAGTTTCCGTTGCGCTGCGCAGTCAACGCCTGGTCGTAGGCCTCGACCGCCTGGCCCGCCAACGCCTCGACGGAGACCGCCACCGACGCCGCCACTTCATCCGGTCCCTGGCCGACCGCGACGGTGACCGCCTCGTCTGACTCTGCTCCGGCACCAACGTCCCCCCCAAACAAGCGAGCCAGTCCTTTCTCGATGTTCTCCTCCATCACCACCCGGTTTCGATAGGCCACCACGACCCGTTTCAACTCCGGAATGCGTCCACCCTCGGCCCGCAGATACAGCGCCTGGACGAACACCAGGGCCTCCTCGATGGGAATCACCAGGAGGTTGCCCCGGATGACCTCCGACCCCCGTTGATCCCACAACGACAATTGACGGGAGATCTCCGTATCCTGATTGATCCGGTTGACGATCTGCGTGGGTCCGAACACGAGACTCTGGCGCGGGAACTCGTATACACGAAGTTGGCCGTACGCTTCACCATCGTTGCGCGCCACCATCCAGGCCGCCAGGTTCTGTTTCCCCCGGGGCGTGAAGGGCGTCATGAAGATGAACTCCTCCCGCTCCTCGCCGGGCAGCTTCATGACGATGTGCCGCAGGAACGGGTCGCGGCTCGAGTCCCGTCCACTGACGGTGGGGACCTGCCACTGATCCTCCCGATGGTAAAACACCGTCGGTTCGTCCAGGTGGTACACCGCGTAGAGCTGGGTCTGGACCCGGAACAGATCTTCGGGATACCGCAGGTGCGCGCGCAAATCGGCCGGCATCGCTTCGAGCGGTTGCAGCAACCCGGGGAAGATCCGGTCATACGTCAGGATGATCGGATCTTCCGGGTCGCTCACATAGGCATCGACGGTCCCGTCATAGGCGTCGATCACGACCTTGACACTGTTGCGCATGTAATTGGTGCCATCGGCCAGAGCGGGCGTCGCGTAGGGGTACGTCCGGCTGGTCGTGTAGCCGTCCAGCATCCACTTGAGGCGACCTGATGTGTCCACCACGATGTACGGATCCCCGTCCCACGACAGGAAGGGCAACGCCCGCGCGGCCCGCTCCCGGATGTTCCGATGCATCAGCACGTGGCTTTCGTCCGTAATGTCCGTCGTAAGGACGATCTTCAACGATTGGAACCGTGCGCTCAGCAGCAGTTTGCGCCACCAACCGCCCACCTTGACCCCGCCACGTCCGTGGTAACTCGTAAATGCACTGGAATCGCCGGATGGATAATCGAACTCCGGTTGTTTGGTCCTGGCGAAGACCCAATCGCTCGACAGTTCACCGTAATAGATCTCGGGACGGGTCACCCGAAGCGACACGGATGACACCGGCGGCAGATCCTTGATGAACAGGACCGGCAGGCCTTCATTGGTGACCTGGTTGGCCGGGCTCATCGTGAGGCCCATGCCATGCGTAAAGGTCAACCGTTCATTGGGAAACGACCGGTTGGGCAGCAGTCCGACATTGAGTTCACGGGGAGACAACAGGACCTGCCGGTACTCCCCGTTGATGGTGTAGCGGTCGTCGTCCACTTCGCGGAAGTCGTAGTACGTGCGAATCTCCTGCAACTGCCCGAAGGTCTGCAGCAACGGTTCCCGGTCCCAGAGCCTGACGTTGTTGATGGTTCCGCTGTTGGCCCGGATGTCGTCGAGCGTCAGGTCGCTTTCGCCACTGAGAGGCCGGACCTCCACCCGATCGATGCCCCACGCTCGTCGCGTGGCGGCAATGTGATGCCGGAGCTGGGGTGTCTCCTTCCCCAGTTCGTTGGGTAGAACCACGAGCTTCTGCATCGCCGCCGGGACGGCGGTCCCGAGCACTCCGGCCACGCCGAGGTACGCCACCGTGGCGATGAGCACGTTCCGCACCAGCACCCCTCGATACCCCCCCCAGATCACCCAGCCCCCGCACAGGGCGGCCAGCACCCCCGACACCCGCAGCACCGGCAGCCGGGCCGTGAGATCCGTATAGCTGGCGCCCACGAACGGACCGGTGGTGGAGAACAGCAGACTGGGAATCCGCACCAGGTAGGTGCCCACCATCGCCGTCACGAATACCAGGCCGATCAGGTATCCCAGATGCCGCTGGGCTGATGGTTCCACGGTGAGCCGGTTCCGATTGACCATGAGATCGCCGCGCAGCATGTACAGCGGAACCGCCAGGAACAGCGACACGATCACCAGGGCCTGCACGAACGTCACGATGCCGGCCACCGCCGGGAGCCCAAACACGTAAAACGCGACGTCGCGACCAAAGATGGGATCGCGTACGCCAAACGGTGTCTGGTTGAGGAGCCGCAACAACGGGAGCCACGCCGTGGACGCCGAGATTCCGGTGAGGACGGCAAGAATCGCGGCCACCGGCAAGGCCAGGCGGCGGATGGCACCGGTGATGTCAACGTGGCGTCCGGCGCCCTTGGTATTGATGTTGACGACGATCGGATCCGGCACCACGCCCCGCTGGGCCAGCCGAAAGTTGACGTAGAAGAACCCGAACGCCAGCAGACCGGCTCCCGTCCCGAGAACCAGGCGCGTCACCAGGGACTTGACAAAGATCGGATCGAACCCGATCGAACGGTACCACCACCACTCGGTGAGGACCCGGACGGCAGCGGGAAACGACACCAGGGCCAGGACCGCAAGCGCGAGGACAACGACCAGCAGGATTCGACGGCGCATGAACCAGTTCGGGAGAGTGAACCCTAAGGTACCGGAATCTCCCGTCCCGGGGTAGCGGAATCCGGGGTCGCGGGAGACGATCCGGGTGAGGACGACACCTAGCGGTGGCGCACCCGACTGAGATCGCGGTAATACTCCTCCACCATCTTCCGGTAGCCTTCCGGCACATCATCCGACCCCGAAAGGGTCAACGCGCCGTCCTCGACCCCCAGGAGCTGCCGCCGCAGGATAAACTCGAACTCCTTCAACCCCTCGATGACGGCATCTTCCAGCCGGCGAATCTCCTCGGGATCGTTGTAGGTCCGGGCCCGGTCCAGGGCCCGCAGGCGATCGAGGATACCCGCCAGGGCCTCCACCTCGATGCCCTGCCCACGCAGATCCTCCTGCAACCGTTCCGCCTCGGACCGTCGTTCCCGGAATTCCCGGCGAAACTGGCGAATGTCGCCGGGATCGAGACGAGCCCCCCCGCGGGTGCGGGCGTCCGCCCCGAAACCGCCACCACCACCCTGCCCGGCCGACCCCGGCTGCGCCCCAGCCCCCCGTTGGCCGGTGGAAGACCCGGAAGCAGACGGCCGGTTCCCCTGCCGTTCGCCGGACGCCTGCCCCGGGGCACCCTCCGGTCCCGGCGAGCCCGAATCCGCCTCCCGGGCCACCCGATCCCGCAAGGACTCCAGATCGCGGACCAGGTCGCGCGTCCGTTCCAGCGACCGTTCGAGTTGCTGGTCGGCCGACTCCCCAATCTGTTCCCGGGCCGCCTCGAGGTGTTGACGAAGCTCGTCGAGGTTGTTGGCGATCTGTTCCTCGAAGTTGCGGGCATACTCACGCGAACGCCCCGCAATCACCCCACGCGAATACCGAATCTTCTCGGACAAACGGTTGTCGCGCATTGACCGCGCACCCTCCTCCAGGCTGCGCGCCGCGCCGGGTTGATCCCGGCGGGCCTCCCGGGCCATCGCGTCAATCCCGCTCTCGAGTGATTGGAGCTCCGCCGTCATGGCGTCCTTGCGTTCGCGCAACCGCTGGATGGCCGCCCCACGATCGGGACCCCGTTCGGGCAGGTCGGCCACCTCGTCAACCATGTCTGTCTGCTGCTGCTGCAACGCTTTGACCCGCCGCACCGCATCGGCCACATCACGATCGAGCCGTGCCGCCCGGGTTTCCTCGAGGCGGCGCCCGGCATCCCGGAGTCGTTCCAGGGCATTCCGCCCCTCGGCCGTGTTCGTCCCGCTCGCCGCGGCGCGGCGCATCGCGTCCGCAGCCTGTCGAAGCTCCCGGGCCGAGCGTTCCAGATCCGGCAACGACTGCTCCCGTGAGAGTCGCTCCAGTTTCCGGGCCATCTCTTCGACGTCGTCCGCCAACTGCCGTTGGGATCGGCCCCCCCCGCCCGCCTGCCCCTGCTGCAGCGCCTGCGCCCGCTGTCGCATCCGCTCGTTCTCCTGCTGTTGCCGTCGAGCAAGCTCCCGCAACTGCTGCAACGTCTCGTCCACCTCCTCGTCCACCTGCTGCGTCCGGCTGCGCTGCACCGTCTCGTACTGATTGCGCATCTTGTCGAGTTCGAGTTCGAACAGGTCCGCCAGATCCTCGGCCGCTGCCCCACCCCCGCCCCCTCCACCACCGGCCGGATTGCCCCGACTCACCTGCACGTCGCGGAAGGCGGCATCGGCTCGCTGCAGCCGTTGGAGGGCCTGCAGGGCGTGCGGCAACGCCTCGCCCGGTTCCCGCCGCCCGAACGCCTCCTCAGCCGCCCCCATCGCCTCAACGGCCAGAGGCAGCTCGTCCAGAATCTGCCGGAATGCGCTGTCCCCCTGCGCAACGCCCCGGTCGGTCAGACGTCGGACGATCGCCTCGACCCGCTCCCGGATCCGTCCCTGAGCCAGCGCGAGGGTGGCGACGTTTTCGTTGAAATCATCCGCCGCGTACGTCTCCCGATCCCGCACCACCCGGTAGGTCGCGCTCACGACCTGCCGCTGCTGGACCGAGAGCGTACCGTCCAGGTCGTCCCCGCCACCGCCGCCGCCCCCCTGCTGATCCGCCTGCCGGTAATCCCGCCGGAATGGCCGAACCTCCATGAAGTAGATATCGGTGGCCGCTTCATTCGGCGTGCCTCGCCGGTTGTCCCGCACCCGGCCGTAGTAGGACACCAGATCGCCGGGGGCGAGATCCAGTTCCTCCAGGAAGAACGTGTGCCCCGCGGTCATCGTCTTCCGGCGGGGTCGGCCTTGGAAGAGGACCACGGTGTCCTCCGGACCACCGTTGACGGCATAGATCACCTCCAGCGACCCTACGCCGAAATCATCTTCCGCCCGGACCTCGACAAAGGCTTCCTCGATACTCGTGACCTTGGTGTCCCGACCGGGCCGGGACATCTCGATCGTCGGAGGCTGATCATCGAGCGGTTCGATCGAATAGTCCGGCGAGGCCGGTACGATCCGTCCACCCACCCCCTCGAGCCGGATGCGGTAGTAGGTTTCGCGACCGACCACCAGCGTCGCGGTCAGACGACCATCGTCCATCAGGACGAGATCCTGTCCGTCCTCTCCGTCCACCACGAGCTGTCCCCGCTCCACGGGGATGGTCGGCTGGATCAGCAGGCGAACGCGGGTCCCCCGCAACGCGGCGATATCGCCGCCGTCCTCCACGGTCCTCGGTGCCAGGCCCGCATAGGCAGGGAAACGATATTCGAGATCGATCTGCCGTACGGAGGGCAGATCGGCGACGTCGATGCGAAACATCCGCGATCGTACGCCGCTCGCTTCGACGTAGTAGTCGGTCGGAACATCAAGATCGAACAGGAAGATCTCGTAGCTGCCCGGCTCCGCTCCCACCGTCATCTCAAACCGCTCCCACGTCCCCGCCGTGTCCCTCCGGACCACCACGTCGACGCGTTCCGCCTCGAAGCCCGCGAGATTGGCGGTGATCAGCTGGTCGGACCCCCGGGCCAACAGCGTATCACCCGGCGCGACCGTCACCGCATACGGGTTGGTCGCCGGAGTGCTCCCCCACGGAAACAGCAGAAACGGAATCCCGTTGCCGAGGAAGGACGGGTTCAACAGGACCAGGGCCGCACCGGCCACCGCCAGTCCCGCCAGCGTACCGGACGACCGATACAGGCTTCGCTGTTCGATGCGTCGGCCGTAGGCAATCCGGCGACACCGCTCGAGGGCGTCCTCGATCATCCGTTGCGTCAGCGCCGGTGAGACGGGGACCCCTGGGTCACCCTCCACCGCCAGGGCGCTGAGGATCGACGCGTGCACGCTCGGTTCGTGCTCCTCGATGTACAGCGCCACCCGTTCGTCCGACACCCGCCGGAGGAGCGGCCGAACCACGAGCCACGCCACCAACCCTCCAACCACCGTCCAGGCCACAATCCGGGCAACCATCACCACGGCGGGCGCGAAACGAAACTGATCCATGGCGAACGTTGCAATAAGGAACATCGCCGTACCGCCCAGACCCGCCAGCACGATGCCTCGAAGCAACACCTTGAGTCTCCAGCGCCGACGAACGCCGCGGATGACATTCAACACGCTGCTGTCCCTGGCTCCAGGTGGCATTCCCGTCATGGCGCTCTTCCCCCAGTCTCCCGGGACCCCCGGGAGAGGTGGTTTGCGATCAACGTTTCCCCTGCCAGCAGTACGGCCGCTCCCATCAATAAGTACCACCAGAGGCCCTGTCGACGTTCCTGCTCTTCGGGCGTGAGCGTGGCCGCAGACTGCCGGCCCCCCTCTGGGGACACGCGAGGACCCACCGCCGCGTGCAGGGTCTCGGGGTCGAGGGGCCTCAGATCCGATTCGACCACACTGACGTTACCGGCCACGATTCCGAGGTGGTCTCGCCGGGCGTCGAGGATGTCGTAGAATCCGGCCTCGCCGATGGAGACCAGAGGATCCGGTCCCGCCTCGAGACGCTGCCGCAACCCGGCAGGCGTTTCCACCGTTTCGGGCGCCGGCGCTGACTCACCATCCGGAGCGTCGGTCGCCGCTCGCAGATGCTCGGCGAGGTTGACCACGCTGCCCACCGGGTACCACAACCGACCGGGACGATACCCGGCCAGGTAGGTGGCGAGACTCTGCACGAACGGGACAAACACGGGTTGCAGGGCCAGCGTATTCCAATACGTGTCGGTGGTCGTGGTCAGCACGGCCACCCGCCCGCGACCAACCCGCCGTTCCGCCACGGCGACTCCCCCGTCATCGTACCGGGCGAGCACGGCCACACTGCTGTCGGGCGCCAGCGACAGACTCCGGTACCGGAACACGCGGCCCGTTGCCAAATCGCCACTGCGAGGAGCACTGAACGGCTGGAACACCGGGTGCCCGAAATCCACCTGGGCCACGGCCAACCCCCGATCGGTTCGGGCTTCGACGCGCGATCCCACCGAGCCCGGCAGTAACGCCGCGCCGTCGCCAGGCCAGCGGGCCCCGGCTCCGGCCCCGGCGCCGAGCACCAGCAGCAGTCCACCGCCATGCTAGACAAAACGTCGCAGGCGGCCCCCGGCCGGTCCCGTGGGGAACGCCGCATCGTTCAGGATGATCAACCGCCGGCCGTCGAGGTCCGTCAGTTGGAGGTTTCGCAGAGCCCGGACGCGAACCGGGAAGGTCGGGTCCTTCCCCACGGCGAGTGCCCGCTCGAGATACAGGCTCTGGTTCTCCCGTGCCCGCGTCGGCTCCACGATCAGGGTCGGCAGGCCCCGACCCGGTGTCAGGACAAAGAACCGGGTGTTGTCAACCGGCAGCGGATCCTCATCGATCCGCACCACCCCCCGGGATACGACCGACGGCACCACCACGGACGCGAAGGTCGCGGTCGCCGAGCCTCCCGCCTCGACCGCCACCGTCTGCGATCCCAGCACCTGTCCGTTGAGTTCCAGATGCAGGGTGACCCGGTCGACCGCAACGGGACCGGTATTGATGACCCTGGCCGCCACCTGCACCCGTTCGCGACCGGCCCGGATCTCGCGACGGAGCGTGACTTCACCCACCGCAGTGTTGACCGGGTCGGGCTCCGATACATCGACCATCGCGAGTCCCACCTCCGCCGGCAGGCGGAGCGGGGTTCCCCGATCCCATCCCACCCGCTGAAAGTCGGAGACCATCACGATATCCCGCCGATCCGCGTCGCTGCCTTCCAGCAACCGTCGCGCCAGCGTCAGGGCCGGCGCAAACCTGGTCCCCCGTTCGCCGGGCGTCAGGGAGTCCAGCCCGGTGAGCAGCGGACCGGTCTCTCCGGTCAGTGGCCCCATCGCTGTCGCTTCTTCATCAAACGCGACGATGGTTGCCCGGTCGTCCGGACCGAGGGCGGTCAACGCATCTCGAACGGCGCGGGTCGCCGCACGCCAGTGATTGCCATACCCCATGGAGAATGACCGATCGATGATCGCCACCAGATCCCGCCGGCCCCCCTCCGTCGCCAGCACGGCCGTCGGGCGTCCCAGGAACGGTCGGGCAAAGGCCAGCACAATCAGGATTACCGCCAGACACCGGATCAGCAACAACGGCCAGTGCCGGATGCGCTGCCGGCGCTGCACCCTGACCGGAACCTGGTGCAGGAACATCAACGACGGGAACGGCGTCCCCTCCGCATGCCGCCGATGCACGAGATGCACCAGAATCGGGATGGCCACCGCGGCCAAACCGGCGAGCGCCAGCGGAACCAGGAGCGCCAGTCCCATCACCGCACCCGACTCAGGCGATTGCGCCGCGACAGGTAGCTGAACAACGCGTGATCGAGTGGCATCGACGTATCCATGAACGTGTAGTCGATCTCCCGTTCGCCACAGCGCGCAGCCAGGGAGGCGATGTGCGCGCGAACCCGTTTCTGGTAGTCGTCGCGCACGCGCTCCGGAATGACCGCCATGCGCTCGCCGGTCTCGAGATCCTCCACCGCAGTGGTGCCGTCAATGGCCAGCGTAACCTCGGCCGGGTCGAGCAGGTGGAACACGATGACGTCATGCCCCCGGTACCGGAGTCGCTCGAACGCTTCGATCGCCACGCGCACGTCGGCGTAGAAATCGGAGATCAGCACCACGATCCCGCGCCGGTCGAGTCGCTCGGCCACCTTCCGGAGCGGTGCGTCAAACGCGCTTCCGGTGCCCGCCTCTCGGTGGTCGAGCGCGTGGAGCACCGTGTCCCGGTGCCGCGCCGACGGCGGGACGATGTCGACCAGATCGGTGTCGAAGGTGATCAGTCCCACGCGATCCCGCTGTCGACTCGACAGGTAGGTCAGACTGGCGGCGAGGAACTTCCCGTACTCGAGTTTGCTCAACCCGATGGTCCCGTAGTCCATCGATCGGGACACATCGAGGACCGTCATCACGTTGGCGTTGGTGTCGGCTTCGAATTCCTTCACGTAGAAGCGATCGGTGCGCGCAAACACCCGCCAGTCGATCCGCCGGATGTCGTCCCCGGGCATGTAGGCCCGGTGCTCGGCGAAATCGATCGATCGCCCCAGAAAGGGCGCCCGGTGCAAACCGCTGATGAATCCGTCCACCACCGCCCGGGCCACCAGATCCAGACTGTCGATCCGGGCCAGAATCCGCGGGTCGATGAACCGACTGGGCGCCCGCACGTCCATCCGCTACATCCCCGACCGGGGAACGGGAACGGCCGCCAACAGTTGTTCCACGATGTGATCGGTCGTGACGCGTTCAGACTCCGCGTGAAAGTTGCGCAGAATGCGGTGCCGGAGGACGTCCGGCGCGTTGGCCTGGATGTCATCGAACCCGACATGCAGGCGCCCCTGCATCAGCGCCCGCGCTTTTCCGCCGAGCACAAGGTATTGGGCGGCCCGCACGCTGGCGCCGTAGGAAACCCATTGCGTGATGAACTCCGGGGGCGACTCGCCGTCCGGACGACTCGCGCGTACGAGGGCCAGAGCATACCGGGCGACCGGATCGGACACCGGAACCCGACGCACCAACTGTTGAAACGCGAGCAGATCCTCCCCGCTCACGGCCCGGGAGAAGGTGTGATCCTGAACCGCCGTGGTGTTGCGCACCACGGTCAGTTCGTCATCCTCCGGAAGGTGCTTCATGATGATGTTGTACATGAAACGGTCGAGCTGGGCTTCCGGCAGGGGATAGGTGCCCTCCAGCTCGATCGGGTTTTGCGTGGCAAACACATAGAACGGTTGGGGCAGGTCGTACGTGATACCCTGCACCGTGACCCGATGCTCCTGCATCGCCTCCAGCAGAGCCGCTTGCGTCTTGGGCGGCGTCCGATTGATCTCGTCCGCCAACACGATGTTGGCAAAGACGGGTCCCCGCATGAACACCAGGGATCGACGGCCCGTCTCGGCATCCTCCTGGATCAGGTCAGTGCCGGTGATGTCCGACGGCATCAAATCCGGCGTGAACTGGATGCGGGAAAACCCGAGTTCGAGCACCTGCGCGATGGTATGGATCAGGAGGGTCTTGGCCAACCCGGGCACGCCGACGATCAGGCTGTTTCCCCCGACGAACAGCGTCGTCAGCACGAGATCGACCACCCGCTCCTGCCCCACGATCAGCTTGCCGAGTTCCTCCCGAATCCGCCCACACCCTTCGGCCAACTGCGCCGCCAGCGCCAGGTCGTCCGGGGTGTCCAGCGCCGGGGAATTCGATGCCGTAGATGTCACGTCGACTCCATGGATTGATGGTTGCAATGGCCGATGTCCGTCATCGCGTCATCGCGTAGATCAGATAGTTAACCGCCAGCTTGTACGCTTCGTTCGTCAGAGAAATCGGCAGCCACCCGGAATCAGAGAACTCCATGTAATCGCCGATATCGTTGTTGTAGTTCGCGATCAGCATCATGCGGCGCGCCGGGTCATTGTCCTCGAAGAGGGCCCAGAATTCCGTGGGTCCCGGGGCCCCGTACGGGTGCCGAAACTGGTCGAGCGAGTCGACGTGGAAAAAGGCATTGAACAGCGGGTGGGATTCGTCGAGTCGGATCAGGTGGAGCTCGGGGAAGGCGAGCCGAACCTGGCTCTCGAACTGGGCCCACTGACTCCGACCGCGGAAGTCATCCACGATCATGAAACCACCCTTCCCGAGGTAGGCGCGGAATCCGGCCAGCTCCGCCTCGTCCATCTGCCAGTACCCGGGTTCGGACAGATACGCCACGGGATACCGGAACAGGTCCGGATCATCAAGCATCAGGATGTTGCTGCCATCCTCCCGCGCATGCATCAGGGTGACTTCATTGAGGATCTTGGCAAAGTTGTGTTCAGCGGTGGGATAGTCGTGTGCCCAACCCGGGTTTCCCCGCTGGAATCTGCCTCCAAAGCCCTCCTGGTAGCGAAGACGCACAAAGGTGAAACCGTCCCGGTACGGCACGTTCCACTGGGTGTGATCGAAGGCGTCGCGGGCCCGACGTTGTCCCGCCACCCCACCGGCCGTGACCACACCCGCCAGCAGCGCCGTCATCCACGACCTCATCGGCGGCTCCTCTCGCGAATCGCCAACAGCAGGTCCTGGGCCCGCTCGAAGTTCGGGGCCCCTTCCAGGGCGCGCAACACCTCGTGTCGAGCCTCGGACAGCTCACCCGCCCGGTAGTACGCGCGCGCCAGCTGGTAGCGCGCCTCCGCGAGATCCACCGGCGCCAGCGCTACCACGGCCGCCCGTTCCCGAATCGCGGCCCGGGGTCGGTCCAGGGTGTCGTAGAGTTCGGCCAGGCGCACATGGTCCTCGATCGCCAACGGGTACACGAACAACGCCCGTGCGCGGGCCTCGGATGCCCCGGCCGGATCCCCGGTCATCTCCCGGAGGCGGGCGAGTTCGAGCAGCGCCCGATCGTCGCGGCCGTCTACCGCCGTGAGGGCCACCAGCTCCCGCTCGGCCGCCGCGGTATCTCCAATCGCCTGATACACCTGGGCCAGTAACCACCGCGGCGAATCCTGCCCACCGTACTCGGGGAAGAGGTCCCGGGCCCGTTCCAGGTACTCCCGGGCCGCCGGCAGCTGCCCCGCCTGCACCAGCTGGCGGCCGGCCCGCAACTGGGCGAGAAAGCTGCCACGTTCCCGATCCGCCCGACGGCGCAACGCCCCATCGTTGGGGGCGGCACGCTCGGCCCGTCCCGCATCCGCCAACGCCGCCAGCGCCGATCGGAACCGGCTCCGAACGTGCCGGTCGATCTCCTGATCGAACGCGTCCGGCGATCGGTCCAATACGTCCACCACGACTTCGGCGCTCGAACGGCCCGCGCGAAAGCCCCGCAACATCGACAGCAAGGCTTCACTTCCCCACTTCCGGTCGATGTATTCGCACACCAGCGAGGCCAGATAGTAGGAGTGGATCACCTGCCCCGGATACGCCGGACGCACAAACCCGTCGTTCAGCCGACTGACCGGCGGCAACCTGCCCTCACGGTATGCGAGCAGGAAATCCACCGAGGCGTCCTCTCCCCACCCCCATCCGTCCCGGGCCCGACGCTCCTCGTAAACGGCCAGACCCTCCGTGAACCATCGTGGCACCCGATGCGCCGACATGCCCAGGTGAAACGCATGGGCGATCTCGTGCCAGAGCGTCGATCCCCAGTTGAACGTCCCGCGCTCCCGGGCCGAAGGGGAATCCATGGCCAGCACGGACCCGAAGGACACCCCGAGCGCTCCCATCCCGGCCAATCCCACGGTGCGTACGGAAAAGTCGGCGTGCCGCGGATATACCTCCACCCGGATGGGCGTCGGCGGTTCGTAACCGTACCGATCGGCGAGCGCGGTGTACGCCCGCTCGGCGAGGTCGGTGAAGTACGGGCTCAGCAGTTGGGATTCGTCGTGGTGAAAGACGAACGCGAAGTGACCGGTGCTGTCCGTCACGGTCGTGTACTCGGTGAACGTATCCGTCAGATCGAGCGTATTCTTGATCCAGGGGTTGAACGGATCCCCGGCAAATGCCGTCTCGAGATCCCGGATACCGGCATCGATGGCCCCGGCCCGCAACTCGTTCAACCCCAGAAGTCCAAAACCTTCCCAGGATTGATCATCCAGCTGCACCGCCCGCCGGGCAAACCGTACCGCATCGGCATACTGGCGGTTGCGGGCGGCCAGATCGGCCAGCGTCGTGTACAACTCCGCGTAGTGGGGATTCCGGCGCTCCACCTCTCTCCGGGCTCCCTCGAAGCCCACCGTGTCACCCCGGAGATACCTGATCGCGGCCCGCACCGACCAGGCGTCAAGCGAGGCCGGGTTGACCGCCAGGGCACGCGCCACCTCGACCCCCGCCCGATCGTAGGCCTCGGCCTCGAGATACAGCCGGGCGAGAAACACCCGGGCCGGCACCAGGTTCGGATTCACCGCGAGGCTGCGCTCGACGCTCACCAGGGCCTGCGGTTGATAATCGAAGTGCTGGCTGCGCGCGGCCCCCAGCAGGAGGAGCGGATGCGACGGATTCAGGGCCAGCCCATCGGCCCAGGTTCGGGCCGCGTCCTGATTGTTGAACCGATCGAGGAAAAGATCCCCCAGGAGCGCCCGGGCCCGGAAGTTGAAGGAATCCATCTGGACCGCCCGATCGTAGACCCGCACCGCATCCCGGTAGAGATCCGGATTCCCGGCACCGAGGTACCGGGCTGCAGTTGCGATAGCGGCGAGGTCGTCGGAGGAAAAGTCTCCACCGGCATTGTAACGGTCTATCACTCGCTCGAACCCGGCCCGGGAGGAATCCAACGCTCCCCGCAGTCGGGCAAGTTCTGCGAGATGCAATTCGGCCCACAGCCGGTCCGAAGCCCCGTCCCGAATGGCGTTCCGATAGGCCGCGGCCGCTTCGGGCAGGCGTCCGCGAGCCTGCCGGACTTCCCCGAGTACCGTCCACATCTCGCGGGCATCCACTCCGGCCACTCGCGCCGCCGCCAACGCCTCGGCCTCTCCATACCGGCCGACCAGGGCCAGGGTCCGTACGGACCACCGCACCGCCGCCGGATCGTCGAGCGCACGGCGGAACGCGGCGAGTGCGTCCTCGTACCGCCCCGCGCGCCAGGCATCCACACCCACACGCACCGCCTCCTGGGCGACGGCGGGTCGGGCTCCCGTCCCTCCACCCATCAGCCCGATCATCATCACCAGACCGGTCAGACCTCGCCATTCCCGGCCGGTCATCGATCCCCCCCGCCCGCCCCACCCGTCTCACGCTCCCGCGCCCGAATCGCCCGGTTCGTGAGGGCGAGATCGACGAGGAGCGCCTCCAGGGCGTCTTCGTACACCTCGGGCGTCATGGTAGCCCGCTGCCGTCGGAGCGAATCGAGTCGATGCTCCAGCGTCGCCTTGTTCGCATACAGCCGGGCCAGCACCGTATCCGCCGATGCCGCCTCGGATCCCCCGACCCGGGCATCGGCCAGGAAAAGCCGGGCGGCCACCCGGCCATCGCCCTGTTCGCGGCCGGGCGCTCCCGTTCCCTTCCCGTCACCGTCATCGTCCAGTTGGGCATGCTCCGTCAATAACCGCCCGTCCGCTTCGTACGATCGGGCGACCTCCCGCACGGCATACGCAAAGGCCTCGAGCACCGAGAGCCGGCCGTCCTTGTCCACATCGGCGACGTCGGTGGCGTACGCTCGGACGAAATATTCCCCGAAAACACTCTCGTTGCGTTCGAACCCGGTTTTCGTGGCGGTGATGATCGTGCGGTTGGCTCCGGACAGCACGGGGAGAAAGTCCCCACTGGCGGTGGCCGTGTTCACAAACACGACGTGTCGATTGGATAACGGCGCCAGCATCGCCGCAAAGTCGGCCGCCGTGAGATCGGGCCCCGGGAGGTTGAATCGTGCGTCGGTCCCGGTCCCGCTCCCGTGACCGATGAGCACGATGAAGATCACATCCCCGGGGCGGGTATCCCCGACCAGACGTTCCACCGCCGCGGACACTTCTGCGCGCGTCGATCGTCCATCGATCCGTTCCGGATCCCGCGCCGGTCGTTCATCGAGATAGATGACCCGTTCCGCCGGCATCCCGAACCGGTCCCGCGCCGCGTCCACCAGGCGCGCGGCCCGATCGTGAAACGCCGCCCGATGGTACGCATCACCGCCAATGCCGGCCACCACCAGCAGGTGACTCGGCTGCACCCCCGACACTCTCCCCGGGGCACCCAACCCCAGCAGAGCCAGCGCGGCGATCGGGCCCCGCAGGGTCATACCAACCCCCTCCATCGCCGATACCCCCACTCGAACGAGAGCGCGCCAAGCACCAGGAGAAGCAGGATCGGCATATCCCGCAACTCGTGCTGCTCCACCACGGTAGCCCCACTCTCGGTGTACTGCATCTCCTCAGGCAATGCGGCGACCGAAGTCGGGTCGTAATACCTACCGCCCGTCTCCTCACTAACCCGGCGCAGCAGTGACGCTCGCATCTCCGCGTCGTAGAACTCCCGGGCCGCGTCGGCCACGTTGAGCCAGGTGCTCGCCTGTTCGGTGTACGTGCCGCCATCCCGGGTCTCGACCGCGATGCGATACAGCCCCGTGCCGTCCGGAACGAATGTCGTGGCGTACTCCCCGTCGCGCTGCACCGTCCATTCCATCGGTGCCACCCACTCCTCTCCGGTCGGAGTGGTGACGCGGGTTCGCACATCGCTGTTGTTCACCCTCAGGTAGCGGTCGTCGTCTACCTCCGCCAGCAGTCGGACCGGTTCACCGGGTGCCACCGCATCCGACGGCAGGGCAATACTGACCCGATCAGGCGTGCCGCTGACGAGAAACCGCAGGAGCTGTCGCCAGAACGTTTCGTGGGTCTGGTCCTCGATCGGCACGTCCGCATGCATCTGCCAGATCCATGTATCCTGAATCGGGAGGGCCAGGGCCCGGCCCCGGCCGTACCGCTCCACCGCCAGCACCACCTGCGGATCCACCAGCCCGTCACCCTCCCCCTTCAGCAATGCCGTCGCCCCGGGTTTGACCCGCGTGACGGTGTTGACGATGGAAACGGCGGGCAGCCGGGTCCAGCGTTCCGCCGAGACCGCTTCATCGTCGTCAATCCGGGTGACGGGATGGGTTCGCCCACTGGGAGTGGGGGTCACCACGACCTCCGCAAAGAAGTCGGACGGCTCGGGCTGTTCCAGCACAACGGGCAACACGTCCTCGACGGGCGTGCCGGCGTACCCGCCTTCGGCAAAGGCCCGACGTCCACCGAGCATGAGCAACCCGCCGCCGCGTTCCCCGACGAAATCCGCGATCATGCGGAGCTGATCGTGCGTGAAATAGCTCGCCTCCACGCTCCCCAGGATCAACCCGCTGTAGGTGAACAACTCTTCGCGGGTGGTGGGAAAGCCCGTGATGAGCTGCAACGAATCGTCCACACCCAGCCGGAGATACTTGTTTTCAGCGGTCCGGTTGAGCACGACCAGGTGCAGATTGGGATCGTCGAGCACCGCCCGTCGGGTGAAGGCAACCTCGAACCGCGGCTCTCCCTCGAAGTACAGGATGCGTTCCCGCCGGTCCTCCACGACGATCAACGCATGCTGCACGTTGTTCTGTTCAACCAACTCCTCATCCTGCGGAGGCACCCGGAACGTGAACTGTCGCGGGCCCACCTCGGTAACCGTGAAGTGCACGCGAACCGTGGCCGCCTGGCCGGCGTCTGCAAGCGTCACCTGCTGGCTGGCCACGATCCGGCCGTCGTCCTCCACGATCACCGGGACGTCGCGACCGTCGTATCCGTGTTGGGTGATCAGCAGATCGACGACCAGCGACGTTCCCTTCAACACCCGCCGAGGCGTGTTGACCCGCGTGAGTTCGATGTCGCGCGAGAACACTTCCCGCCCCAGCCCGATCGTGTGCACCGGGACCCCGGATGCCCGGAGCGCCAACACCGCCTCGTCGAGATTGCCCGATCCGTTGTCGACCCCGTCGGTCGCGACCACCAACCCGGCCAGGGGCACAGCACTCAGCTCGGCGCGAACCCGGTCGAGGGCCCCGGCCAGATCGGACCGGGAGCCCGCAAACCCCAGCGCTGCACCGTCCTCCACCGGCTCCACCGCCCCGGCGAACCGGTACAGGCGCACCCGGAATCGCTCGGCGAGTCCGTCATAGAGGGGGTGGCCGGGTGAAAACTGTTCCTGAATGAATCGGCTCCGCGGGGATCCCCCATCCGCGATCTGCATGCTGCGCGAATCGTCGAGCAGAACCCCCACGAAGTTCTGCTGTGGCACGACGGTGGATACGACCAGCACCGGGCGGGCCAGACTGAACAGCAACACCGTCAAGGCGGCGATGCGGAGTACCGACAGGACCACCCGATCCCGCCGCGTGGTGCGCGCCCGCACCCGGCGGTACCGCAGGACGGTCGGTACCGCGACGGCAACGGCCAGGATGCCCCCCAGCAGCCACGGCCACGGCGTCAGGAAACCGATGTCCCCGCGTTCGAACACCACGGGACGAAACTTGAACAGGAACGCCACCAGTGCGTCGATCATCAGTGACTCATGGCGTAGACGATGAGGTTGATCCCGACTGCCCAGGCGTACGTGGAAAACCGCAGTGGGTACCGGGGGTCGTCGGCCCACTCCCACGCGTCACCGAGATCGGTGTTCCAGTTGATCGCCACGAGCAGTCGACCGGTGTCATTGAAGATGCCGCGAACGTGAGGGACGATGCCGTCCCGCTCCCAGGTGGGCCATCCGTAGGCGGCGTTGATGCCCTGCTGCACGTTGGGCACCTGCACGATCGCATCGATGTTGTAGAACGACCGAAAGATCGGATGGTCCCGCGGAACCTCCACGATCGCGTACTCGGGCAGGACCTGTTGCATCTGGCCGGCAAAGTTGTCCCACTCGGCAGTTCCCCAGAAATCGTCGATCATCAGGAAACCACCGGCAAGGAGGTATCCCCGCAGCCCCTCGACCTCCTCGGCCGTCAGGCTCATGTACCCGACCTCGAGCGCATACAAGAACGGAAAACGCCTCAGATCGGGGTCGTCGAGCGACACGACGTTACAATGGTCGTACGCGTCGATGTTGGTCTGACGTTGAAGACCGACCAGGAACTGCTCGTCGGCCTTGGGAAAGTCTATGGCCCAACTGCCGAGGAACGGACCGCGGCGGTATCCGGTGTAGGACGCCCGCGTGAAGTAGAACTCGTGCA
>Ga0114931_10003092_pt1 | contig 21139 bp, 16 predicted proteins | sample 2SBtaG_FD_89579 | JGI IMG/M metagenome (GOLD analysis project Ga0114931, IMG submission 89579) | Deep subsurface microbial communities from Kolumbo volcano to uncover new lineages of life (NeLLi) - 2SBTROV14_V59a metaG | ecosystem: Environmental > Aquatic > Marine > Volcanic | place: Kolumbo...
AAATGTCTGGGAAAAACAGCCGAGAAAAATATGCTGCCCATGCAGCCAGGAGATGTCCCCGCGACTTATGCCGATGTGGACGATTTGAGTCGGGATGTGGGTTTTCAGCCTGCGACTACGATCGAAACGGGGATTGCCCATTTTGTCTCATGGTATCGAGACTACTTTCATGTTTGATGTGATCACGAATTCAAGGAAAGTCGATGATTGAAACGCGGCCGAAAGCATCTCAGCGACGAGGCATCATTCTTGCGGGGGGTTCGGGGACGCGGCTTTTCCCGGCGACAAAAGTTGTCAGCAAACAACTGCTGCCGGTTTACGACAAACCGATGATTTACTACCCACTCACAACATTGATGCTTGCGGGAATTCGCGATATTCTCGTTATCAGCACACCGCACGACTTACCTTTGTTCGAACGACTTTTAGGTGACGGCTCGCAGTGGGGGATCCAATTTGAATACGCAGCACAGCCAAATCCTGGAGGACTCGCACAGGCATTTTTAATCGGCGAAGAATTCCTCGACGGTCACAATTGCTGCTTAATTCTGGGGGATAACATTTTCTACGGTCACCAATTGAGTGAGTCCTTGCAGTCTGCCTCGGAACAATCGACTGGTGCGACCGTGTTCGCCTATCACGTCAGCGATCCCCAGCGATATGGTGTGATCGTGCTTGATGGCGAGGGCAAACCGACCGAGATTGAAGAAAAACCCGAGCACCCCAAATCACATCTCGCCGTGACGGGATTGTATTTCTACGATGCGCAAGTCGTCGAGATTGCGCAACGCATGAAACCCTCTGCCAGGGGCGAACTGGAAATTACCGATGTGAATCGCACTTATCTGGAGCAGAAGGAACTCGCAGTAGAAATACTGGGGCGAGGTACAGCCTGGCTCGATACCGGAACTCACGACTCGCTGATCGAAGCGGGAACTTTCGTCAGCATGATCGAAACCCGGCAGGGGTTAAAAGTCGCCTGCCCCGAAGAGATCGCCTGGCGAATGGGATTTATCGAGCAGGCACAGGTGACAGCAATCGCAGAAGAAATGAAAAATAGCAGCTATGGACGATACCTGCTCTCGCTGTTCGAATAATTCAGATTCCCGGAGTCCAGAAAATTCCAGTGGTGTTTGAAAAAGCGATCAATCGATGTCATCAAGTTCTGGAAGGAAACCCGGTGCATAATGCTCGACTTCGATGTTGGTGCGGATACCGCCTCGTGGAGTGAACTCGGCGGTGATCGACATCATGCGAGGTTGTATGACCGCCACCAGATCGTCCAGAATCATGTTGGTCACCGCTTCATAAAACGCACCGTGGTCTCGGAATTTTTGCAAATACTGTTTCAACGATTTGAGTTCCACACATTTTTCCTCGGCGATGTAAACTATGGTGATTGTTCCGAAATCCGGCTGACCTGTTTTCGGACAAAGTGAAGTAAACTCCGGACAAACCGATTCGATCGTATAATCGCGTTGCGGATACGGATTCTCGAATGTTTCCAGCACGTCTCGAAATTTCCTGGTCATTGCAGAGGTTTACTTTCGACAAAAGAAAAGAGACCAACCCAAGTGAGTCGGTCTCGGTGTCGTTCACTTTGTCGTTCACTTTGAAAGGTATTGATTCAGCGATTGAAAAGAAACGCCGGACTGTTAATTAAAGCCCACATCAAATCCTGCGCGGCTTCGGTTTGGCTTTTGACGTTCGAGAAATAATCGATGGCGTTTTTCTTTTCAGCAGGTGTGGGATATCGGCAAAGAACCGAAAGATAAATTGCATCGATCATTTTCTCGCGAGTCGCCTTTTGTCCCACCAACTTTTGAATCAACCCATTGGGGTGACTGATGGAGTCGGCAACCGTGGCTCCGTTCACAAGGTTTAATGCCTGTGAGAGGCTGACATCGCTGGTGCGTTCGCATTCGCAGGGAGATTCCCGGGGCGGACGACCGAACATATCCAGAAACGCGACTTTGTAATTCGGATCGGGAAGTTGGGAGGCACGAAAACCGACGGGCACTCCGGGTAAACGTCGTGGTGCGCCGGTGGCCGTGATGATACTGTCGTAAAGCTGCTCTGCAGAAAGTCGTCTGGGTGAGGCGTGAGAGAAATTCATCGCGTCCAAGACGTTCCATCGATTCGACTTAAGACTTCGCTGATAGCTATGCGAAGAAACAATGATGCGAATCAAATGTTTGAGATCGAAGTTGTTTGCCAAAAATTCTTTGGTAAGGTAGTCAAGCAATTCCGGGTTCGAGGGTGGATTACTGGCGCGGATATCGTCCACCGGATCGATTATCCCACGTCCCAGGAAATAACTCCAGTAGCGGTTCACCAGACTTCTGGCAAAGTAGGGGTTCTCTTTCGCCGTCAACCATTCCGCCATCTGTTTTCGCAGGCTTTCATCGCCAGGGGGCATTGAAGCGTGAACGAAGGGGAACTTCGCTTTCACGATTTGTCCCGTTCTCGGATGAGTCACCGGTTGAGGGTTTCGTAGTGAGTAAATAATTTCTTCATCGGCAGAGATTCCCTTTTTCCGTCCTACTCCTGAAAAATAGGCCGAGAGTTCATAGTATTGCTGTTGGGTCCACTTTTCGAACGGATGATCGTGACACTGGTTGCATTGGAAACGGGTTCCCAAAAAGACCTGAGTCATATTTTCCATCACGACTTTGGGTTCGCGTGCAATGCGGTAATAATTCGCAGCCGGATTTTCAATGGTACTTCCACTGGCTGTCATCAGTTGGTAGGCGAATTTGTCGTAGGGCAGGTTGGTGGCGACAGCCTGTCGAATCCAGTTGCGAAAACTCCAAATTCCTTTTTCCTTAATGTATTTGCGATTGGACAGAAGCAGATCGCTCCATTTCAGCGTCCAATGATCGATAAATTCGGGGCTGGTGAGATATTCTTCGATCTTTGCCTGCCTTTTCCTGCGATTGTCTTTTTTGTCGGCGAGGAAACTTTTCGTTTCTTCCAGTGTCGGAGAGATTCCCCGAAGATCGAGTGATAGTCGTCTTAAGAATTCCGCGTCGGAACTCAATTCCGATGGCAGGATTTTCACGCGCTTCAGTTTGGCGTTGACGAGCTTGTCGATTTCGCCGAATTCGGGGCTGTTGTTCCAGGTGTACCCCTCGCGTTCTCCAATGACCATAATCGGTGCGGCGGCATAGGTTCCTTCGTACCGAACCAACGCGGCAGATTCTCCGCGTCTGACACCCTGAATGAGACCTGTGGAGTCGACGGTGGCGACTTCGAAATTGCTGCTTCCAAACACGGCTTCGCGCGTGACATCGCGTGACGAACCGTCTGCAAAACGGGCGATGACAATTAATTGCTGTTCGTTTTCTGCTGTCTGAAGTAGCGGTTTTTTGGGAAACACATCGATCCGTTTCACACGGTCCGTTTTCTTGTAGCTGCAACCGTCGGAAATCCACTGTTCGATCAGTTTGTAGTAACGGGAATCTTCTTCAAACAAAAAACCACCCTCATGGGGAACACCCTGTGTCGGTTTCAAAAGCATCAGACTTTGACTCGGCTGCGAGCGATTGAAGCGTCGTCCGGAAAGATCGTCGATTAAAGCACGGTAATCGGAAAAGGGATCGTAACCCCGAAGTGACAGTTTGAAACCGCCTTTTCCCTTTTGCGAGCCATGACATGTCCCCGCGTTACAACCGACTTTGCTTATCACCGGTACGATTTCTGTCGTGAAATTCACCGGATAAGGTGAGCTGTTCTTGACGGTGACCGGTAGGACGATTGTCAGATGATCGACAGTTATGAACACCTGGCCGATACCGGTTTTTCGTGGGACGATAAACCCGTCGGGGTCGATTGCAAAATTGGGAGACTTAGAGGTTAGCTTTGCTTTCGAACTGACATCATAGCGTTTCCCGTCCGAGGCGATTCCGGTCACAATCACTCGGCGAGAATCGCGTATCGTCGTCAGGTCAAGCCTTTCCGGAAACACCATTAGTTTTTGATAGGTGATCTTCTTGTTCGAGACCTTCTTTTTGTTCGATACTTTGGAAGCTGGGGCATTCGCCCAGAGATGCGATTCTGTCGCCATGGCAAAACAAACCATTAACAGAAGAACCGATTTCGGGAGTCTGGTCATGTTTCTTGTACCTGAAGAAAACGAAAAATGCAGTCCGTCGCTCTATCAATTCTAATCGACTCGTGCAGTTAATCAACGTGAGTTCGAAATTATTTCGACGAATTCGGTTTCTGCGCGTGGACAGACACGATCGCACGTTCGAGTTCGACGGGTAGGAATTTTTTTATCAATTTTCCGGATGCCACATCGAACAGGCGAACAAAACCGTCGAATCCGCCAACGGCGACTTGTTTGCCATCGGGACGGAACGCGACTGCAAAAATCGGACTATCGATTCCTTTGAGTTCGTGAAGGAGCATTTTGACCGCAGACCGCTTTGCAGTCTCGACGCGCGCTTGCTGCAGGCTCCCTGCATTGTTGACATCTTTCTCGTGATAGTCACCGGTTTTGTAAATCCTGGCTGCACCACCGGTTGCCGTACTCGAACCGGCTACGAACATCGTCCCGTCGCCGTTGAATTGCAAATCGAAAATGCGTCCTGGCATTTTTTGATAACTTCGGATTTGGTTGAAGTCGTCGCCGATGATTCGCTTTCTCGTTCGGAAAATTTTGTAAAGTTTTGGAGTTCCATCGGCACCGGCTGTGAGAACCTGATCTTTTTTCGGGTGACGTTGAACCGCCATCAAACCTCCTTTAAGGGCACCAGGAGTAATGCTGGTGATATTATCCACAAATTGGGCATTCTTGACGACGATTAACTTCATCGACATATCGCGACTGATCGAAATCAAATGATCATTTTTCAAAGAGAATGTCGTTCCCAGAACATAATCGGAATGCGCATCGAAACGCATGATCTGTTTGGCGTTTTTGACCTGGAAGACTCTCGCCCGATTGTCGGCTGCTCCGAATGCGAATAATTTACCGTCGCTGCTGAAACTTCCACCGAAGAGGCAGTCGAATGCCACTGTTCTGGAATTGAGAAGTTTTCTTTTGGCCAAATTCCAAAATTGCACTTCACCGAAGAGAGTGGGCGAACCGCCGACAACTCCCAGGGTCTTTCCGTCTGGAGAAAAGCGAATCGATTCGATCCGAAGAGATCGACCGATGAGACGGGCAAGACGTTTCGTTCCGTCAGCTTGATGTAATAATACTTCATGAAATCCCGAGACGGCCAGAATTTTAGAATCGGGAGAATAAGCCAGGGCTGTGATGACGGGGGAATTGAGATATTTCGGAGGATTTTTTTCGGAAACCGTAACCTTCATGTTGGGAGGCGTGTCGTCTTTGGCACCTTCTGCAATCCAGCGTGCAATGATTGCCACCTGGTCTTTCGAAAGTTTTTCCCCTTTCAAGGGCATCTCCGGTTTATCGCCCGAGATGTATTCGATCAACAGGCTATCGTCCGGTTTCCCGGCTTCGAATGTCTCACCGTCCTCGCCCCCTTTTTTTAATTCGTCGTAACTTGTCAGAGATAGTTTACCGCCCGCTTTGGCAGGCTGATGACATCCCGAACAATACCGTTGCATGATGGGTCGAATTTGGCGGTAATAACTGACGGGTTGCGATTTTGTCGTCTTCTTCTGCAAAGGTCTGGCAGACTCAGCAGACGCATGACTGAAAGCAGAAACTACAATGAAGCATGTGACAATAAAAAAACGTCGCATCTTGGAATCTCGTTTCCTGATATATTCAAAGAAATCGCGAAAAGCTATAGTTCCATCTTAACTTTAAAACAAGATTGTCGTAAAGGAAGCAAATCGTTTTCCGGAGAGATTCGGCCTGAAGATTAGCTGGGGGGACGGGTCCGTGAACCCTTAAATTCGCTGAAACCGACCCTTGGGCCGAGAAAGATTCCAAACGAAGTCCGAACTTGAAAGATTGTCAGAAATCCGCGAAATTCTCTCAAATCTGAAGACGATGCTGAGGTTTCCAGTCTGTCTACGTTGAAGAACTGCTTTCTTCGTTTTTCGCGGGAGAATCAGGAGAATTCAGAGCATTTTTGAGATGTGCCCCTTGTTGCGATTTCTCTTCAGAGTGCACACTCAGCGATTTTGACGAACCCGATTGCGAATCGGAGACATACGCTTCCTTCTCTTCGATGATGGAGCCTGCGTCGAAGCGGGTGCCGAAATAAAGTGCCTGGGCTGTGGCATCGTTGAGTACCGTACTGGCATCCCCTCCGACGACGACCTTTCCGTCACAAATAATATAACTTCGATCCGTCACAGTCAGAGTTTCGCGTTCACGATGATCTGTGAGTAAAATCGAGATTCCGCTGTCTCGTAATTGGGAGATGATATCCTGAATGCTGTGAATGGTAACCGGGTCGATTCCCGTGAACGGTTCGTCGAGCAGAATGAGTGACGGTTTGCTCGCCAGACAGCGAGCGATTTCCAACCGACGGCGTTCACCGCCGGAAAGTGTGGAAGCGATTTGGTTTCGTTTATCGTCGAGGCCGAATTGTCCCAGAAGCCGATCGACCTCATGATATCTTTCCTTGCGGTTCAGGTTTAGAAATTCCAAAATCGCAAGGATGTTTTTTTCGACTGAGAGTTTGACGAAGATGCTATCGTCCTGTGGGAGAAACCCCATACCGAGTCTTGCGCGTTTATACATTGGCCAGCGTGTGACGTCGGTTCCGTTTAAGAAGACGGTCCCTTTGGTAGGAGCGATGAGTCCGCAGGCCATACCGAAGGTCGTTGTTTTTCCTGCACCGTTCGGCCCCAACAGGCCGACAATTTCACCGCGTTCGACTTCGAAGTCGATGCCATCCACCGCGCGTTTTCCGCCGGGATAAACCTTCACCAAACCTCGACATTTTAGAATCGTCAAGCTTAAGTCCTCCGTGACTCGTGATCGTTGTTGATCAGAACGTCTGGTATGCCTCGGTGCCAAAAAGGGCGTGGTTCACGATGACACCACGTTCTTCGAAGACTCAGAGCGTGCCACCCGATATTTTCTAATCAACGAATCCGTTTCATTCTCGAGAAATTAGGATAAAATGGCAGCCGAAATCGCGGGTAATCGGACGTTTCGGTTTTGCTGCCGTCGAACGTTTTATGGTGTGTGATCGCAAATCCTTTTCCCCCGTTCAAGAACGGAACACCGTGCGGCCAGTAGATGAAGAAGGCTTCACCTACCAAAGCATAGCGTGGTACCGCGTGCCGATGTTTCGCCCGACGGGTGTTGTTCCATAAACGGCTGTCTTTACTGCGTGGGCTGTTATCACCCATCATAAAAAATTCGTCTTTGTCCATTGTGAAGGAGAAGGAAAATTTTTTGCGATTTCGATACTCCGGTTTACGAATCGAGAGGTGATCAAAATATTCGTCGAACCACGCTATCGGTTGATGCTTCAGAGAGTCGAGAACTTCGTAAAGTGAGGGATAGTTTTGATACTCCGGAATGGATTGCGGTCGTTCGGAATCAGATTTGAATTCGTCGTCGGGGTGGGTGAATTCGTTGCGATAATAAATATCGCGGGTCAGCATTAAATTCGAGACGGCAATACTCAACCCTTTTGCAGCAATTCCGACGGGAATCAGGTCGGCTTCGACAGGTTGTTGCCAGCCTTCCTTGCCTGCATAAGGTAAATAGACCGCTTTTTCGTGCCCGTTTTCGTCTTTTCCAAAATCGATTCTATCGCCATCGACCCAGAGAACCAACCGGTTATCGACGTTCGCAAAGGAGAGGTCGTGCTTCCCTTTCGAAATCAGAGAAGTTTCTGCGCTGCCTAACTCCAGCCATTCTTCTTCCTTGCGATTCTGAACGATGTTCATTTTGAGAACAGCCATCCCGGTGGAGACATCGATGTCACATCGATACCGACGCCAACCCTCGTTGAGCTCCAGTGTGAGCAGAGAACCGTCTTTCGAAGAATCGATTTTCACCCGACATGAGACTGTTAAATCTCCAACCCAGTAATAACCGGGATCGAAGTATCTGCGTTCCTCGTAGGTTTCGTTTTCCTGGCGTTTCGGCTTGGGAGTGTAGGCGTTGTATCCGCAATAATCCATAATGAGTTGTGGTTCCACATTCGAAAACCTGTTGCCTTTTTTTTGTTGATTCCAAGCCTCTCGATTTGGAACGAAGTGACGATAACGTAGCCATTTTGTGTTATCTGTCGCTTCCAGCGAGAAAGATCGTTTTTCAAGATCCTGTTGCCATCCCTGGGTTGTCTCCGACCAACCGGCAATACTTCCAGGAGCATTGTTCTTCACCACAGCCGCCCAGGATTGGGGCCAACCTGCTTTATGAAGGGCTTTCGGCGGGTGGTTTTCGTCGTAGACCAGAAGCTGCAGTTCGTTCTGCTTTTTCAGATCGTCCTTACGAACCATACGGAAACCGGTGTCCGTTTTCACATAAACATCTCCCTGTTTGAGAGAAATGGTTTCCTCTGGTAAGCCTACCAGTCGTTTAATGTAATTTTTATTCGGTTCTTCGGGATACTTGAAGACCACGACATCCCATCTTTTGGGATTTCCGAATTCATAGGGAAATTTATTCACCAGAATGCGATCACCCGTGAAAACCGGCAGGTTCTCGACAATGTCTTTGGGCATTTCGTAACGGCAGTTGGGACAGATTGCCGTTTGCATACGGTTTTCGGGAATGAGATAAACCGACGTGTCATCGACTTCATCACTGGCACCGACGGGAAAAGAATAGCCGCATTCCGAACACGTCACCTGTTTATGTCGACCGTAAAGTGTGGGAGCCATTGAGCCTGTCGGAATCACTAACGCTTCAGCCAGAAAAGCACGAAACATGAACGCAAGAATAAACGCCACGACAATCGAATCGACCGTTTCGCGAAAACCATCGCCTTTAGATTTTTCAGTCTTACTGTTGGACTCGCGGTCCGACTTCTCCGGGTGTGATTTTCGCTCGGTATCCTGTTTTTCGGAGGTTGTCTTTTTGGCCATCGATGTTTCGATTCTCCCTCGAGCTTCCTTTCGAAAGGCGAGTGGGTTTTTTAAGGACAATAAAATTCCCAGGTTCTCTATCTTATGATACGAATTTTGACCGCCCCCAGGATGAAACGAATTCCAGATGATTAGCGAATATAACGTATTCGAGCGAAATCGGGAACGCGATAACGAACGGTTCTTCCACCAATGCTGAACTCTGCGGGTTTCGAGGGTAAATGGACCACAAACGGTTTCCCCAACAACATCCGACGGTTGACCTCCGGCTTGTTCCAGACTCGGCTATCGGCAGAAACGGGGCTGTTATCACCCATCATCAATAACTCGTCCGGACCGAGGACGTATTCTGAGCGCGGGCCTTTCTCAGTGTAATAGACGTCTCGGTAGAGCTTGAGCGAATCCACCGTGAGACTTAAATTCTCTGAGGCAAGTCTTACCGGGTTTTTGGGAAGTTGCAATTCGTGAATTTCTTGTGGAAAGGGGTAGGGCGAGAAAATTTGCTGTTTATTGATGAGGACGACAACCTGACGATCGAAAAGAGACATTTCCAGATTCAATGGATTTTCAAATGCGCCAGGAGTTAATGTGACCGATTTCACTGCGACAGAATGCCCGGAGACCAGGAGTTCAACGGTTCGAGTCGAGGGGACAATTTGCAGTGTCGCGATCTTATCTCCATCACTCATCTGGAGTAAAAACCGACCGTCTCCGCTGCCGAATTCGACATCGAAGTTTATCATCAGGTCGCGTACCGGGTTTCGGTCAGGTCGATGGACCCGAGCGTTATAAGCATAAGCGTCGCCAATCGTCCCGATGTGAGATTTCTCGTAAAGTTTCTCGACTTCCCGCTTGAACTCCACGTCGTCGAACATTTTTACCAGATGGTCTCGACTCTTTGTGGTCATCGCACCGCGGCAAAATAAATTTCTTGTTTGGGGATCATAATGAAGTGGAAAAAGAGAGGGGTTTTCGAGTTCGCTTTTGGGAAATTTTGAAGGTAGAGGCATCTCGGTGACCTGGCTGCCCCCGGATCGCACCCAGTGACGATACACCAGCCAATCGATTTTATTTTCGTAGGAATTTGGTAGAGAGGGGTCGATACGAAAACCGCTCCCTTCTTTCTTCCAGTTCGAAGTTTCCACGTTGGGAACCCATCGAGATTTCCATTCGGGATCGTCGCGAGGTTCGAAGTCGTGATCGTAAACCAATAATCGCAATGCGTGTTGTTCGTCAGACGATTTCCGTACCAATTGCCCGTCCGCATAAATGTCGCCGTATTTCGTCGAGAGAGTTTCGCCGGGTAATCCGACGACTCTTTTCACATAGGGTGGCTGATTCGCATTTTCCGGATTATTAAACACGACCACTTCCCAACGTCTGGGAATACGTGTGAGGAACGTGTACCGGTTGACCAGAATTTGGTCTCCCTGCGAGCGGGGAAGTCGATCGACAGAAATATCTTTCAGGCCACAATTGGGGCAAGCAGCGAATGTCGATTTGTGGGTGACGACGGTTTTGGTCTCTCCATCGTTTTGGACTGCTGCGATCTTCCGCGAAGAGCTACTATTGAACTCCACGCCAATAGAAAATTCAAATCCACAGGACGGACACGTCACTTGTTTGTGGTATCCCAGCAAATGGGGAGCCATTGAACCGGTCGAGATCATGTAGCTGTCGATCAGAAACGTGCGAAACAAAATTACAGCGATCACCAACGCCAACACCGACTCGACCAGATTACGGAACATCCCATATTGGTGCCTTTCCTCCGACTTCTCCGGTGGCGAGTCGGGAGATTCGGTTTTCGATAGGGTCTCTTGTGTGATCTTTTCCGGCATCTTGTGGAATTATGGTCAGAAATTGGGATTCAGGATCGATACACTACCTGGATTGTAGGAAATTCGTCTTCTTGGGAGAACGGTGAATCGTTTCCGGAGACAATCAAGCCTTACTTTGAGACTCCCGTGCAGCCTGATGGAACCTCGATCATTGCAGAATTCCGTCGAATTCTGAAATTTTGAAACTGCAAATACAGTGTTGAAACTATTATTGGTTGATTACAATGGGCCATACAGGATGCTGACTTTTCGAATTCCGTTACCGAAAACCGAAAGGCACGACATGGCGCATTATCACAAGTTGGGAAAAATCCCACAGAAACGTCACATCGTCTTTCGTCAGGAAAACGGAGAGCTTTACCAGGAACATGTGATGGGGAGTCGGGGATTTACAGGCCCCGCTTCAATCCTCTACCACCAGAGCAGGCCGACGGCGGTGCTCTCCACTAAGGTTTTTTGTGAATGCATTCTTGAAGAAGATCCCAATCCAGCCTTGCGGATGAGGCATTTCCAACTCCACGAAACGCCCACGGTCGAATGTGCTGTTCTCGACAGAACTCCCATCCTCTTCAACAACGACACCGTGCTTTCCATCGTCAAACCGTCGAAAAGCAGCACCATATATTATCGCAATGCACAAGCCGACGAAGTCGTTTTTGTCACCGAGGGCGAGGGAGTGCTCGAATCGACGTTTGGCGAACTTCCCTACAAAGCGGGCGATTACCTCGTCATTCCCACTGGAATCTTGCATCGATTTCGACTGGAAAGCGACTCGACGTGTTTCTTCGTCATCGAAGGCCGAGGAGAAATCAGACCGCCGCGTAAATATTTGAGCTCAGTCGGCCAGTTTCTCGAACACAGCCCGTATTGCGAACGGGATCTACGCATTCCCGAGTCTCTTCCCCTTCACGATGAAAAAGGCGAATTCCGTCAACTCATCAAACAAAATGGTCGTCTGAACGAGGTGGTTCTCGATCATCATCCGTTTGATGTCATTGGCTGGGATGGCTATTACTATCCGTGGGCACTTTCCATTCACGATTTCGAACCCATCGTCGGCAGCATCCATCAACCCCCACCGGTTCACCAGACGTTTCAGGCGGACGGATTCGTGGTTTGCTCGTTCGTCCCCAGACTGTTCGACTTCCACCCCGAGGCTATTCCCGCGCCTTACAATCACTCGAACGTGAATTCTGACGAGGTGCTTTACTATGCCAACGACGAATTCATGAGCAGGAAAGGCATTGCTTACGGTTCTTTAACGCTTCATCCCGATGGAATTCCGCACGGACCGCAACCGGGTAAAGCCGAAGCCTCGATCGGCAAAAAACGAACCGAAGAACTTGCGGTGATGATCGATACGTTTCGTCCGTTGAAAATCGCCAAAGCCATCCTCAGTGTCGAAGAGGAATCGTATGGAAGAAGCTGGCTGGAAGGTACTTCCCGGTGACCGAAAGTCTTCGAACAATGCTGGCAGGGATCATCGACTACGCCGGGCTGTTTCCCCCTGCGAATCTGCCGATGCGAACCGCGATCGAAAACTTTGCGAACTTTCGTAAGCACGAACATCGCTGGATGCTCTCTCGCTTCATTTGCCCGGCAGCCAGACTCGAAGAACTTTCGCAAGTGGGTGGAAATCTCTTCGCAGAAAACCCGGCGTTCCATTTTTCCGTGCTGGTAGGTGGGGGAGAAACCGTTGCAGCATTTCAGGATCATTTGGCGAAACAAGCGGACGCGGTGCGTCAATTTTTACATCGACACCATGGGAATGTCGTCGTCGATGTGTTCGAGATTCGATTGCCATCTTCGGTTTTGGCTGGCGAATTACCCGATCTCTTTTCGCAACTCGAACGTGCGGAATCATCCCAAAACGCTTGCCAATGTTTCTATGAAGTTCCCTCGATGGAAAATTGGTCCCAGACAATGCGAATGGTGATACCTGCGTTCGCGAAGGAGAACTACGGTTTTAAGTTAAGGACCGGCGGTGTCGAACCGATCGCGTTTCCTTCCTGCCAAAAAGTCGCAGACGTTGTGACAGCCTGTCGCGATGCTGATGTCTGCTGGAAAGCCACCGCTGGCTTGCATCATCCCTTCCGACATAAGAACGACTCGGTCAAAACGAAAATGCACGGATTCTTGAATCTGCTTTTCGCTGTGGTTTTAGCCGAAGTGCATTCACTCGACGAAACACAAATCGAGACGATCATCGCCGATGAAAACCCTGAAAGTTTTTGCTTCACCCAAGACGAAATCTGCTGGCAAGATTTTTCCGCAAACATCGACGACATCCAACGGATTCGCAAAACGAGATTTGCCGGCTTCGGTAGTTGCAGCTTCGACGAACCACGAGAAGACCTGAAGAAATTGAACCTTTTCGCATAATCGAGCGAGAATCCCACCGTGTCGGGTTGGGTATTGAGTGAGTCTCTCTCTGGTTGCTCGTCTTACGTTTCCTGACGGGCGCGGCTCGGAATTACGGAAAAAAAATTTGAAAATAACTTTCGGTTCAAGATTTCCACGCTTCATACGAATAGTGTTTCTCGCTACGATCATATTGTCTTTTCAACAATACAGATTCTTTCAAGCCGCAATTTCCTTTCTATCACCATCGTTCACAGTATGAATCCCGATTCTCAGGACCGAAAAACCCTGATCCGGTTGAAAAATATCACCAAGGATTATGGAAAGTTTCGCGCGTTGGAAAACGTTTCGCTCGAAATGAAGTCGGGGGTCACCGGGTTGCTTGGTCCCAACGGTGCCGGAAAATCGACGCTGATTAAAGTCGTCCTCGGTCTGGTGAAGCTGACCGCTGGCGAAGGTGACGTTTTGGGAATGAGCATCCGCACGCAAACCAAGCTCATTCGCGACCGGGTGGGTTACATGCCCGAAGACGACTGCTACATTCCTGGCTTATCGGGAATACGTATGATGCAATTTTCGGCAAGGCTTTCAGGGCTTCCAAGTCTTGAGGCGTTACGACGCGGTCACGAGATTCTCGATTTTGCAGGAGCCGGGCAGGAACGGTATCGTCCGGTCGAAACATATTCCACAGGCATGAGACAGAAGCTGAAGTTCGCGCAAGCCATTGTTCACGATCCCGATTTACTGATTCTCGACGAACCGACATCCGGCCTCGATCCCGAAGAACGCGTGGCGATGCTCAGCCGGGTGAAAACACTCAGTCGAAAACATGGCAAAACGGTGATCCTCTGCACGCACATTTTGCCCGACGTACAGGAAACTTGCCACGACGTGATTATTATCGCCAAGGGAAAGGTTCGCATTACAGATAGTCTGGAAACCCTCAGCCGTCCGGTCTCGCCTTCGTATCACATCCGCCCGTTTGGCGATGCTGACAAACTGGTTTCGCATTTGCAAGCGGAAGGAGTCACCGTCGAATCTGGAGATCACGGCGAACTGACGCTGATTGGCGACATGGAAATGCTCGCAAAAAATATCTGGAAGTGGAGCGACGAAGCGGGTGTTCCCATTCGCTCGCTGACACCGGCTAAAAATTCAATGGAACAGATTTTCCTGGATGCCGTCAAGGAGAAGTCCGATGCCCATCCATGATCTCGGCTACCGCAACTGGTCCGGTGAGCGAAGTTCTGAAAAACTACGTTGGTTGGTAATCGCAGAAACTGGCATCCGTCTCGCCTGGAAAAACCGCTGGGTACGCAGGATGATGTTTGCCGCTTGGATTCCGTGTATCGTGTTTGGTCTAGCCATTTTCTTGTTCGAGCAATACATGAGGCAGCCTCCTGTGGTGAGACAGGGTGCTCAACAGTTGCAAAAACTGCAAAAAGAATTCAATAGAATTCAACAAGGAAGTAATAGCGCCACTGGGAGACCTGGAATACGACGTCCCCGATCATCCCTGGGGAACAACCCAGTTTTGGCTTGGTTAGCTGGTTCCAGGCTCATGCAGGAAGCCGACCCAACCGACACGAAAGCCTTTCGCCATGCATTCTGGGCAAGTTTGTTGTTTTATTTGTTCCGATATTCGCAGAGCTATCTTATTGTGCTGATGATCGGATTGATTGCACCGCCGCTAATATCGAAAGATTTTCGTTCGAGGGCGTTTCTGGTTTATTTTGCGCGACCGCTGTCTGTGTTCGAGTATGTTCTGGGAAAAAGTCTGGTGATTGCAACCTATGTTTTTCTCATTTCAGCATTCCCCGCGATATTTTTACTGATTTTCGGAGCTTTTCTTTCTCCCAGTGTCGAGGTTCTTTTATCGACTTGGGATATTCTGATTCGCATCCTTCTTTCGTTGATTGTACTCGTCGTTCCGACGACGGTGGTTTCACTTTGCCTCTCTTCGATGTGCGAAGACAGCCGATATGCAGGGTTCGCTTGGTTTGCAGCCTGGATTTTAGGAGCCGTGACCTATGCGATTCTCAACCTCTTCGCCTTTGCGAATCCGTCCATACGTCAAAATGCGACAGCGTTGTTTTCCGAGTCGGACTATGTTGCACTGATTTCTCCCTATCACATGATGGGGGTGATACAGGGTTGGATATTCGGCCAGGAATCTGATTTTATGAACATTTTACCGCACTTGTGCGTTCTGGCAGTCATTACGATATGTGCTGCTTTTGTATTACTGCGAAAAGTTTCCAAGCCCATGAATGTTTAGATTGAGGAATCGTTTTTCGTGTCAAGCAGTTCTTCACTTCTTACAATGGACCGGGTTACTCGGTTGTACGGCGATGTGATCGGCGCGAACGATATTTCGCTGGAGTTAGCTCCCGGTGCTTACGGACTTTTAGGTCCGAACGGTTCGGGAAAAACGACCCTTTTGAATCTGATTACAGGGCGATTACATCCTACGATAGGTCGAATCAATCTTTTAGGTTTCGAACCCTGGAACAACGCAGAACTGTATCGACGGGTTGGAATGTGCCCGTCTGTTTCTCAGCTCTATCCGAATATCTCCGCTTACGACTGGGTGAACTATCTGCTCAAACTACAGGGACATTCGAAATCCCAAGCCAAAAAGGATGCCGAGAAGGCTCTCGACCTTGTGAAGATGACCGGCGCGATGCACCGAAAGATGGGTGAATTCTCGCGGGGCATGAGACAGCGAACCAAACTTGCTCAAGCCATCGCACACGAACCCGAACTGTTGATTCTCGACGAACCGTTCAGCGGCCTCGATCCTATAGGAAGACACGACTTGACGGAAATACTCAAGCATCAAATCAATCAGGGAAAAAGTGTCATTCTCGCGAGTCACATTCTGCACGAAGTCGAAACCGTCACCGATTCCTTTTTACTAATTTTCGGTGGGAGACTTCTCGCTTCCGGCTCCGCGGAAGAGGTTCACTCGATGATGGTGGATGTCCCGAATGAAATCTCGCTCAAGTGTTCCAAACCGGATTTGCTTTCCAAACATTTCGTCAGCGATCAGTCGGTCCTTGCAGTGCAAATCGATCGAGAATCTTCCACATTGACTGTCAGTACAAAATCACCGAAATCGTTCTACGAAACATTGCCTCGATGGGCGAAAGAGACGAATTCGTCTATCTCGGAAGTCCGCAGTTCCGATGAATCGTTGCAGGATCTGTTCGATTCACTGATGCGCATTCATCGTGGAGAAAAATAATGCACGTTTCGGCAATTTGGGCGGTATTTCAATTCGAACGCAAACGCACAGCAACCACAACGCGGTGGTTGTGGTGGTTGATTCTTTCGCTGTTTCCCATCGCTATTTCATTGTTCATTCGCATTTACGTCGATGAAGAGATGATGTTCTCCGCATTCTCCCTGATGCTGTTTTACATGATTCCTGCCGTCGTTTGTGTGATGGGTCAACTTCTCTGGGCGACCCCCTCGGTTCAATCCGAACTCGAAGGAAAAACCTGGAGTTTCATCGCTCTCAAACCGTATGGAAAAATTCATTTGTTGCTGGGAAAATACCTCACCTCCGTGGCTTGGACTTTTTTTGCAGCACTCGTCTGCCTGACTGTTGTGCTTTTTGTGACGACACCAAAAGTTTCGCATTTCGAACGGAAAGAGATTGTGATTGAGGTACCGCGCTCATTTGATGGATTCAATTTCGGTAACAAACGCAATCGTCAAACCCAGCAGGGAACTGTCAAACGTCGAGTGGGAAGGTTAGTTCCCGTCGAGAAAATGAGCAACAGCGAACGCATTCATCTCTGGTGGATTATGGCTACTCTCTCTTTGTTTTCCTGCCTGAATTATGGTGCGCTCTTCTGTCTCATCGGAACGATCCTGCCTCGACGCGCGATGGTGCTTGCGATCGGATACACGGTCATTTTCGAGTTGATAGTCGGTTTCATTCCGGCGATCATCAACCAGTTGACAATCCAATTTCGTCTTCGATCCCTACTTTTGGAATGGTCGGGAGGAGAGCTGACAGGGCTTACGCGGAATAATCCCATTTTTCAATCAGAGACGTCCCAGTGGCAGCACATCGGTATTTTGCTTCTACTTTTCCCGTTTCTTCTGGCTGCCGGTTCTTACATCCTCCATCGACGAGAACTGATCGTTTCGGAAGACGTGAATTGAGATTCTATTCGCTCCCCCGTAATGCGGCCTTGACAATCTCTGTGTCGAAGTAATTTCGCGACATTCCCGCATCGAGAATAATCTGTTGGGCATTGATCGCCGAGGATCTCGGACTGAGCAGAAACGCAATCGTGTTGGCGACCTCGTCGGTCTGCACCGCTTTCTTGCGTAACGTCGCCTGTTCTGCAAACAGGTAGCTCTCGACATAACCGGGAATCCCCGCCGAAGACGACGTCTTCAATAACCCCGGGCAAACGGCGTTGAAACGCACCCTCGAAAACTGCGAAAACGATTTCGCTAAAAAGCAAATCGAAGAATCGAGAGCCGCTTTCACCGGTGCCATGTACCCGTAGTTCTCTGCCGCCATTTCGGTCGTCGAAATCGAGACGGTGACCATGCTGCCATGTTCGGGATCGAGTAATTCGCGAAACGCATTGGAAACCGCAATCAGCGAGAAACACGAAATATCCACCGTGCGCAGAAACGCATCTCGCGGCGTTTGATGAAAGGGTAACCACCCCCCCGAGTAATCCGCGAAAGCAATCGAATGCACAATTCCCTGAAGATTCGGCTGCGATTTGCCGATGTCTTCCGCGAGTTTGTCGATTTGCTGCTGATGTTCGACATCGCAAACATAGACATCGGCATCGCCAACGATTTTCGCGACGCTAGCTTTGCGTTCCTCGGTGCGTACCGAGTAAATCACGTTTGCACCCATTTCCTGCAGCAGTTTTCCCGTGTGGTAGGTGACGCTTTTCCGGTTGGCCAAACCGAAGAGGAGCACCGTTGTGTTAGCAAGTTGCAGGTAGTCCATAGACACGGTTTTAATCTTTTTCGAGATCCCCGATTTAGTAGCTGAACTTCCAAAGGTTCAGCGGGTAAAGTACACGCAATCTTGTACTCGGTACGGTTAAAACTAAGGGTTCGCTTCGGGATGGCGAGGCTCCTGCCGAGCTGGAACCCGGTTCACGCTTGCGGCTCAGCCGGAGCTTCGCCCTCCCTAAAAATGGCAAGTCCTCCCAAAATTACCCCACCACAGTATCCCTGGCTGAATTCTTGGGAATCCTGCTACTGTTTGGGTGGAACGCACAGATCAACGAGAAGAGGGAGAGGTCTACAACCCCACCACACCCTGCGTTTAGTCGGAAAAACCAATCTGACAGATTTCCTCTCAGTTTGCAATGTCGAGAGCTGGGACTCGATTCGTAAAAACACTCGTAAAGGAGTTCATTGTTTCGACATCGTACGATAAGATGAGAAGAACGAATTTATTTCTATCGAATTCTTTTTGTCGGGTTTCTCGTGATAGGTACCACCTACGATTTGAAATCGATTTCCCTGTTTTGCAGGTCGCTGAGTACGCTGCTCGAATCTGGTGTCAGTCTGCGCAGATCGATCGATATTGTCGCGGGAAAAATTCGCTCTCCCTCACTCAAAGCATCGCTGGAAACGATGCGACAAGCGGTCAATGAGGGAGACGAACTGACCGTCGCCATGAAAAAAGAAAAAAAGCGTTTCCCACAATTGACGATCGACATGATTAGCGTCGGCGAGCAAACCGGCGAACTCCCCGAAATCCTCAAAGGGCTGGCCGACCATTACGACAACCTGATCCGCATGAGGCGTAATTTTATCACCGCGATTGCCTGGCCTGCATTCCAGCTTTTTGCGGCGATTATGATTATCGCCTTGGTGATTTACATCTTTGGCTGGATTGCGGATCAAGGAAAAGGCGAAATGGTCGACCTATTAGGTCTGGGGTTGAAGGGAACTTCCGGTGCCATCACCTGGCTCACCATGACGCTGGGAACGATTGGGGGACTCTTCATCGCCTACCAGTTTGTGCAAAGGACTTTCGCAGCGAAGCGGTTTCTGGACGAATTTCTTATAAAAATTCCCGTCCTGGGAACCTGCATGCAATCGTTCGCCATCGCCCGGTTTTCCTGGGCGTTTCATCTGACGCAACAAACGGGAATGCCGATGGAGCAAAGTTTGACAGCCAGCATGAAAGCGACTGGCAACGGAGCGTTTCTCGATGCTACCGATCTGGTTTGCCGCGCAGTTCGAGAAGGAGAAACTGTAACACAGGCACTCACCGCCACGGGATTATTCACCAGAGAATTTATGGAGATCGTCGCCGTTGCCGAGGAATCGGGAACTGTCCCGGAACAACTCCATCGCCTCAGTCCCCGGTTCGAAGAGCAAGCTCGTCGATCGCTTACCGCATTGGCCACCGTATTTGGTTGGCTCATCTGGGCGTGTGTCGCCATGTTTATTATCTTCTTCATCTTCCGCATTGTCTTAAATTACATCGGGTTGATTGAGTCATATACTTGATGCATCGAAACCGTGACGCACTTCGCTTTTCATCTCGAACGGACCGACACGAAGACTTCCGCGCGCGCCGGCATCTGGAAAACTCTTCATGGTGAAGTTTCCACACCCGCGTTCATGCCGGTGGGGACGCAAGCCACCCTGTCAGCTATCCTATCTCCGGCACAGACAATCCCTTACATATTTTTCTGGCGAGTTTGTTGGAGATTTCTACATGCCTGGGAACAGTCTCGACCTCTCCCGTCTGGGGATTCGTCCAGATCGAATGGGAACGTCCTTCTCGCTTTCAAGCACAACTGTGTTTGCGTAAGTGTTTCAGCAGGGCGGTGCGTTTCATCCTAAAGAGACAATCTCCTGAATCGCATCTTCGGGTACGCCGCGCGCCCCTTCTTCTCGACGACTTTCGAGAATTAACTCAATCGCCTCGACCAGACTCTGCTTGGCTTTTTCCTTCGTCAAACCCTGCCCGTTTGCGCCGGGAATCTCGGGACAGTACGCGATAAACCATTTTTCGTCTTGTTCGATGATTGCGGTAAATTCGTTATGCAAGAGATTCTCTCCGTATTCTTGGAATGGACGGAATGGTTGGCGAACACAGGGAAAACTCATTGTACGAAAATCGGTGTTTCGAAGCCATCTCTCGTCAGGAACTTGCCTCATTATGACTTGCCAATGGATTGCCAAAGTTGCGGATTTTTACCCCACATTGCTTGCCTGTCAAATGACAGAGAAATCGTTTATACAATAAAAGCTACCACACTTTTTCCTGGTTGATCGTCGTCATGGTGGTTTTTCAACCTTAATCACCGAACCCGTTTCCATTCGATCGTTTTTTGTGACGCACTTCGCTTTTCATCTCGAACGGACCGACACGAAGACTTCCGCGCGCGCCGGCATCTGGAAAACGCCTCATGGTGACGTTTCCACACCCGCCTTCATGCCGGTGGGGACGCAAGCTACCGTGAAAGGGTTGACTGTCGAACAACTTCAATCGACCGGTTCGCAGATGATTCTAGGCAATACCTATCATCTCGCTTTGCGACCGGGTGCCGAGGTGATCGCCGAACTCGGCGGATTGCACAATTTCATGGGTTGGCACGGACCGATCCTCACCGATAGCGGCGGGTTCCAGGTCTTCAGCTTGGCGAAAATGATGAAAATCGACGATCACGCCGCTGTGTTCCGTTCGCACATCGATGGCAGCCGTTTCGAGCTAACACCCGAAAAAGCGATCGCGATTCAGGAGCAACTAGGTGCGGACTGCATCATGTGTCTCGACGAATGTCCGCCACACGCTGTTCCCCAGGAAAAACTGGCCGATGCCGTCCGGCGGACGTCAATTTGGGCGAAACGCTGCCGGGATGCCAAACGAAGAGACGATCAGGCGTTGTTTGGGATTGTGCAGGGTGGTCTCTCGAAGAAGTCTCGACAGGAATCGGCGGAGG
>Ga0114931_10003093_pt1 | contig 21138 bp, 24 predicted proteins | sample 2SBtaG_FD_89579 | JGI IMG/M metagenome (GOLD analysis project Ga0114931, IMG submission 89579) | Deep subsurface microbial communities from Kolumbo volcano to uncover new lineages of life (NeLLi) - 2SBTROV14_V59a metaG | ecosystem: Environmental > Aquatic > Marine > Volcanic | place: Kolumbo...
AGCCCCGGTGCCAGTAGCCGAGGCAAAGTCACGGGTTTCGAAAGCGCGTGTTCTTTGTCCGGTCGCCACCTCGTTTGCGATGGAAATCCCGTGTCAGGGAATTGCGAGGTGAATGACAAGAGCGACAATGCCCAGGACACACACGCCGGCAACCCACAACGCGACGAACCAGAGCCACCGCCCGACACGTGACCGCCCGGCCATCAGTGATACCCCGCCTCAGGGTCCATCTTGCCGCGGAACACCCAATAGGCATAGGCGGTGTAGGCCAGGATGATCGGGATAAGGATGGCCGCGCCCACGAGAGCGAAAGCAAGGCTGCTTTCAGGTGCTGCGGCTTCCCAGATCGTGAGTTTTGGCGGTACCATCGTCGGGTAGAAGCTGATGCCGATCCCGACGAAACTGACCACGAAGAAGCCCAGCGCCGACAGGAACGGCTGCAGGTCCTTTCCGTCGTTGAGACCGGTGAAGAACCTCCACGCCAGAGCGAGCATCAGCAGCGGCACGATCATCGTCCAGAGGCTGCCGGGCAGGTTGAACCAGCGCTCGAAATAGATCGGATCCTGAAACGGGGTCAGCAGGCTGACCGCGCCGATCAGCACGAGCGTAGCCGCGTCGAGCCACCACGCAAACCCGCGCATCCGGATCTGGATGTCGCCCGTGGTCTTGTAGATCAGCCAGCCCGCGCCCAGCAGCGCATAACCGACCACCACAGACAGCCCCGTGAGCACGGAGAACGGCGTCAGCCAGTCGAACCAGCCGCCGGCATAGGCGCGATCCGCCATCTTGATCCCCTGCACCAGCGCCCCCAGCGCGACCCCCTGACAGAAGGCCGCCACCAGCGATCCGCCGAAAAACGCGATGTCCCAGACACCTTTCCAGCGTTTCGTGCGCCAGCGGTATTCGAACGAGACACCCCGGAAGATCAGCGCCAGGAGCATCGTGATGATCGGCATGTAGAGCGCGGGCATGACGACGGCATAGGCCAGCGGAAAGACGGCAAAGAGCCCCCCGCCGCCAAGGACCAGCCAGGTCTCGTTGCCGTCCCAGACCGGGGCGACCGAGTTCATCATCAGGCCACGATCCCGCTCGGAGCGTCCGAACGGAAACAGGATCCCGATCCCGAGGTCGAACCCGTCAAGGATGACATAGACCAGCACTGCAAGAGCGATGAGCCCGGCCCATATGAAAGCGAGTGTCTCGAACGTCATGGCTTACTCTCCTGAAACCGGATCGACGCTGTGCGTGACGGGCGTGATGCCGGCCGCGCGAACCGGGGCGTCGCGCAGGCCGAGCCGCGGGGTCGCGGGCCGCTTGTTCATCATCCGCAGGATGTAGAAAGTGCCGGCGCCGAAAATGAAGAAATAGACCACGACGAAGGCCATGAGCGACGTGGCAACGGCAGGCGCATCGACCGGCGCCAGGCTGTCGGCGGTCCGCAAGAGCCCATAGACCGTATAGGGTTGCCGGCCGACCTCGGTCGTGATCCAGCCCGCCAGCACGGCAATGAACCCCGTCGGCCCCATGACCACGGCGGCCCGGTGCAGCCACGACCAGTCATAAAGCTTGCCCTTCCAGCGCGCCCAGGCGCCCCAGAGGCCAAGGCCAAGCATGGCAAAGCCGATGGCGACCATGATCCGGAAACTGAAAAACACGATCGTCAGCGGCGGCCATTCCGATTTCGGGAACTCGTTGAGGCCCCTGATCTGGTCGTGGAGCGTATGCGTCAGGATCAGCGAGCCCAGATAGGGCACCTCGAGCGCGGCGTCGAGCTTGCCGGCTTGCCTGTCGGGGATGCCGAAGAGCGCCAGGGGCTGGTTGTCGCCTCGCCTGTCGAAATGCCCCTCCATCGCGGCAACCTTCACGGGCTGATGTTCCAGGGTGTTGATCCCGTGCATGTCGCCCGCGAAAATCTGGATCGGGGTGACGAGAAGCGCCATCCACATCGCCATTGAAAACGCGCGCCGCGATTCCGGGTCGGTCCGGTCGCGCAAAAGATGCAGGGCGCTGACCGCGGCGACGACAAAGGCCACGGTCAGATAGGCCGCCAGCACCATGTGCACCAGCCGATAGGGGAAGGACGGGTTGAAGATGACCGCCCACCAACTGTCAGGGACGAACTGGCCCGCCTCGTTGATGGAGTAACCGGTCGGCGTCTGCATCCAGCTGTTGACGCTCAGGATCCAGAACGCCGACGCCACTGTGCCGAGGGCGACCATGGCGGTGGCGAACATGTGCAGCCCGTTGCCAACCTTCTCCCGGCCAAACAGCATGATCCCCAGGAATCCGGCCTCGAGGAAGAAGGCCGAGAGCACCTCGTAGGCGAGCAGCGGACCGATCACCGGCTCCGCCTTGTCCGAGAACACGGCCCAGTTGGTGCCGAACTGATAGGACATCACGATACCCGACACGACGCCCATGCCGAAGCCGACGGCGAAGATCTTCTTCCAGTAGTCGAAGAGGTTCAGGTAGGTCCGATCCCGCGTCCTCAGCCACAGGCCGTTGAGCACGGCAAGATAGCTGGCCAACCCGATCGAGAAGGCGGGAAAGATGATGTGAAAGGAAACCGTGAACGCGAATTGAAACCGCGCCAGATTTTCCGCTGTAAATCCGTCAAGCATGACATGCCTCTTTGTCCGGAGCGTTGGCCGTCAATCCCCGGTTGAGATATGAAGGCGTTCGGCCGTCCACCGGGCCATTCAAGCCCCAGTTTAGAGTCTTGCCACGGTTGCACAAGACCATTTCCTTGGAGAGCGCCTTTTGTGCGCAGGGCAGGCGCACGCTCACCGCCGGGTCGCGCCCCTCGAAGATCTTCAGCGGGACGTTCGCGATGTCGTCGCGACAGGTTTTGCGGCCGATCACGGTGATGTCGGCGGCGTCACGGGCATATTCGCGGGATTGCGCGGCGCCAGGCCCGGCGAAGTTTCGCCAAGGGTCAACAACATGTGGTTTCGCCATGACGGTTTCTCCTGCAATTGGTGGTCGGCGCAGGCCACGGTGAATTGTCCCATCATTCCGCCATCCTCGTGCTCGGGCGGCAATGGAAGACATCACGTCCCCTATCGCGTCAGTTGGACATGATGCGTGTATTGGGCGCAAGCAGGCGCGCCGCCATCTCCGGGGGCTTGGCTGCAGAGATCCCGTCGAGCAGAGCCTCGGCGCCGACGCCCTTGTTCGGCAGGTAGATCGCGCAGACTTCCACGGTCGCACCGCTTTCCATGACCTTCTGCATGAGCCCCTGCGGGCTCATCCCTTTCGGCTTTTGCGGCGCCGTCGCCGAGGCCGGCGCTTCTTTCAGCGCGAGATCGCCCGCGGGACCGCACAGAAGGACATACGCATTCGATCCCTTCCGGATCGCCTGCATGGTCAAGACCATGCTCATCAGTTGCGTCTGCGGTTCGCCGGAGGTCAGAATCGTCACGAGACGCGGCATGTCAGCGGCCTGGGCCGACGGGGCGAGTCCAATTGCGGTGGCGGCTGCCAAAAGCATTTTCTTCATTTGCATTGTTCCTTTGTGCTGTCTGGTTGTCGGTGCTGAGCCCGATCGGCTTCACGCCGCGCTTGTCGACCTCTGCGCTGAGCTGCGTCGTGCGGCCCATCCCGGTGGTGCAGACCGGCGTGAAGTCCGCCGGATGGCTGAAGAAGAAGGCGCAGTCATCGCCGATCCAGTCATGGAACGAGATCGGCCGAGCGTCGTGTCCGCGGTGAAGTCCGGGAGGGTGTCGCCGGGAAGCAGCGGCATGATGTTGCCTTTCAACAGGTTGGTCACCGGCTACCGCGCCGCGCCGATTCGTTCAGTGACATTGTCACCGAGCTTGTAAAAAGTTATGCGCCAAATAGAACTTTTACCGGAGGATATGGATGAAACTCACGGCATATTCAAACTACGCGCTCCGGTCGCTTCAACTTGCCGCACTCAGGGCGCCCGATCTCATCCGCGTCGATGACGTGGCGCGGGCGCATGGGCTGGCCCGGGCGCATATCGTGAAGATCGTGCACGAACTGGGACGCGCCGGCTTCGTCAAGACGCAGCGCGGGCGGGGCGGCGGGTTCCGACTCGCGCGTCCGGCCGAGGAGATCGTCCTGGGCGACGTCATCCGGCTGACCGAGGGGCCGCTTGACGTGGTGGAGTGCTTCAACCCGACATCGAACACATGCCCCCTCATCGGGGTCTGCCAATTGTCCCGAGGTCTGCACGAGGCGACGCGTGCCTTCATGGCGGTTCTCGACGATCTCACGCTGGCCGACGTTTCCGCCAATCGCGATCAACTCCTGGGGCGCATCGCGTCCGCCGAGAAAAGCGCGCCGGCGCCGACGCGGAGCGCGAAATGACCATCGGCGACTGGACCGACACTGTTACAGGCACGCGCGGCCTCCGGCGACCGGCCTTTTTCCGGCTATGTGACAATGTCACCGAACTTGGCACGACAAACTTATATCCGAAAGAAATCTTTTATGCCGGAGGGGCCGTCATGAGCATCAATGCTGGAACCGTCGATCGCATCTTTCGGGCCGTCCCTGGCCCCGCGCTCTTCTCGCTCGCCTTTCCGAGCGGTCTGCCTCTCTTCGAAGGGGCGCTCTTCAAATATGGCGCGGCTGGCGTGGGGCTCGGTATCGGCGCGGGCATCGCCGGTTTCTGCCCGGGCGGGGCGCTTGACGCGCTCGGGGCCGGCCGGTGGGAGGTGTTCGCCTTCACCGCAGCCGTGACCGCGGGCATCGTCCTGACGACATTCCTGCAATCGCAAGGCCGCGGCGTCCGACGCGCGACGGCCTGATCGTCATAAAACGGAGACCTTCATGACCCACTATCCCGTCAATCTGGACGTCAAGCCCGAAGTCCATGCGTTTTTCGACGAGGCGACCAACACGATCAGTTACATCGTGAAGGATCCCGCGTCGAGCGCCTGCGCCATCGTCGACAGCGTAATGGACTTTGACTATGCGGCCGGGCGGATCAGCTACGACCATGCCGACAGGCTCATCCGCCAGATTGAGCAGATGGGGCTGACAGTGGCGTGGATCATCGAGACCCACGTCCATGCCGACCATCTGAGCGCTGCGCCCTACATCCAGCAGAAACTGAGCGGCAAGATCGGCATCGGCGCCAAAATCATGGTTGTGCAGGACACCTTCGGCAAGATCTTCAACGAAGGCACCGAGTTCCAGCGCGACGGATCGCAGTTCGACGCCCTGTTCGAGGATGGCGACACCTACATGGTGGGAAACATGCAGGCATTTGCCATGGCGACGCCCGGTCACACGCCGGCCTGCATGACCCATGTGATGGGCGACGCGGCCTTAGTGGGCGACACGCTCTTCATGCCCGATGGCGGATCGGCCCGGGCGGATTTCCCCGGCGGCGACGCCGGCACGCTCTACGATTCGATCCAGAAGGTGCTGGCGCTGCCCGATGCGACGCGGCTCTTCATGTGCCACGACTACGGCCCGAACGGGCGCGAGATCCGGTGGGAGACGACGGTGGCCGAGGAGAAGGCCCACAACATCCATGTGGGCGGCGGCAAAACCCGGGACGAATTCATCAAGTTCCGGACCGAGCGCGACGCGCAGCTCGCCATGCCCAGGCTCATTATTCCGTCGCTTCAGGTCAACATGCGCGCGGGTCAACTGCCCCCCGCCGATGAGAGCGGCAAACGCTATCTCAAAGTGCCGGTCAACGGCCTCTGACACCCTCAAGCGCGATCCGCGAACAAAGGGCGTATCGCAATCCGAAAATCATGGGAGCAAACATGAACATCCAAAAAATCGACGACCGACTCGCCATCTCGCCGCAGATCGCGGTTGACGACCTGCCGAAACTCGCTGCCGAGGGCTACCGCGCGGTGATCTGCAACCGCCCGGATGGCGAGGGCGGGGATCAACCCACGTTCGAGGAGATCGAGCGCGCGGCCCGTGAGAATGGCCTCGAGGCGCGGTATCTGCCGGTAATGTCGGGCGCCGTGCGCGACGAGGGCGCGGAAGAATTCGCCGCGGCGATGCGCAGCCTGCCCGGTCCCGTTCTGGCCTATTGCCGCTCCGGAACGCGCTCGGCGACGCTCTGGGCGCTGTCCGAGGCGAAGCGCCGTCCGCTTGCGGAGATCCTCGGCAAGACCAAGGCGGCGGGCTATGACATGAACGGTGTCGCGCGCCGCGTCGCCAACGGCGGCAAGACGCCGACCGACACCGGCGACGCCTCATACAAGGTGGTGATCGTCGGCGCGGGTGCTGGCGGCATTGCGGTCGCGGCAAGCCTCAGGGCGCGCAAGCCAGACCTTGAGATCGCGATCATCGAACCCGCCGATATTCACTACTACCAGCCCGGCTGGACCATGGTCGGCGGCGGCATATTCGAGGCGCGGGAAACCGCCAAGACCATGGGCAGCCTGATCCCCAATGGCGTCACCTGGATCAAGGCCGCCGTCGCCGCTTTCGAGCCACAGAACAACGCCGTCATTCTCGAAGGCTGCCGCGTGGTGAAATACGACCGGCTCGTCGTTTGTCCCGGCCTCAAGCTCGACTGGGACAGGATCGAAGGCCTGGAAGCGACGCTTGGCCGCAACGGGGTGAGCTCGAACTATCGCTACGACCTGGCGCCCTATACCTGGCAACTGGTGCAGGAGATGCGCGGCGGCACAGCCCTCTTTACACAGCCGCCAATGCCGATCAAATGCGCCGGCGCGCCACAGAAGGCGATGTATCTCTCGGCCGACCATTGGCGCCGCAACGGGCGGCTCAACGACATCGACATCCATTTCTGCAACGCCGGCGGCGTGCTCTTCGGTGTGAAGGACTACGTTCCCGCGCTGATGGAATATGTGAAGAAATACGATGCCAATCTCGACTTCTTCCACAATCTCGTGGCGGTTGACGGACCGGCGAAAAAGGCCACCTTCGAGGTCAAGGAGCCCGACCAGGAGCCCCGGCGCGTCGAGATGGACTTCGACATGATGCATGTCTGCCCGCCGCAGACGGCGCCGGACTTCATCCGCGTCTCGCCGCTGGCCGACCAGGCGGGCTGGGTCGATGTCGATCAGACGACCTTGCGCCACAAGAGCTTCGACAACATCTGGGCGCTTGGCGATGTGATGAATGCACCCAACGCCAAGACGGCGGCGGCGGCGCGCAAGCAGGCGCCGACCGTGGCCGAGAACATCGTCGCCGACATCGCCGGACGCTCCGCCGCAGCGCAATACGACGGCTACGGCTCGTGCCCGCTGACCGTTGAGCGCGGCAAGATCGTGCTTGCGGAGTTCGGCTATGGCGGGGTGGTAATACCCAGCTTCCCGAAATTCCTGCTGGACGGCACAAAGCCGACGCGCATGGCCTGGTTCCTGAAGGAAAAGATGCTGCCGCCGATCTACTGGCAGGCGATGCTTCGGGGCCGCGAGTGGTTGGCAAAGCCCGTGCCATTGAACGCAAAATGAACATCTCTCATCGAGACGCCGGCCCGTCGCATCCGGAACTTTGCACATGAAAGGGCGGTCGGATGTATGACACGCTTCACTATATCCTCGGGGCGTTTTCGGGGGGGCTTGTGGGACTTACCCTGGGTTTGGTCGGCGGTGGCGGATCGATCCTCGCCGTGCCGCTCATGGTCTATGTCGTCGGCGTCGCAAATCCGCATGTGGCGATCGGAACCTCGGCGCTGGCGGTGGCCGTAAATGCGGCCACCAGCCTCAGCCACCACGCCCGTGGGCATACCGTAAGGTGGCGTTGCGGTGCGATCTATGCCGGAGCGGGAATCGCCGGGGCAGTGATCGGTTCGACCATTGGCAAGGCTGTCGACGGGCAAAAGCTGCTGTTTCTTTTTGCGCTGGTCATGCTGGTCGTGGGAGGCGTCATGCTGAAGAACCGCAAGGCCGAGGGCATTCCGAACGCGCAGTGCTCTCGCAAGAATGCCGCCAAGGTGGTGGGCTTCGGGTTCGGAACGGGCAGCTTCGCGGGATTTTTCGGGATTGGTGGGGGCTTTTTGATCGTACCAGGGCTCATGGCATCGACGAAGATGCCGATGATAAACGCAGTCGGCACCAGCTTGGTCGCCGTGACCGCCTTCGGGCTCACGACGTCGCTGAACTATGCGCTTTCCGGGTTTGTCGCCTGGGGGATCGCCCTGGTTTTCATCGGCGGTGGAATCGCCGGAGGCCTTCTTGGGACCGGGCTCGCGCGGCGGCTGTCGGGCAAGGGCGCGCTGACCACGGTTTTCGCCGCTCTGATCTTCGTTGTCGCAGCCTACATGCTCTGGAAAAGCTGGGCCGCACTATGATCCGGGGTCAAGAGGCGCCTCCCGTCCACGGGAAAGAAGCGTATCCGCGGCCGGAGGCGCAGCCTCCGCGGGGCGGCTGACCGCGATCAGACGCGACCTGCAACAGGTCAGGCTTAGTGGACGATCGCCTCGTCGCGCACGAACATGTTGGCCCAGGCCCGGTCGATGAGTTCGGGTGTCATCTGATAGGGGATGCCTTCGAACTCGCAGATGGAGATCATCTGGTCGATCAGGAAAACCGGCTGATAATTGGCGTAGATGTTGCCGATGGTGGGATATTTGTTCTTGAGCAGGTGCAGCAGCGCCCCCTCGTCGAGCGGCATCTGCTTTTTCTTTGCCACCATCGCGAAGATCTTGAGGTAATCCGCCTGCGTCGGCCCGTCGATCTTGATCTTGAAGAAAATCCGCCTGAGCGCCGCCTGGTCGAAGATTTCGTTGGGGTGAAAGTTGGTGGAGAAGATCACCAGCGTGTCGAAAGGCACCTCGAATTTCTCGCCCGATTGCAGGGCAAGGATGTCTTTCGATTCCTCCAGCGGCACGATCCAGCGGTTGACGAGGTTCTGCGGCGGCTCCGCCTGCCGGCCGAGGTCGTCGACGATGAAGATGCCGCCCGTCGATTTCAGTTGCAGCGGCGCCTGATAGGTGCGCGCGGTGGGGTTGTAGACGAGATCGAGCATGCTGAGCGTGAGCTCGCCCCCCGTCACCACGGTGGGCCGCTCGCAGCGCACATAGCGGGTGTCAAAGGTGCGCCGGCGGCGCAGGCTGTTGGGGTCGTCGCGCTCGGTCTCGGCCCTGGAATGCACGATCGGGTCGTAGACGGTGATCACCTGGCCGGAATATTCGATCGCGCGGGGGACATAGATCTTGTCGCCCATGGCGCTGCGGATGCCGTTCGAGATCGAGGATTTGCCGTTCCCCGGCGGTCCGTACATGAGGATGGATCGCCCCGCCGAGACGGCCGGCCCGAGATAATCCAGCAGGCTGTCGGGCAGCACCAGATGGCCCATCGATTCGGTCAGTTCCCTGCGGGTGATCTGGATGTTGCGGATCGACTGGCGCTTGACCTGCTCGCCATAGGCAGCAAGCGGCACCGGCATGGCGCCGAAATATTCCGACTGCGCCAGCGCGTCGAGGGCGCGCGACTTGCCGCCATCGGTCAGCTGATAGCCCATCTCGCCGCCGGCGGTGGCGCTCATCGTGCCGGTGGCCTCGACCATTGCCTGGGCGCGGGCCATGTCGATCAGCTCCTGGGTCACCGCGCGCGGCAGACAGACCGCCTCGGCGAGTTCGCTCACAAGCGAGATGTTCTTGCGAAACATCGTCTTGATGAGGATGTCGCGCATCATCACCAGCGGCAGATTCATCTCCTCGATCCGGTGGGGCGGGGGCGGTGGCTGGACGCCATGGCTGAGCTGCATGTTCATCGATAAAACGTAAGCCTCCTCATCGACAGGCGCGCGGTCACGGCGCTCAGGCCCTGACGCGATGCACCGGCACTATTGCCGGCAAACGTGCCGAAATTGTGGAAGGCCGCGGGCAGGGGCGGGGCAGGACAGGGCAGGGCGCTGCGCTCAGGCGCCCGCTGTCGCCGCCAGCCCGAGATAGATGATCAGCGTGCCGGCCAGCGCGAACCCCATCGGAAATTTCCGGCCACTGTCCCAGCTTGTCCAGCCCGGCGCGAGACGGCGCAGCGGCGAATGCTTGGCGATGCGGTGGGTCGCGAAGCAGGCCAGAAGATTGGCCGAAAAGATCAAGCCCAGCAGCGCCCCGTCGCCGGGGTCGATGAAGGGTGCGGCAACGGCGATGAACTTCGAGTCCCCCGCGCCCATCAGCCCGGCGAGGTTGGCCAGGAACATCAGCGCCAGAACCACCAGCATGATGACGATCCGCACGCCGTATTCCCCGAGCGGCAGCGCGAGCGGTCCGACGACGAGGAAGATGCCGGCGAGCAGCATCACCGCCGGGTTCGGAATACGCATCGCCGACAGGTCGCTCCACATCACCCAAAGGCACACGGGCAGCACCAGCGGCAGGAACCACAGCGCCTCGGCCGGGGTGATCTGAAACGGCATCTCAGGGTCTCACTCAGTTGCTCACATTGTCCTCGAGCGCCTGCAGCGAACGCGCGGCGGCCTCGAAATACTGCGGGTGGGTGTCGATCGCGTCGCGCAGAAGGCTCTTGCCGATGGTGGTGTCGCCCTGCTTGATGGCCGACAGCGCCAGCGTGTAGAGCAGTTGTGCGCGTTCGGTCTGCGAGGCGGGCACCACCGGCATCGAATATTCGTGGCGCGCCGCGCGGGCCAGCATCAGGTTGTTCTTGGCGGTAAAGAGGGTGGGATCACGCCGGATAGTGTCGGAAAAGAGCCGCTCGGCACCGGCATAATCGCCGCGCGCGAGCTTGGAATAGCCCCAGTTGTTCATCACACCGGCCGGCCGCGTCGTCAGCCCGACCGCCGTTTCATAGAAACTGTCGGCCTTTTTCCATTCCTTGTGGCTGTCGGCGATCATCGCCTCGAGCCGGTAGCGTTGATAGGTCTCATGGGTCGGCGGCACCTTGTCGAGCACCTTTTCGGCGCGCGCCCAGTCGTTGTTGCGAATGAGCGCATCGGCGAACGCGACCCGGTCCTCGTTGGTGGCCGCCTCGTTGTCGACGACCTTTTCCCAGGCCGGCACCGCCTCGGTATAGCGTTTGGCGCGAATCAGCGATTTTGCCAGGCCGCGCATCAGGTCGATCCGGCCGGGTTTCTCGGCCGAGGTGCGCTGAAAATAGGACACCGCCTCGTTGGCGTCGGCCATGGTCAGCATGACGTCGTTGAGATTGCTCTCATCGACGACATTGACGTCCTGAAGGGCGCGGTTGACATCGGCGGTCTTGGTGGTGTCACAGCCCGACAGGGCGATTGCCCCTGCCGCGCACAGGCTCAAGGAAAGGATATGGCGCATTTTTGCGTCCTTTTACTGCTCTGGCCTCGTCACGGTATCTTGCGGATCAGGTAGTCGCTGCTGCCCCGCCGTACCAGCTTGTAATTGCTGCCTTGTGTAGCACCATAACCCGGTTTTTCAAATTTTTCGAGAGAAAGGCGCAAATTGTCGCGAATCGCGTCACTTTCGCCATTGTCGAGCGCGTAGGCGCGGCGGAAAACCTCCACGGCCTCGGCGGTTTTGCCCTTTTCCATCAGCACCACGCCGAGATTGTTCCAGATTTCGGGGGCCCGCTCGTCCTTGTCGAGCGCCCGGCGCAAGAGCCGTTCGGCGGTCTCCAGGCGGCCGAGCTTGAGATTGGCGGTGGCGATGCCTGCGAGCACCTCGGCCGACATCCCCTCCTTGAGCGCGGCGCGCGAATAGGCGTTTATGGCGAGCTCGAACTCGCCGGCCGCCATCAGCCGCTGCGCGACCAGCATCTGGTCCACCTCTGTGCCCTCGCGGGCGGTTCCGGGGGCAAAGGGGCCTTCGCGGCGGGGGCCCTCGGCACAGGCGATGAGCACCAGACATGACAGCAGCGCCGCCGTTGCCCGCGTCATCTTTCCCATGTCACCTGTGCCCCACCTTTCGCGCGGTCACCCTTTACGCCCTGCTGTCGCGCCCTGTCGCTATTGCGCGGCCATGTTGAACAGCTCCATGATGCCGATCACCGAGGGGCCGACGAGGATGATCATCAGTGCCGGAATGGTAAACATCATTGTCGCCAATGTCATCTTTGTCGGCAGCTTGTTGGCTTTTTCCTCGGCCCGCATGACCCGTTTGTCACGCATTTCCGCCGCATAGACCCGCAGCGCATCGGCAATCGAAGTGCCAAACGTCTGCGACTGGATCAGAACGGTGACGAAGCTGGAAATATCCTGAACCCCGCAGCGCTTTCCCATATCCCCCAGAACCGAGGCCTTGTCACGACCGGCCTTCATCTGTTGCGAGACGATCTCGTATTCGTCGGCGAGCGCCGGATAGGAGGCGCGGGTCTCGGTGGCGACCCGCAGGATCGCCTGGTCGAGCGACTGCCCCGCCTCGACGCAGGTCAGCATCATGTCGAGGCTGTCGGGGAAGCCTTGCTCGATTTCCTGTTGCCGTTTCTGCTGGCGCTTGGTTACCCAGTACTTGGGGGCCATGTACCCCACCGCGCCAGGACCGAGAATATACATGATCATCTTGACGGGTGTGGTTTCCTCTCCCGATTTGAACAGGATGAAGTAGAGCACACCGACGATCAGCAGGCCGATCCCGAGGGTGAATTGCGCGAAATGGAAAAAGCGCACCGCGTCTCGGTCACGATAGCCCGCCTGCATCAGCTTGAGCCGGATCTCGCTGAGCTGCTTTTCGTCCTGCGGCTCGAGGAAGTTGGCGTATTTGTCGAGTTGCTTGTGCTTGCCGCCGGCGCGCAGGTTCGGCCTGTTGGCGCCTCCCGCCTGGGCATTGGCGGAGGTTTTCCTGAGCTTGTCGAGCGGATCGTTTGAGTCGCGGATCAGGATCGGGATGGTGGCGAGGACCAGAACAACCCCTACCAACCCGACCACGATCAGCGGGCCGAAGGGACCGAGCATGTCGGTCAGCGCGGCGGTGATTTGTTCGAAGACAGCCATCGGTATGAGCCCTTCAGATCTTGATGTTGACCAGCGAGCGCATGACGAAGAGGTTCGTCACCAGGAGCACGCCAACGACGACGCAGGCCGGTATGAACAGCGGATGTTCGACCGCCTTGTCGAAGAAATGCGGGTCCAGCATCTGCATCCCGACGATCGCGAAGAGCGGAAAGCCGGAGAGGAAGTTGCCCGACCAGGCCGCCTCGGCGGTGATCGCCTTGACCCGGCGAAAGAGGCGAAAGCGCGAGCGGATCACCTTGGCCAGCCCGGCGAGAATTTCGGAAAGGTTGCCGCCCGATTGCTGCTGGATGGTGACCGCCACGGCCAGAAACCGCAGATCCTGCATGTCGAGCCTCTCGGCCAGATCCTTGAGTGCCTCGCCGATGTCGCGGCCATAGGCGGCCTTGTCGGCTATCATCCCGAATTCCGTCGCCAGCGGATCGGAGACCTCGTTGGCAACGATCGAGATGGCCGATGAAAACGGATGCCCCACGCGCAGGCTGCGCACCATCAGCTCGATCGCGTCAGGCAGTTGTTCCTCCAGCATTTTCATGCGCTTTTTCGCCTTCGAATTGATCCACAGAAAGACCCCGGCCACGCCCATGCCCGGGGCGGCGACGGCGCGCACCGCCAGCGGTGTCCCGGTGCCGATGGTCAGGGCGATGAAGATCAGGACCGCGAGGCCGGCCATCAGCATGATCAACTGCTTGGGCGAAAAGGCGATCGCCGCCTTCTGCGCCTTGGAGGCCAGGATCGCGTAGATGGGGATGTTGCGCGCCTTGAGGTGCTGCGTCATTTCCTTGCGCAGCTTTTCCATCACCTCCTCGCGGTTGCCCGACTTGTCGAGCATCTCCAGCCGGCGGTTTACGCGGTGGTTGAGGCTGATGGAGCGGCCGAAGACCGTCAGGTAGATGCCTTCCACCAGCCCCAGCACGCCAAGAAAGACCAGTCCGTAGATAAGGGGTTCGATGCCGATGTTCATGGGTCAGCCTCCGGTCACGGGGTCATAGATGCTGGCGGGCAGGTCATAGCCCCAGAGGCGGAAGCGCTCCGTGAAGTTGGAGCGCACGCCGGTGCCGGTGAAATGGCCGATGATCTTGTTTTCCGGGGTCAGGCCGGTGCGCTGGAAGCGGAACACTTCCTGCATCGAGATCACGTCGCCTTCCATGCCGGTGATCTCGGTGATCGAGGTCATCCGGCGGGAGCCGTCCTGAAGGCGGCTGGCCTGAACAATCAGGTGCACGGCGCTGGCGATCTGGCTGCGCACCGCCTTCAAGGGCATCTCGATCCCGGCCATGGCGACCATGTTTTCCAGCCGGCTGATGGCGTCGCGGGCATTGTTGGCGTGGATCGTGGTCATCGAGCCGTCATGCCCGGTATTCATCGCCTGCAGCATGTCGATCACTTCCTCGCCGCGGGTCTCGCCGACGATGATTCGGTCGGGCCGCATCCTGAGCGCATTCTTGATACAGTTGCGCGCGGTCACCTCGCCCTTGCCCTCGACATTGGGCGGGCGGGTTTCCATCCGGCCGACATGGACCTGTTGCAATTGCAACTCGGCGGTGTCCTCGATGGTCAGGATGCGCTCGGCATTGTCGATGAAGGAACTGAGCGCATTGAGCGTGGTGGTCTTGCCCGACCCGGTCCCGCCGGAGACGACGATGTTGAGCCGCGTCGCCACCGCGGCCTAAGATAGGCGGCCATTTCCTCGGAAAAGGCACCGAAGCGCACCAGATCGTCGATGCCGAGCTTGTCCTTCTTGAACTTGCGGATCGAGACCAGGCTGCCATCCACCGCGATCGGCGGCACCATGGCGTTGAAGCGCGAGCCGTCGGCGAGGCGGGCATCGACATAGGGGTTCGATTCGTCGACCCGGCGGCCGACGGCGCTGACGATCTTGTCGATGATCCGCAACAGGTGCTTTTCATCCTTGAAGGTGACATCGCTCATTTCGAGCTTGCCGTCGCGCTCGACGAATATCTGGTGCGGCCCGTTGACGAGGATGTCGTTGATGGTGTCGTACTTGAGCAGCGTCTCCAGCGGGCCGAGCCCCTTGACCTCGTCATAGAGTTCCTGGGTCAGGGTGGTGCGGTCCTCGCGGTTGAGAACGATCCCCCTTTCCTGCAGCACTTCGGCGGCGATGGCGCCGATCTCGGCGCGCAGATCCGCCTCGGTGGCGGTGTCGAGCGCGGCAAGGTTGAGGTTGTCGAGAAGCGAGCGGTGCAGCTCGATCTTGATCTCGCCCAGCCGCTCCTTGCGCTTGCGTTCCTTGTCGGCGCCGGCGGGTTGCGCCGCCTTGATCTGCGCCGGCCGACGCAGCAGAGGCGCCTGCGGCGCTTCGGTCCTGGCGGGCGCGGGCGCGGGTTTGCGGCTCGCGGGCTTTGTCGTGGCGGTGGCGGGTTTCCGGTACCTTGAAAACATCTGGTGTTGCCCCTTTACGCTGCTTCGGCGCTTTCGGCCCTGCCGATCTCATGCAGAGACTTCGCCAGCTTGGCGATTTCGCGGCGCAGCGGGTTCTTGGCCGCGGACTTGGCCAGCGGGGTGCCGTGATCGCCGGCCTGGGTGATCGCGCGGCCGCCATCGGGCAGTTGCACCTCGAGGCCGATTTCCAGGCTCTCGGCAAGGCGCTTGACGCGCGAGCGGGCGTTGAGATCGGTGAATTTCGGCGCCCGGTTGAGGCAGAAGCGCAGTTTTTCTATCGGCAGATCTTCGGAGGTGAAGGCGCGCTTGAGCCGCAGCGCGTTCTGGGCCGAGCGCATGTCGAGCTCCAGCGTGACAAAGAAGATCTGTGCCGCGTTGAGCACCGTTTCGGTCCACTGCACCAGCGTACCGGGCATGTCGACGATGACATAGTCGAATTTCGACCGCGCGATTTCGAGCACCCGGCCGACATCCGCGGGGCCGATCATGTCCAGGGGCAGCATGTCGGGAGGGGCGGTCAGCACCCACAGCACGTCCTCGTAAGGGGTGAGCGACTGCCTGAAGATCTCCTCGTCCATCGATTCGGTATCCGACCACATCTCGAACACCGCATCGCGGCGGGGCAGGTCGAGATAGGTCGCCGCGGCGCCGGTCTGAAGCCCGAAATCCAGAAGGCAGACGCGCGGCGCATCGGTCTTTTCGACCGTCGCCAGTTCCCATGCGAGATTGACCGCCAGCGTGCTCGCCCCGGTGCCGCCGGCCAGCCCCTGCACGGCCAGCAGAACGCCGTCGCCGGGCGTGTTGGAGGCGGCAAAGGGGGTGTCCGCGCTTGCCGCTTGTTGCTCGCGCTGGCGGATGCGGTCGATGGCCGCTTCGAGTTCGCCCTCGGGCAGCGGGTAGGGGACGAATTCGTCGGCGCCCTGGCGCAGGAGCTGATGCAGCGCGGCGGGGCTGACATCCTCGGCGATCAGGATCACGCGGATGTCCCGTTTTCCGGCCATGGCGATGATCTCGCCCAGAATGGGCAGGTTGGCCTCATCGGTTTCGTCGATTGCGATGGCCGCGAATTCAAGCGCGTCCGCCTCGTCCTGAGAAAAGAAGCCGAGCGCCTCGTTGATGCTCAGATCGCCCCAGGCGGGGCCGAGGGCGGTTTCCATGTCCTCTATCAGAAGGTCGAAATTCTGAATGTCGCGGCTGACGGTGCACGCGACCAGCGCAGGAGCGTCGTTTGTGCCGTTATCACTACTCGTCATTTTTCGTTCCATTTCTGCCTTGGCGACGGCATGCGGCGGCCTGTTGCGCCGAGCGGTTCGATTGCTCGCTCGGCGCGCAGGGAGCGCCTTTCCGATCGGTGTCAATGTGGTTGAAAATATGGGCGACATTGGGGCCAAAAAAACGTAATTGTGCGAAACACGATGACAAAAAAGAACCCGCCTCGGGGGACGGGTTCTGAAAGTTGGCCCGGCACTTGCCGGACAGGGAGAAATCAAACCGCGCGGCGGGCGGCTAGTTCGAGGACTTGGAGCCGCTGCTCGTGGAGCCGCTATCCTTCTTCACCAGCAACAGATCCGAGTCGGGCTTGGCGCTCTTGACAAATTCGCGATGCACCACCTCGGCATATTTGCCATCCATGATGATCGGGTTGGTCCGCAGGAAGCCGCTCACTTCGGTGACGGTGCGGCGGTTGCGCCGCTCGCGGCCCTGGGTGACCACCAGCGGCTGGGTTTCGCCGAAGGACACCACCGCCTGAAGCCGGTTGCGCCCGATCCCCAGCCGCGAGAGATAATTGACCACCGCGTAGGCGCGGCGCAGGCCGAGGCGCTTGTTATAGGCGTCGGTGCCGACCGCGTCGGTATGGCCGTAGACCCGGAAGCGGACTTCGGGGAATTGACGGATCCAGTCCGCCTGCTGGCGCAGAATCTGGCGCGCCGCCGGGTCGAGCCGGGCGGAGTTGAAGGCGAAATTCACCATCGAGGGCACTTCGTTGGCAAAGCGTTCCGCGAGGTCGACGACATAGCGTTTCTCGCCGGTCATGTAGGCGATGTTGTTGGTTACTGCTTCCCCTTGATGCGGGCCGTCGGGCGCCGTGCCCTGCGTTTTCATGCAGCCGGCGAGCGCCGCGACGCTCAGGGCCAGGACAAGGTATCGTGCTCCGCCCGTCATCCGCCTACTCCATCACATATCCGTAGGAACCCTGGAAATCCTGCCGGGCGACCTCGCCCGCAGAGCCCTTTTTGCCCTTTTTCGCCTTCGCGCCGGTCGCCGTGCGCCCGCGCAGGAAGAGATCGGCCTCCGAAGGCGGCTTGATCCGGTCGGTGGGCAGGACCAGCGCCTCGCCCCGCACCGGGGTGACAAGATGGGCCGTGACGATGATCACCAGTTCGGACTGCGCGTTCTGATAATCCGCGCTGCGGAAAAGCGCCCCCAGAACCGGCACGTCGCCCAGCCACGGCACCTGGCTGTTATTGTCGCGAAAATCGTTCTGCAGGAGCCCGGCAATGGCAAAGCTCTGCCCGTCGCGCAGCGCCACGGTGGTCGAGGCATCGCGGCGCCGGAAGGCATTGACCGAAAGCCCGTTGGCGGTAATCGCGTTGGCGCTGTCGATCGAGGAGACCGCCGCCGCCATTTCGAGGTTGATCACCCCGTCATCGACGACCCGGGGCGTGAAGTTCAGCTCGACCCCGAAGGGCTTGTATTTGATTGTGGTGGTGCCGTTGTCGCCGGCTACCGGAATCGGGAATTCACCACCGGCCAGGAATTTTGCCTCCTGTCCCGAAAGCGCCGTCAGGTTGGGTTCGGCCAAACTGCGCACGACGCCCTTTTCTTCCAGCGCCTCGAGCAGAACCCCGATCTCGACGGACCCGATGTCGAAGCCGATAAACGCGGTTCCGGCATTACCGCGGCCATTGCCGGGCCGTATCCTTCTGCCCGGCCTGATCGCATTAGAGCCCAGGTTGCTGCCTCCAAAGCCGAAACCCTGGCCGCTCGACTGGAACCCGTTCACCCCCAGCGACGTCGAGAGTGTCTTGGACACGCTGCGCTGCATTTCGGCAAAGCGCACCTTGAGCATCACCTGCTGCTTGCCGGAGACCGACATCAGGTTCGACACCTTGTCCGGTGCGTAGCGCTGCGCCAGTTCCAGCGCGCGATTCATCCGCGTGACGCTGCTGACCATGCCCGACAGCACGATGCCGTCATTGGCGGTGCGCACTTCGATGTTTTCGCCTGGCAGAACCTGGCGCAGCCGTTCCTTGAATTCCGAAACATCGGCGCTGACCTTGACATTGACATTGGTGATCAGCTTCCCGGCTCCATCCAGCAACGTCAGCGTCGTACGCCCCGGCGCCTTGCCGAGCACATAGATGGTGCGGTCCGACAGGGTCGAGAAATCGGCGATTGCCGGGTTGGCAACGCTCAAATCCGCAAACTTCGTGTCGCTTTCGACCACCACTGCCTGGTTCATGGTGATATTGAGGTCCCGGCTGGTTCCCTCGCGGACGACCTGCAGATTCTGTGCCACCGCCGCAGACCCAACCGGGCCAATAGCCAGAACGGCCCCGGCGAGGGTGGCCCTCAACGCGCTCGATATTTTCATGTGACCTGCCTTTCCGATCACGCCTCGTGTTGCGGATCTTGACGCCCGCATGACGCCACCATGGGCGAAAATCGGAAATAATGCAAGAATCAATACCCTTGTCGCCTGCATTCCACGAATTTCGGCGCCGAGCGTTGCAGATTTGAAACCTGCGGGGACCCCGCGTGCCCCTCTCGGTTGGGCATCACATATGGGCGCGCAAACGCTCTGACGCCCGGATCAGTTGGTGCAGGGAATCGGCGTTTCGATCACTTCGGCACCGCGGCGGGTGCGGATGGAGCAGGTTTTCTTCTTCTCCGGCGCCTTTTCAACCACCGGGTCCTTCAACCCCAGAAGGCGGCGCTGATCGACCTCGATCACCTGGGCGATCGACGTGTCATCGGCCCCCACCAGCGACAGCGACAGCCGCCCGGTGGATTGTGCCTGCTTGAGGGCCGCCACCTGCTGTGGCGTGACCGATGCGGTGACGGTGCTGGCATTGATCGTCTCGGTCGTCTCTGGATCGGTCACCTGACCGACGGCGACGAGCTTGATATTGTCTTCGATCAGGCGGGTGATGTCACCGCTGCTGCCGCCCTCGAGCTGCAGCCCGTCACCAAGCTTGCCGGTCCAGTAGATGTCGACCCGGTCGCCGGGACGCAGGAACCCCGAGACCCCGCTGGAGGCATCGACATTGATTGCGAAGGCGCGCATGCCGGGTTCGAGCTGCGAGGTGATTCCCGCCTCCTGGCCGGGTTCGGTGACCTTGACGGCGAGGATCGCCTCATTCTTTTCGATCGACCTCAGGGCCCGGCGCGGCAGGTTTTCCCCGTCGGGAAAGAGCGAGTCCTTGCTCTTGAAGACGCCCTTGGGCAGCGATGCCTTGGGGAAAGGTGTCAGCCGCACCTTGTCGGGGGTCAGCGTCTGCCCATATTTCAGCGCCTCGGCGGCGACATAGATATCGACCGTGTCGATCCCCGGATCACGGTTGTTGCGCTCTGCGGCAAGCTGGGCCTGATAACCCTGGACGTAGTTCCTCGCCATGTAGACGGCAAAGCCGGCCAGCCCGAGGCCGATAACGAGGACGAATCCGAAAATCATGCGCATGGCCTATCCTTTCGCAATTGAACCGTTCACAATCGAAGGGTCGCAATTGATGAACGCGATCTTTGCGCCCACCCCGACGATGCGTCATTAGACCATGATTGTGGCAAAAACGGGGTAACCCGGCGGCGGTTTTTCAGATATTTCGTGCTCTCGCCCGGCAGCGGTCCGGCACCACGATCTATTTGACGGCTTCTTGCGAGATGGAGCTTTGGATTGTTCCGGCGAGCTGTTGGAGGCCGGTTCCGGTGGTCGAAACCGCGGTCACCGCAACCCCGATGATTGCGGCGCTCAAGACCACCCAATCGACGGAGATCGCGCCGTCGTCCTTCCTGAATCGGCGAATGAGAAAGCGTTTCATGGCCGGGACTCCTTTGCGCGGGGGAGGCGGCGCCTGGCAGCTTGCGCATGGCATCGTCGGGTCGGGGCTCTGGTCCTCCGGCAATGCGCTGCAAGACGAGAGGCCGCGACGCGCGCGCCACGGCCTCTTCATGTGCGTACGGATCGGTAACCGTTCTGACGCGCTTATTGGACGCTTTCGTCGGCAACGCCCGAGCTGATCTTCGTGGCCAGCGAGTCGATGCCGCCGCTGACGGTCGACACGGCGGCAACGCCCAGGCCGACGACGGCTGCGGTCAGCACGACCCAGTCGACGCTCACGGCGCCTTCTTCACTCTTGCGGAAGTTTTTGATGAACTTGATCATGGTGGTCCCTCCAAAGGATCATTGAGCTTTCGGTTGCAACCGATCCGGCGCTGTGGGGTTCTGTCTGGCCCTGTGCCGTCGCGGTATGAGCAGATATAGCCAGTCAAATCTGGCGGGAATCGGGCAGCATCGCGGGGATTTTGGGAATCTTTACGATTTCGTAAGCATAAGGCGTAAGTATCTGATATATAAAGATATAAAAATCAAAAAAATGTTCTTCGCCGGCCCGTCGGGGCGGGTTTGGGGGGCGGTGGCGCGCCTGCAGTGTTGCCCGGGGCGGGAAAGCGTCGGTAAAATGCGCCGATTGTTGCCCATGGCGGGCGCGTTCCGCCCACCCGGGCGGTCACGCACTCGCCTTTGAGCCGTTTGCGAGTGAATGCAAGGCCCGCTAAACGATCGTCGCCTCGGTCTTGGCGATGATCTCCTCGTGGGTCACACCCGGTGCGCATTCCTCGATATGCAGCCCCTTGTGGGTGACATCGAGAACCCCGAGATCGGTG
>Ga0114931_10003094_pt1 | contig 21137 bp, 18 predicted proteins | sample 2SBtaG_FD_89579 | JGI IMG/M metagenome (GOLD analysis project Ga0114931, IMG submission 89579) | Deep subsurface microbial communities from Kolumbo volcano to uncover new lineages of life (NeLLi) - 2SBTROV14_V59a metaG | ecosystem: Environmental > Aquatic > Marine > Volcanic | place: Kolumbo...
AAGCCCATCTTGGTGACCATCCATAAAAAGGATGGGAAAGAAATCACCATCCAGGCGAATCACAGTATGACGGAACCCCAAATTCAATGGTTTAAAGCGGGTTCCGCATTAAATGCGTTGAATGAAGAATATCGGTGAAAGGGAGTAAAAAAATTGGTGAACCGAATTTTAAATATCACATTCCTGGGGGTGTTTACCTGTGGGCTGTTATCGTCTTTGGATGAAGTGCGTGCCCAACCCAAGAAAACGCCTACGAAGACGTCAGACCTCGACAATGCGACTCTGGCAAAGGGGAGAGAATGAGGCGTTTTCCACTACCTCAGGAAGACGTTCCAGTTGGTTTGTTTGGAAGAGAAAGGCGTGGGGGTATTTATGGAACCCAAGCCCCATTTTCTGTTACGCGGCAGGCGTCAGGGCGTACCTATCCTCAACTAGGCCAATCGATGGAACGCATAAACAAAAATGAGGTATCGAATGAAATTCCAAATTGAAGTTCTCGTTATTGTAGGACTTTACTTTGGAGTGATGGAGCCGACCTGAACGGATTGCTGAAACCTTGTGAAAGATAGAGAAGACGCCGGCCTTTCCGCCGGAATACCTGGTTGCCAAAAAAGTCGCGTTGGGTGGTGAGCCACAGTACTTCATCAAGAACCAGATCTAGTCGATCAGATAATAGATCGTTGACAGAAGGGCCCAAGGTTAAGCCAGGCGGCATTCCGCTTAGGTTTTGGCAACTCCTCTTCACCGTCGCAATTATCCCAATATGAAATTTTGCGGATTAAAGAGTCATCCCATGCCGGATTTATTTCATCGGTTTTTACGATGAATCACAACCGAATTATCTATTATCTCTTGAGAAATACCAATGCTATAAGCTTCAATATGGCACATGATTCACAAACTCAGAATCTCCTAGTAGGTATCATCATGGGCAGTCGAAGTGATTGGGAGACCATGCGTCATGCGAGTTCTATACTCACTGAACTTGCATTCTCCCATGAATGCCGGATCGTGTCAGCGCATCGCACCCCTGATTGGATGATCGACTACGCATCCACAGCAGAAGAACGAGGACTGCACGTGATTATCGCCGGAGCGGGTGGCGCAGCGCATTTACCGGGTATGACCGCAGCCCACACGCCTCTGCCAGTTCTTGGCGTGCCGGTGAGATCTCGTGTACTCCAAGGCTTGGATTCGCTTTTATCAATCGTCCAGATGCCCAAAGGAATTCCAGTGGCCACTCACGCAATTGGTGTGGATGGGGCGGTGAATGCGGCTTTGCAGGCTACAGCGATTTTGGCTTTGTCTGATGCCGATGTTCGCCAACGACTCCATGCATATCGGAGAGAAACCATCAAGCAAGCATCGGAGGATTAGGTATGACGATGGTGTTTCCTGGAGGGTCCATAGGAATTCTAGGCGGTGGCCAACTTGGTCGCATGATGGTTATGGAAGCCCGCCGGATGGGATTTCGGGTTGGGGTGTTAGACCCCGTAGAAAATTGTCCCGCTGCCCAGGTGGCGGACTTTCACGTGCAATCAGAACTCACCAATACCCAACGCGTGTTGGACTTTGCCAGGCAGGTTGATGTGGTTACGATTGAAACCGAACTCGTACCATGGAAGCTTCTCGCTGAAATCGAGAAGGTTAGGGCGACTCGGCCATCATCTTTTGTCCTCGGCCTGGTCCAAGATCGGCTGGTACAAAGACAGTTTCTTCGTGATTACAACTATCCGCAAACTCTTTTTGCCTCTGTCCAGAATAGGACAGGCATGACCAGCGCGGTTCAACATGTGGGATTCCCCGCGATATTAAAAAAACGTCGATCGGGGTATGACGGCAAGGGCCAAATCCGCGTAGACAGCGAAGGTCACCTCAAGGAAGCCTGGGAAGAATTAGGGGAAGTCCCTTGCGTTCTTGAAGCCGTTGCGCCATTCAAGGCCGAATTGTCAATTGTGTTAGCCCGTGGTCTGGACGGAGACATCCAACTGTATCCGCTTGCCGAGAATGAACATCGACAGGGCATCCTCCACACCACCCGTGTCCCAGCCAAAATAGCGGAAGGCGTTCGCGCACGTGTCGAGGCCTTGGCTCTGCCGCTTGCCGAAGCGCTTGCCCATTGTGGAATCATGGTGTTGGAACTCTTTCTTCTTGAGGACAACTCACTCTTAATCAATGAAGTCGCCCCGCGCCCCCACAACAGCGGACACTTCACATTGGGTGCGTGCGCGACCTCTCAATTTGAACAACATCTTCGAGCCATCTGTGGGTTGCCTTTGGGTGATCCCTCTCTGTTTCACCCCGTGGTAATGGTCAATTTGTTTGGGGATCTGTGGCGGCATGGGTCACCACGATGGGATTCCCTCTTGGCCCATCCTCAGGTCAAGCTCCATTTGTACGGAAAAGACCAAGCCAGACCCGGTCGAAAGATGGGCCATTTCCTTCTTGCTCATCAGGATGGTGACCAGGCGTTTTCCCAGGCAGAGACTATCCTCCAAGAACTACAGCATCAAAACCATTTGGAGAACATGACCACGACTGAGGGACAAAGGGGCAATGATTCACTGGCAATGCAAAATCCCTGGGGGGTAAAGGTTTGAGTGTCGACATGACCAGCCAGACCCTCGCAATTCCCAAAACCGGGCTCGGTGGTTTACTGGAAAACTGGAGAGCCGATCTTGGCGCGGGATTCAGCATTTCATTGATCGCCTTGCCATTATGCCTGGGGATTGCCGTGGCCTCCCACTTTCCTCCGATGGCAGGACTGATTACGGCGATCATCGGTGGGCTGCTCGTCTCTCGCATCCGGGGATCGTACGTGACCATCAACGGCCCTGCTGCAGGATTGATTGTGGTCAATCTGGCCGCAGTGGAACGGCTAGGACAAGGCGATACCATGGCAGGGTTTCATTATACCTTGGCCGCCATCGCGATCGCCGGAACCCTGATTATGGTGTTGGGATATCTGGGGGCCGGAAAATACAATTACTATTTCCCCTCTTCAGCGATTCATGGCATGCTGGCCTCCATCGGGGTCATTATCGCGTCAAAGCAGATCCATGTGGTAGTGGGCGTTAAGCCGGAATCCACCGGCATCATCCCCGGGATGCTGGAAATCCCGTCCAGCTTCCTATCGATGCACCCGGACATTGCGCTCATTGGCTTGGGGTCACTGCTGATTATGATCCTACATCCCCTAATAAAGGTGACATTGATCTCAGCCCTTCCAGCTCCCATGTGGGTGATGCTCTTTGCCATTCCGTTGGCCCAGTTGTTCAGCCTTGAGGAGCATTACCTAATTCACTTGCCGGATCATCCCCTTGACGGACTGACCGTTCCGAACTTTTCCAAGCTTCCCACCATGGCTTTTTGGATCTCGGTAGTCAGCATTGCCCTGGTGACGGCGATTGAATCGTTACTCAGCACCACGGCCATTGATAAGCTGGACCCGTATAAACGAAAATCCGACCTGAATAAGGATCTGAGAGCAGTGGGAATTGGGAGTGGTCTGGCCGGGTTGATTGGTGGCCTTCCGATGATTGCCGAAATCGTCCGAAGTACAGCGAACATTTTGAACGGTGCCAGGACAAGCTGGGCCAATTTTTTCCACGGCGGGTTTCTACTCATTTACCTGGTCGTGCTAGCCCCGGTCATTCAGATGATTCCCTATTCCTCGCTGGCTGGCATTTTGGTCTTCATCGGCTACAAGCTCGCCGCACCGGATGTCTTTCGCCATTCTAATGAGATTGGAAAAGATCAACTTCTCATTTTCGTCACCACAATGGTCACGGTTCTCGCCATTGATCTGCTCATCGGCGTCCTCACAGGAATCGTAATGAATCTTCTCCTTCACCTTTGGTACGGCGTACCTGTTACAGCCCTATTCAAAGCTTGTGTGCAGGTGGACCAGACATCTGAGCAAGGTTGTACGTTGAAAGTTACGCAGGCGGCAATTTTTTCGAATTATTTATCACTCAAGAAATATTTGGACGGCATTTCTCGGGGACAAACGGTCATACTAGATTTTTCCGCGGCCAGAGTGGTGGATCACTCGACATTATCGCATTTGCAGGATTATATGGCCGATTATCACAAAGAAGGCGGGACTTTCGAACTAGCAGGACTGGATGCGCACACCGCATGGTCTGCTTCCCCATTAGCGACACGCTATTTGCCTCAAGATATTTATGATCGCCCACGACCTCACCTGGTGACTCGCTCATGACGATGTTCTTCACAGTTCTCATCCCTCTGTTGCCTTTGGGCTCTGGTTTCTTCATCGGCCTCTTCGGAAAGCAATTGGGAGAGAAGAGTTACAAGGTGGGAGTGCCTGCTCTGGTGATGGCGTTTACGGCTTCACTTTGGATGCTGTACTCGGTCAGTGTGGGGCAGCCGGTTCGCATCACCTTTGAGCTCTTCTCCTCTGGGGCCAAGGACTGGTTCCAGTTTGGCCTGTTCATTGATCGTCTCAGCGCGGTCATGATGGTGTTAATTACCGGGGTTAGCACCATCATCCATCTCTTTTCGATTCACTATCTGCAAGGGGAACGAGGATATGCCCGGTTCTATTCCCTCTTGGGTCTCACAACCTTTGTGATTCTCTGTCTGGTTTCCAGTGCCAATCTGTTTATGCTTTTTGTCTTTTGGCAATTATTAAGTTGGGTGCTGTACCTCTTGCTCTCCTACAACTTTACGCATCAGCCAGCCCTCAATTCTGCCTTCAAGACATTGATGGTGCATCGGGTGGGTGATGTGGCGTTTCTGGCCGGGATTCTGTTGACCTATCGCCTGTTCGGGACCTTGGAATTCTCCGAGCTTTTCTCCCGTGCCACGGAAACGCCTGTCTTGATTCCGCTCTGGCCAGGCGGGGACTCAGTCATCAGCGGCATGACCATCATTACGCTGCTACTTTTTGTCGGAGCCATGGCGAAATCCGCCCAATTTCCTTTGCACGTTTGGTTGCCGGATACCATGGATACACCTACGCCGGTCTCCGCCCTCATGCATGCCGGAATCGTCAATGCCGGAGGATTTTTGTTGAACCGTCTTGCCCCGATGTATGGGATGTCTTCCACAACCATGCATGTCGTGTTTGTGATCGGAATGCTGACAGTCTTATTGGGCGGTAGCATGATGCTTACCCAAAATGACATCAAAAAGACCTTGGGGTTTTCGACCGTGGCTCAAATGGGCTACATGATTATGGAATGCGGCCTCGGAGCATTCGGCCTGGCCATTTTCCATTTGATCGCCCACGGGCTCTTCAAGGCCACCCTATTTTTGAATGCGGGGCATGTGATCAATGCCGCGCGGCATGAACCCAAACGTCCTCCCCTTTATGCCGCTGTTGAGGCACCACCCTTCTCCGGCCTGAGCTGGATAACAGGTGCCAGTATGACCCTCTTGCTCCCATTAATCATTCTCCTTGTGGCTCACGATATTTTGGCCATACCCCTACAGGATGCGCACGGCGTGGCCATTTTTCTCTTCTTCAGTTGGGTGACCGCGTCTCAGGTAATTTTTAGTTTGTATCGACTCAAAGCCGTGGCTTCCTGGAAAGTGGCCATTGGCATGGTCGTCGCCCTCTTGGCCATGGTGCTCACCTATCTCTGGGCAGGGGAAAGTTTTACGCACTTTTTATACCCAGGTCCAGGTGAGGTCACACGCTACCTTGAAGCGGCGGCGTTGGCTGATTGGTTATTTGATTTCGTGGTCGTGATCGTCACGCTTTTCATTTTGGTGATTTGGATTTTGTTATACACCAATGCACGAGGACAGCACCTTCTCATGCCAAATTGGGTGACGACCCTTCAAACACGACTCTACGTGGTGTGTATGAATCGCCTGTGGATCGATGCCCTGTATATGAGATTCAGCAAAGGCATCATTCGGCTGGCCCAGCGACTCGACGCACAATTATAAGGTAATGGGCACATGATGGAAACTTGGGTTACCTCTTCTTTAACTCTGGCAGCAATCCCCATACTGGCCGCATTGTTGGGGCTGGCCTTATGGAAGTGGACCGGAATATTCAAAGTCTGGACCCTGGTATTTCTTGCGGCAACCGGACTAGATCTTACGGCCAATCCAGGACTATCATCCGGCGATCCGACGTTGGGTATTCTGATGGCGTTGATCGTCCTCACAGCTTTTCTTGCTGTGCTAGGACACAACCACCAACAGAAGGACACTTCTGCGGTATTGTTCATCACGTTGATTCTTGTTGGCCTTGGGTTGGGGTTCATGGCCAGTGAGGGAGGAGCGAGAGTCTCGTACTTGGCGGAAATTTTTGTCCTTATCGGACTGGCACTGTTCTACTATGGGGTACGGTCACGTGAGATATCTTGGGGAGCACTAGGACTCTATGGTCTCGGCCTTACGTGCCTTGCGATCTCCATTGTGGTCTCTGGTCCCATGGCCGCCATGTTGTTATTCGTAGCCTTGATGGTGGCCTTCCCAATCTTTCCTTTTCATGGAAGTTTCATTGCCACTCTATCCAATTTGCCGGGCAGCATGCCCGCCTTTCTGGTGGTCCTGGTTCCGACTCTAGGGTTCTTTGGCATTTCGTCCTTGTTGCAAAGCCTACCTGAATGGCTCATGCACAGTATTCTTGTCTTGGCGCTGGTTAGCGCCTTGTATGGCGCCTTAAAATCACTAGTGCAATTCCGCGTTGGTCATCTGCTCGCCTACACCTATCTGGTACAGCTAGGGATTGTTTGGTGGTACGTGGCTCTAAGCGAGGCCATGACTCCACAGGTCGTCATGTATTTTAGCGCGGTGACGTTGACCACGAGCGGATTGTATTTGGCAAGCCATCATCTAGAAACACGGTTTGGCCACTTGGACTTGGACAAAATGGGTGGTGTGGCGCTTTCCATGCCACGCTTTGCCACCATCTTTGTGGTGCTCATCACGGCGGCGACGGGACTGCCCTTGTTTGCTGGCTTTTCCTTCTTTTTCGAGATGATGCTCTACGTCTCCGCGCCCTTTACATGGAGCGCACTGAGCATTTTAGCGATTTGGCTCATAATGTCTTGGTATTACCCGTTACTGATGCACAGGATCCTTTTTGGACACCCCTTGGTTCCCAGGCCTCCACACAAGGATTTGTCCCCTGGTGAACAGGCGCCCTTGGTCTTGATCGTCCTGGTGGTGATGATTATCGGATTAGTTCCTTTTGACTTGGATGGGTTCCCCAACTCGCCAGTCCTGTCCGTTCATATGGAGAAAGTTGGAATATGGCGACCTTAGAGAAAGCCTCATACACCGATGCCCAGCGTATGGAGTTGCGCTCCTTGGTCAATTTGGCTGGGGAAGTGGTGGCCCACTTCTGGCCTATGCGCACATTTATTCATCACAATATCCTCCATGGCATGGAGGATCTGGAATTTGAGGAAGCCGTACTGCAAGGCCAGCGATTTCTGGGCGGCCGTCCTTATTTATCTAACGAAAGGTTTCGAGAGTATTTCCAAGCAGGACGGATTCGTCCGCAGCATATTGATGCCGCACTCAAGCCCTTCGCTCAGGACAAGTCCGTCACTTTGGGAGGGCAGTGCATCACCCACCTGGAAGTACTTCGAGCCCATCTGCTCTACGGGATCACGGTTCCAGCCTCCAGCAACCAGGAGATGATTGAATTGGACCACTCTTCAGAGAAGGCCCTTTTAGAGGCTCTCGCGAATCAACTACAGTCTGTGCTGCAGCCCTATAGTCCCGATGCAAAAGTGCACGCGGCCATAACGGAAGATTCCCATGCCCTTGGCCATAGTATGACATTGAGCACATGGTGCGACACGGTTATCGGAACCAGGATCACTGAGCTGATCAATGGGGAACTGATTAAGTGGTGCGGAGCGTTTTTTGATGAAGGGCATGCCACCTGGCCTATGCCAATGCGGGAACGGTCCTTGTATGAAACCTGGAAAGCCTTGGCGCAACAAGATTTCAACGGCGCGTTCCTAGAGATTCCCTCCTGGCATCAGAAGCTTGCGAACCTGCCTGAGCGGCCTGAGGATCTCCTCTTGGAAAACTTAGAAGCGTTGGGAATACCCAAGGCCATGTGGACAGACTATTTGTCACTGCATTTGGGAGCCTTGCCCGGCTGGACCGGCTTCATCAAATGGCGATCCGAAGAAACGGCCTATGAGTGGCAACAAGCCTATCCGGCAAGCGTGGTGAAGTTTCTGGCCATCCGGTTGTGGTATGAGCGAGAGCTGGTAACCAAAGACTGTGAAGAAGAATTGGCGATTGCCGGAGACTACGTGGCCATGTCCGCCTTTATGCAGAAACATCCTCTCGCCTATTTTATCCGACGCGAGCGGGTCGCTGGAAATTTACCGTCGCGTGTCGCCCACCAGGTTGACACTCTGCGATTTGGATGGGGGAAACCGGGAGACAACAAGGCCATTGAAGCGTGGGATACTCTGGCTGAGAAGTATTTCGCTGACTCACAGAAGGACGATCAAAATAGGATACGATATTCCATTGCGAGACGCATCCTGTCACTAGCGAATGCTCTTGAGATGAACCCTGACGTTCTCAAGGAAAGTGCCCCGAAGGATTTGCGGACCTTGCTGGAGTGGCTTGCTGGTTTTCCGGATTCCCAGCATGGGCCATGTTGGTTAGCCGCGTTTGAAGCCGGCTATCGAGCAGCGCTGTTGGAAAAACTCAGGGCAAATATTTTCACCTCCGACTCAGAAAATTCCGACAAGGGTACCCGTACGAATATTCGGCCAACTGCCCAAGCGGTGTTCTGCATTGATGTACGCTCTGAAGGATTTCGGCGACATTTAGAGAGCATCAGCGGTTATGAGACCTTGGGCTTCGCTGGGTTTTTTGCCATCCCATTCCGCTTTCGTGCCTTTGGTAGCGAAACCGAAACCGACCAGTGTCCGGTTCTGCTCAAACCCAAGCATGTCGTTCGGGAAATTCCACGATCATATAGTGGGCACAATGTGGAAGAACATCTTGCCGGTCTTGAGTTAGCGAAGTCTGGGCACACGCTCTTCCACGATCTTAAGGAAAATGTTATCACGCCCTATATTATGGTCGAGACGGTCGGATGGTTTTTTAGCCTGCCCTTTCTTGGAAAAACGCTATTCCCCATCAGCTACCGCCGAGTTATCGAGTGGCTTCAACGGAAATTCACTCCACCGATAGGCACCTCGTTAACCGTGGAAAAACTCACAAAAAATGAGGCCGATGAAATGGTGGTAGCGGAGCAGCGTGCAACGATTCATCGCGCTCTGCAGGAGCGATTTGGCCGACAGGGTGCCCATCTTTCCCTGGAACAAATCGAGAACTTTCGTCAACGCGCTTTGGAAAATGATGGAGTAGGCGGGTCGTTGACCACTGAATTGCTTAAGGAAGTTGGGTTGCCAGCCATGGAAATCGAGCCCTTTATTTCGGAGTTGCGCACTCATTATGAGTTGACCCCCCGCCGTGCGCGAGCTCGCCGGGATCGGATCACCCGGACCGGCTTTACCTTGGACGAACAAGCAAATTTTATGGAGACCAACTTGCGTCTCATGGGGCTCACCAGTCGGTTTGCTCGCCTGGTGCTCTTATGTGCCCATGGCAGTACATCGGAAAATAATCCCTTTGAATCTGCCCTTGACTGTGGAGCCTGCGGAGGCAATCACGGAATGCCCAATGCCCGCCTCATGGCGACCATCGCCAATACGCCCCAGATTCGTGAACGGTTAGCCCAACACGGTATTTCCATTCCCTCAGACACGCACTTTTTTGCGGGGCAAGTCGACACCACAACGGATGAAGTACAACTATTCGATTTGGAGGATGTGCCTTCCACCCATCGCAAGGACTTGTCTCGGTTGTTAGCCGATCTGAAGGACGTGGGTCAACAGAACAGTCGGGAACGATGTGCGCTGTTCCCAGATGCCGAGGGCACACTCACAGCCAATGAAGCTGCTGGTGAAGTAAAAAAGCGAAGCCTGGATTGGTCTCAGGTACGACCCGAATGGGGATTATCTGGAAATGCCGCGTTTATTGTGGGGGCTCGCAATCTGACGACAGGTCTCAATCTTGAAGGAAGGACGTTCTTGCATTCGTACGATTATCAGGGAGATCCCACCGGCGATCTCCTGCAGACCATCTTAACGGCACCTGGAGTGGTGATCCAATGGATCAGCATGGAGCATTACTTTTCTACCGTGGATCCTGAGGTCTATGGGAGCGGGAGTAAAATGTACCATAACGTGGCTGGCCGGATCGGGGTCATGTTTGGCACGCAGAGTGATTTGCGGATTGGCCTGGCATGGCAAACCATCATGGATGGGGAGCGCCCCTATCATGAACCCATGCGCCCTCTCTATATCGTGGAAGCGCCTCGTGCTCGTCTTAGCATGCTGATCCAAAAAAATGAAATTCTTCAACGATTTTTTAATGGACGCTGGGTCTATCTTGTGGCCCTTGAACCGGATGAAGCAACCTTTTACCAATATGTACCGAACCAAGGTTGGAATGCCGTCGATCATCCAGCCCTGTGAAACATTTCTTGTAGCCACATCGATCTTAAATAAAGGAGTAGCCAGACCATGAGTGGTTTAGTTCTGTATCCCATGAAAGAAATTAAAATCATTATCGAGGGGGAACATTTGGGCCTTGTCAGTGATTTGTTAGACAAGGTAAAGGCGACCGGGTACACGGTGATCAGCAACATTTCTGGAAAAGGTCATCATGGTTTTCATGAAGGCCATCTCATGTTTAACGATACGGCTAGCCAGGTCATAGTCTTCACGGTGGTGCCTGAAGAAATGGTCGAACCCATTCTGGCCGGTCTGGGTCCCCTCTTTGATCGGCATTCCGGTGCCATGTTCGTCTCGGATGTGGCCGTCAGCCGAAAAGGACGGTTTGCGGGCAAACAAAAAGGTGAACATCCCTAGCCAATTTAGCCACCATTGATGATTTCCGGTTCAATGGGACGTAAGGCCCCAATGGTGACCCAAGCTCGTCACCCCCAACGGAACCCTCAACCCTTTCCCGATCAGAGCGGGGATCACCAGCCTCGTGCCTTCACGACGACACGACCACTCCACGCGTCATATCAACCAGGCCTGCTCGTTTTATGCCATTGGCCTGGGTCTGCCCCCTCACTGCTCCACACAGAAAAAATTCCCTGAACAAGATTTTCCTAGCATTGACAATAGTATATATTTAAACTATATATTTCTATACGAATGAAAAGCTTTGACTTACAAACAGATCCGTATTTAAAAATCCTGCGCCCATTGGTGGAGGCATCGCGGGCGATTTTTGAGGTTGGGGATCGACACATTCGATCGATGGGGCTCACCCCGCCCCAATTTTCTGTGATTGCGGAATTGGGAGGGACTGAGGGTATGACGGCCGTCCAGTTGGCGAATTCTACCCTCCATGCCAAAGCCAGCTTGACAGGCATTATCGATCGTCTGGAAGATAAAGAATTTGTCGAACGTCATCCAATTCCAGGTGATCGCCGGGCGATGAATGTACGTCTCACCAAAAAAGGAAAAGCCTTGCATCGCAAATGTTTCGTGGCTCAGGCGAACTTCGTTCGTCCCTATTTCGAACATGCGCTGAGTAAAAAAGAAATTCCCGTGTTACAAGATATGCTCATCCGACTACGAGATAGCTGTCGGGAGGAACAGTAGAAAGGTCGAACCATGAAAATTTTAGTGGTGGGTGCGTCTGGAACTATAGGTAGTGCAGTAGTCAATGAATTAGGCAGTCGGCATGACATTATCAAAGCCGGGAGTAAAAGTGGCGATGTGATGGTAGACATTACTTCTTCTGATTCCATTCAAGACATGTTCAAAAAGATTGGAAGTATTGACGCCGTTGTTTGCACAGCCGGAGGCGCACACTTTGGTCCTTTAGAATCCCTGGCGGACAAAGAATTTGAGATCGGCATTCGCTCGAAGCTTATGGGCCAAATTAACTTGGTCCTACTTGGTACCCCATCTGTCAGCGATGGCGGTTCATTTACCGTGACCACAGGGGTCTTGGCGCATGACCCCATTTATTGTGGTGCAGCCGTGACGACAGTCAACGGTGGGTTAGAAGGGTTTGTGCTGGGCGCGTCTATTGAACTGCCCCGAGGCATCCGCATTAATGCGGTGAGCCCAGAGGTCTTGGAAGAATCGATGCCCCACATCGGACACTTTTTTCGCGGTCATGTCCCAGTCCCCGCTGCCAGAGTCGCGCTGGCCTATAGCAAAAGTGTTGAAGGCCGACTTTCCGGCCAGGTCTTTCCGGCGGTTTAATTGAAAATTTTCCATACACCAAATGCGAGAAACGATGATGACACAACCTACAGCTCCTTCCCCTCAACTATTTTTTGAAACCGCCTTTGCCTTTCAACGCACAGCCGCCACCAAGGCCGCCATTGATCTCGACATTTTTACCGCAATTAAGGAAGGGAATCAGACGCCATGGTCCTTAGCCTTGCGTTGCCAGGCTTCCGAACGCGGCATACGCATGCTGGCTGACTATTTGGTGATGCTTGGGTTTTTGACGAAAGCGAACACCACGTACCATCTCACTTTAGATTCAGAGATGTTCTTGGTTAAAACTTCCCCGACCTATGTAGGTTGCACATTGGACTTTATCCTGGCCCCTCCGATCTATGATGGATTTGGATCCCTGACCGAAGCGATCCGGAAAGGTGGCACCGCCCTAGACGACAAAGGCACGACAGCTGAAGAACACTCAGAGTGGGTCACCTTTGCCAAAGCCATGGTGCCGATGATGGTCGGTCCAGCGCATTGGATCGGCGAACATTTGCTTTCCACACGTGGCACGGTCACAAAGGTCTTGGATATTGCCGCAGGTCATGGCGTGTTCGGTGTAGAAATTGCCAAGCGCTTTCCCGCAGCTGAAGTAACTGCCGTGGATTGGGCCAATGTTTTGACCATAGCCCAGGAAACAGCCAACGCCGCCTCTCTTGGCAGCCGCTATCACACGATTCCCGGTAGTGCCTTTGATGTGGATTATGGCGCAGGCTATGACATCGTGCTCCTCACGAACTTCCTTCATCATTTTGATCCACCAACGTGTGAACCCCTTCTTCGAAAGGTCCATGGGTCTTTGGCACCCAACGGACGCGTGATCACTTTGGAATTTGTGCCAAATGATGACCGCATTAGTCCGGCATCCGCTGAATTCGCCTTAATCATGTTAGCCACAACCCCAGCGGGTGATGCCTATACATTTCAGGAACTTGATGGCATGTTCAAGAATGCTGGCTTTGGACACAGTGACATCCATGCCGTCCCTAACTCGAAAGAGCACGTGATCATCACTCAGAGGTCGTAAGAGAAGCCATGTCACTTCCATTAGACAAAACGCTCCTGTATATTGCCGACCCCATGTGCTCCTGGTGTTGGGGATTTTCACCGGTGATGGAAGCAATCCAAGAACGGTATCGAAAGCAGGTGAATATTGAATTGCTCGTCGGTGGGCTCCGACCTGGAAATACCGAGCGATTTGATGCCCATCGACGTGAAACGATTCTTGGCCATTGGCGTGCGGTACACAATCGCACCTCGCAACCATTTAATTTTGATTTTCAAATGGGCGAGGATTTTACCTACGATACCGAACCCGCGTCGCGGGCAGTCATCGTGATAAGAACACTGAACCCCGCACTGGCATTTGCTTATTTCAAAGACATTCAACGTGCCTTCTATGTTGAGAATCTCGATGTGACAAAAGAAGCCGTGCTCACAGAATTGGCCTATGCGCATGGGATAGTCCAAGATACCTTTCAAAAGTCCTTCAATAATTCGGACTTCAAGCAGAAAGTATGGGATGAATTTGGACGATGCCGGCAATTTGGTGTTAGCGGGTTCCCATCGATGTTAGCCATGGATGGGGAAACCCCAACTCCCCTTTCCCATGGGTATCTGGCCATTGAAGAACTCGCTCCAAAAGTTGATGCCTGGTTAGCAGTGTGAATGGCTAGACATTTTTCGTATGATGATCCAAACCAACCTGACGGCCCATTATGGACAATAAGGGAATGTTGAAAAAAGCCGCCAGCGGCGTTCTCTGGCTTTGCCGAAGCGGCTCGCACAGACAAGGTGTCGCCCTTTTGCCGTGCTCACGTACTGAGAGTACACTCCGCGCGTCAAAAGGGCTGCGGCCTTGCTGGACGAACTTTTTTAAACATTCCCTCCCCCTGAAGATACGTGGTTCTCCTGGATTTTTTATTGGCTATTGACGTAAATTATTCAACAGTCCCAATAAAGAACAGCTCGATTTGACCATCTTCACTATCACGGAGGCTTCCTCATGACACGTTTTCCCAAACCCACTCTACCCTTCTTTGCCTTAACCGCCATCATGCTTTGTGCTACTTCAAGTGGCTTTGCTGAAATGGCCAAATGGAAATTGGATAAGGACCATACAACCATCGGATTCGCGGTCAAGCATATGGTGGTCTCGAAAACCAAAGGCAAATTTTTGGAATACACTGGGGTCGTGGAAATGGACGCAGAAGCCCAACAATACAAAACCATTCAAGCGACAATTCAAACGAACTCCATTTTCACGGATCACGAAAAACGCGATGCTCATCTTCGGAGCCCTGATTTTTTTGACGCCAAGACCTATCCAACCATGACTTATAAGATGAAAAGTTACAAAAAAACTGGAGATGGTTACACCGCTCTTGGTGACCTCACCATTAAAGGCGTGACGAAAGAGATTACGTTGACCGGAACTTTTAATGGTGTGGCACAAGACCCATGGGGTAATATCCGCGCTGGCTTCACGGCTCAAGGAACTATCAATCGACAAGATTTCGGCGTAAAGTTCAGCAAACTCTTGGATAACGGCGGCCTCATGGTCGGTAATGATGTGCAGATCACTTTGGAAGTGGAAGTCATTAAACAGAAGGGGTAACCATGAGTCGCACGGCCATTGTCACAGGGGTGGGCTCAGGATTGGGAGCTGCTTTGGTTCGAAAACTCGTCCAAGAAGATTGCCGTGTTGGCATGTTTGCGCGATCGGAGACCACGCTCACTCAACTCGCTTCCGAGTTGGGTGAGAAGGTGTTGGCGGTGCCCACGGATATTACTCAACCGAATCAAGTCTCATCAGGATTTAAGAAAGTTCGACAGGTCATTGGACCAATTGATATCTTGATCAACCATGCTGGCAATGCGACATGGGCAGGATTGCTGGAATTGGAACCAAATCAATTCGAACACGCCTGGCGTGTTGGTCCCTACGCAAGTTTCTTATGTTGTCAGGCAGCGGTTCCGGATATGCTGAAACAAGGAAGTGGTGCCATTCTCTTTTCCGGTGCCACTTCCTCCATTCGAGGGCGGGGCGGCGCACTAGCCTTTTCTAGTGCTAAGTTTGGTGTGCGAGGTTTAGCAGAATCACTCGCGCGTGAACTGTGGCCCAAAGGTATTCACGTCGCTCATGTGATTATCGATGGAGAAATTGGAACGCCCTTTCAAAAATACCCCACTCCCGATGATCCCATCCTCAACCCCGAGGCCATGGCTGAATCCTATTGGCACCTCATCACTCAAGACCACAGTGCCTGGACCTTAGAACTCGATCTTCGTCCGCATCAAGAGGACTTTTTCGTATAGTCTTTCTCATGCCAGCCTGGATTTAAAAAAAAAGGCCAGGTGCCATTCTCCATCTCTCCTTCCTGTTCGTCGTCACCCACCTCGAACTTTAATGAATTTCTCTCTACCATAGTATTTCAACTTTCAAATAAGACGTATGAAGACTGCCATTTTGTCGCAAGGCGAAATTCCTCAGAGGTGTTCTTTTGTAGCTACACGATGTCACCGGCCTCCGCCGTAGCGGCTTCGCGCAGGCAGGTCGTGCCTCTGCTGGCTTTCGTATTGGTCAGGGAAACAAATGGTGGGGCGGCAATTGTTTGCGCAAAGCGAATTTTGCGGACAGGTAAGATACTGCAGCTACGAACTTCAATTTACTTGCAAAACCCCGGACCATTACGCGCATAAATATTGAGTGTATGGATGAAAAGTTAAATTTCTATATTGACCTTCAAATTCATAGCTATCTTCAGACTGAAAAATCTCCCCTATTGAAGAAACAAAAAACCCGATTGGTCATAACGTTTCGATCCTCACAGTGAGTCCTGAACCTGTGCCTTAAAATTTTCCTGCGTTGTATCGTGAGATGATCGCCCATTGAGAAAAACAAAAAAGCGCCGAGGGAAAGACTTCCTGAATAGGAATTTCCCATGGTGCGTCCAAACACTGTATTTTTCAACTGTGAATGACCCCATTGTTTTGCCCTCCTTAGTGCAAATGGGTAATCATGTAGCTTCTAAACGGACCCGGCCCTCCTGCCTAGACCCATTGGACTTAAGAGGGAAGCCATCCACTCAAGATAACTCCCCTCTTCCAAGTACCAAGCCCTTTTACCTCGTGGCCAAACTTTTTGTTTTCCAAGCCTTGAGCATATAATCACTGCGTACCATCGTTTCGTAAAACAAATGCGAAAACAACCATTTCACTTCACTGCTGTCCAAAACATCCAAAACTTAGCCTGTTTAGATTAATGTTTATACGGGTTTTGGACGAAGAATGTGTGATTTTCAAATTTCTGCCCCTCGTGCTGTCCCAAACCCTATGTGCTTGAATGGGATTCAGATACCGGAGAAGGGGAGGGAGGAAGATAAGGGCTTAACATATTTTTGATACCATCAATGATCCCAGGTACTTTTACCGGCTAATATGACTTGTACAACAGCAGCGTAATATCCTCCACTGAGCTTCCTTTCCCAAACACCTCCGTTGAAGCAACGCCTTAGGCTGAAAGCAGCTATGCGCTGGCAAGGTCCTCGCGTATTTGGCTTTTTGAATCGTTGGGGGAAGGGATTGGTTACGGAGAAGTGAACGGTTGAGCCAAAGCCGTTTCCGGCCCTAACGGCTTGAACATCATGATTAATGCCGCTAAAAGCGTCAGATTGCTCAAGAGCGCTACCATCATGGCAAATCCCGTGAGTAACCCAAAGTAAATGGTAGGAATAAAACTGGAAAATGCCAGGATACTAAACCCTACGGTAATGGTGAGCGCAGTATAATAGATAGCCCGACCGATGCTCCCGTGGCAGACGAGAATGGTCTTGCGATAATTTCCGTACTTCACAAACTCTACTTGAAAACGATGGATGTAGTGAATGGCATGATCCACGGCAATACCTACAGTGATCGCCGCAATGGTGATGGTCATGATGTCAAGTGGAATGCCTGCCCAACCCATAAGGCCCAGCACTGAACATGCCGCTAACATGTTTGGCAAGATGGCCAAAATCGATAAAGATACACTGCGAAAAAGGAAGATGAACATCACAAGTATGCTGATGAAGACCACACCAAGCGTCAGAATCTGTGAGGTGTATAAACTTTGGAGCAAGTTGTTATAGAGCACGGCCATACCTGTAGGATGTACGGTCTTGGCTTCTAACTTCAGATCATCGACTAAATATGAACGAATACTTTCAATCAATTCCTTTCGCTTGAGATCGGGGGTAGATTCAATCAGTCGCATGGTGATCCGAATTTGATTTCCGTCTGCCCGCAGATACGGATCGATGAGCGCTTCTTTGACTTTTTCCGGAACATATTTTCGCAGCAACGCCAACTCATAGTCTTCCGGCATTCGTCCGTTATTTAACTGTTTAAACACCTTCATGCCCGTGGCGATGGATAACACCTTCCCTACCTCTGGCAGGCTATCTATGTGATCATGAATCTCCTCAACCAGGGTTAACCTGTCGCCATTAAACCAATACGTCACTTCTTCGGAAGGCGTGTCTTCGGCAAACGGGTCATCAAAAGGATCTTCCAAATCCTCAGGAATTTCCCCTGACAACGCCATATCCTCATGCCCATCAATCACAAAATCTAACGGAATGGTTCCTCCAAGTTTCGTATCAATAAGTTCCATCCCTTGATAAATTTCTGTGGTACTTTTGAAGTGATCGATGAACCGATTTTCCACCTGAAGCATGGAAATGCCAATTCCTCCAGCGATTGCGACCACCAGGCAAAACACGGAAATGGCTGTGGTGTTCCGAAGAGTAAAATTGGCCACGGACATGGTGAAAGATCGAGTAGCATCAGGACGAACAATGGCTTTTTCCGGTCGAAGCAACACCAGTACGGCTGGGACATAAAGGAAATTTAACACGAAGGCAAAGGCAATCCCAATCGTCATCATCCATCCAAAGTCAATGACCGGTCGTATACCACTGACGATCAGGGAACAAAAGGCCACGATAGTGGTGATCGCGGTATAAAAACAGGGTTCAAACATATCTCGCATGGTTTCGAACACCAATATTTTTTGGTCACTGGAGGGATGTTGTTCATCAATAATGCGATACCGCACGATGAGATGAATGGTCAGCGACATGGTAATAATAAGGAGGAGAGAGATGAAGTTTGAAGAAATCACCGTCACCCGCCAATCCATAAACCCGAGAAATCCAACCATCACACTCACCGTTAACAAACAACAGGACAATGACAACAAGACCCATCGCAGTTTTCGAAAAAAATATGTCAGCGCGGCAACTAAAAAACCAAGGACACCCACCCCAAAGACCACGATGTCATATTGAATAAAACTAATCATGTCTGAGGTGATCATTCGCACGCCACCCAAAAATAATTGGGCGCTATGGCGATGTCTATCGAGAATCTCCCGGACAACTTTTATATCTTGACGCCCAGCCTCCACGAATAGGGCATGATATGCGTTGAATTCCTGAACCGCTGATTCGAGTTTTTCTGCTTCTTCCTTCGTCAGTTCCCCAGCTGCGGCTTTTTCCCGCAATTGATTTCGATTGTTTCGTAGGGTTTTATATTTGACGTCTTCGTTGAAGATGACCTGAATCGCCGTTGTTTTGCCATCCCGACTCACGAGATTATTTTGGTAAATTGGGCTTTCGAGAAATTCCTTACGCGCCAGTTCAATATCCATACCGGGCGTCTCAAGTGTTCGGACACCACCCTCATCCGTCAATTCGGAAATGGTGACTTTGGGACTATTCACCAAGGGAACGTCTAAAATAGAGAGAATTGTTTTGACGTTTTTCAATTGTGCGAGGTCATCACGCAGTGACTTCAACCCTGAAAGTGATGTTGGAGAAAACAAATCTTCAGAAGGCGTGTAGGTAATGACCAGGAAGTCATCGGACCCATACACTTCACGGCTCGCCCGATAGTATTTCAGATCCTGGTCGTTCTCTAGCACAATCGATTCGGCAGAGGCATCAAGTTTGAAGTTGTGGCTCTGGCTGGCGAAAAACGCCATAAGGAGGAAGACAAGGCCAAGTGCAATGACCGGCCGGTCAATGACAACTTTTTTATAGATACGAATAACCCAGGGCTTCATAGCTTTCCAGGACTCCGTGGAACTTGAAGAAGTTTACGAGTTAGGCATCATCGCTAGAGGCAGGCGTAAAGTCAATAACTACTCTGCCGGAATTTATTATGAACGTTTTGGGGTGGGTATTCGTGAAAAACCAGGGACTGAAGTGTATCATGCAAGTCGCGAACACATGACCTGGGAATAATTGGGGAAGTACCGTTCTATGACGGGAAGATCAAAAGTACGCAGGATGGACTCTTTGGGTTCTCGTTCGAGTAGAAACTCAAAAGACTTTTCGATCAGGGTTTCAGGCTGTCCACCTGCTCCGTATTTTTGAAGGTCTTCAGGAGTGGCCGTGACGATATGGATGGTGCTTGATGCACCTTCATCTACTTCCACGCGAAATTGTTCGGCATTCAATCGTTGGACGTGAATTTCTGTCATCAAGCACTCATCAACAATAGAGTAAATAAAAACAGGATGTGCCTCTATGGCGGCTAAGGACCTGCGAGAAAATAACTTGATCCATCTCGCGCCAAGATTTGGGTCGGATTTGGACGGAACGATTGAGAAAAACTCGAGGCATAGCACAGCTATGGTGAGGGTTTTTCGATTGAGGCCCGTTCAAAGATGGCCGGAAGATTGGATGCGAGATTGCTCAAGTTATTTTCTCGTAGGTCCTAAGGCGTTTGCATTCCAGGAGTTGTCCGTCCAAATGGATTGATCTTCTGCATCGCATGAGCCCAAAGGGTTTGATAAGTTTCCTGGCCTTGCAGCAAGCGGCAATATCGATGAAGCACCCCTTGATACGGACCGGGAAATGTTCTGCCCAACCAGCGATGCCACGAGCGTGGCAACCCATAGACGACTCTATTTAATTTTGAAGCGATTCGAAACTCTTCCGCGAATTCCCGCATGATCGCCTCTTCATAATCCTCAAGACGGGTATTTTCATCTCGTAAAAACTTGACGATACTCGCCCCGGCCAGTTGTCCCGACCGAACGGCATAGAGAATCCCCTCCCCTAACAACGGGTCAACCAAATGCCCAGCATCACCGACCAGCACGGCTCGATCATGGACTAGGCCGCCATTCCATTTATTGCCTTTTAACCCAGGATAACGATTAAACACTGGTATGGGGTGTCCCACTGGTGTGGGAATCGTCAAGCCGGTAAGAGAGGGTTCCTCCTGAGAAAACTGTTGAAAACTGCGTTTGGGACGACTCTCTCCACGAACAAATTCCCCGACACCGATTGACAGGCCATCGCGTTTTGGGAAAATCCACCCATATCCTTTCTTCGCCGCATTGAGACTGATGATGGCCAATTTCAACGCACCAGGTGTAGAAGGGAAGGGTTCCCGGATTTCAGAGACACCAAATATCTCGCTTTCCAATGCCGGGATGTTTCGCAACCCTCGTCCGGCAAACAACTGTTGGGCCACCACACTCATGGCCCCGTCCGCACCCACCACCACTCGCCCACGATACCTCCCTTTTGTGGTCGTCACTTCCATGCCGTCAGGCAGCGCCTTCAACTCTTTTACGGATTCGTCTTCATGCACGTTCGTTCCACATTGTTGCGCCCGAGTCATCAACCACTTATCAAAACGCGACCGCATGACCATAAACGCGAACGGCTCTGGTGATTCTACAAAGTAGGATTCCTCTGGACTGTAACTAAACTGTAAACGATGAACAGACTCTTCGACTACTTCTTTATATTCAGGAGGTAAAATATGATCGATCCGCGCAGATAACGCTCC
>Ga0114931_10003095_pt1 | contig 21137 bp, 20 predicted proteins | sample 2SBtaG_FD_89579 | JGI IMG/M metagenome (GOLD analysis project Ga0114931, IMG submission 89579) | Deep subsurface microbial communities from Kolumbo volcano to uncover new lineages of life (NeLLi) - 2SBTROV14_V59a metaG | ecosystem: Environmental > Aquatic > Marine > Volcanic | place: Kolumbo...
AGAGAGTCAGTAGAGTTAAAAAAATTCTTGGTGCAATAAACTCAAAATCTGTAAAAAGAAACCAATAATTAATTTATCCATTATAATTTTTAATTTATCATTGATATGAAAATCCTAGTAACCTGCGAAACAAACACAGTCCGCAAATTTGTAGAACTAACTTACGCTAACTTAGGAATAGAACTAGAATGGAAAGGCACTGCGGAAGAGGAAAAAGGTATTATTTCCGCAATTAAAAAGGAAAAATTAAAAATTAAAAAAGAAGAACTGCTTGAAAAGAATCAATCAACCAACATGTCCGCCATCTTTCTGGCGGATCAAACAATCCGTTTTTATCCAATCACCCAATCGATCAATCCAGTTTATTGAACGCTGTTTGCTGACAATTGAACGCAAATAGCTGAACGTTAACAATTGGCTGGGAAGTTAAGACTGATTTACATGAACTTAGTCGGATTATGGTGGAAGCGGATCTTAAAAAAGTAATGACTTAACATTAATTGTTAAAAGAAGGCTTATTAATGTAAGTTTTCTTGTTTGAAATTTATAGGAGAAAATAATGCTAAACAACAAATCAATTTTAATAACCGGTGGAACGGGTTCATTCGGTAAAAAATTTACTAAAATTATATTGGAAAGATATCCCAATATTAAACGTCTTGTTATATACTCAAGAGGGGAGCTAAAACAATTTGAAATGGCTCAAGTTTTTTCAGATGTAAAATATCCGCAAATGCGGTATTTTATTGGTGATGTAAGGGATTACCCAAGATTGAAAAGAGCTTGCGAAGGAATAGATGTAATTATCCATACAGCAGCATTAAAACAAGTGCCGGCTGCAGAATATAATCCGGATGAATTTATTAAAACAAATATTGGAGGCGCTCAAAATGTAATTGATTCTGCATTGGCAACTAATGTAAAAGTTGTTGTAGCGCTTTCAACGGATAAAGCAGCTGCCCCGATAAATTTATATGGAGCGACTAAACTTGTGGCGGATAAACTTTTTATTGCTGCAAATAATATGAAAGGACACAGAGATATACGATTTTCTGCTGTTAGATATGGAAATGTTATGGGGTCAAGAGGTTCTGTAATTCCTTTCTTTATGAAGAAAGCAAAAGAAGGAGTTATACCTATAACACATAAAGATATGACAAGATTCAATATTTCCCTCGAAGACGGAGTTGAAATGGTATTATGGGCAATTGAACACGCTATTGGACGTGAATTATTTGTGCCTAAAATCCCTTCTTATAAAATTGAAACTGTCGCAAAAGCAATAGCGCCAAATGCAAAAATTGAATATGTTGGGATTAGACCAGGCGAAAAATTACATGAAGAAATGATAACAGTTAGTGATTCTTATAACACAATTGATATAGGTAAATACTATGCAATATTACCAACAATTACAAACGGTGTTGACTTTCTGAAATATTATAATGCTAAAAGAGTAAAACCTGGCTTTAGCTATAATTCGGGTGAAAATTCAGAGTGGGTTTTGGTTGATAAGATGAGAGATTTAATTAAAAAATATGTTGATCCTAATTTTAAAGTAATTGACTAAATATAGGTTTTTTGATGAATAAATTATATTCCTACGGAAAACAAACAATAGAGCAAGATGATATAGATGCAGTTGTAGAAGTTCTAAAAGGGGATTGGCTTACCCAAGGGCCTTATGTTAAAAAATTTGAAAATGATCTTTCAGAAAAATTTAATGCTAAGCATGTTTCAGCTGTGTCTAATGGAACAGCGGCGCTTCATTTAATTGGATTAGCTTTGGGTTGGACAAAAAATGATATTATCATAACAACACCAATTACTTTTCTTGCAAGCGCAAACTGTATTTTATATGCCGGTGCAACTCCGGATTTTGTAGATATTGATCCAACTTCATATACTCTCAATATCAATAAACTTGAAGAAAAAATATTAGAGTATAGGTCTAAAAATAAAAAAGTTAAAGCCGTTGTTGCAGTTGATTTTGCCGGGTTGCCATGCGACTGGAAAGCTCTTAGAATTTATGCTGACAAATATAATTTTCAATTAGTTAATGATAATTGCCATGCTCTCGGCGCTGAAATTGATGGTAATACAGTATATGCAACCCAATATGCTGATGCTGTTGCTATGAGTTTTCACCCGGTAAAGCATATTACAACCGGAGAAGGTGGAGCGGTATTAACAAATAATTCTGTATTAGATAAAAAAATTAAAATGTTGCGTACACATGGCATGACTAAGGATGATAAATTATTACAAAAACATGAAGGGCCTTGGTATTACGAAATGCAAGAACTTGGATTTAATTATCGTATTACAGATTTTCAATCGGCACTCGGTTCTTCGCAATTATCTAAATTAGATTCCTTTGTAGAAAGAAGAAATGAAATTGCTAGTTATTATAAATTACAATTTGATAATGATGATAGATTTATTATTCCAAAGGTAAATACCAACACAAAACATGCTTATCACCTATATCCATTACAAATAAAGTTTGATAACTTAAAAATATCCAAAATCGAGTTTTTTGAGAAAATGAAAGAGAAGAATATTAGATTGCAGGTACATTATATTCCAGTTCATTTACAACCATACTATAAAGATAATTTTGGTTTTAAAGAAGGGGATTATCCAATTGCTGAAAACTTTTATAAACAAGAAATTTCTATACCAATGTATCCTGCATTAGATGATGATGATTTAGAATATATTGTAAAAACAATAAAAGAGTTGGCTGTTTAATGAAAGTAGCAATAATAACCGAAGGATACCAAGGTACCGGTTATGGACATTTAACACGTTGCCTCTCTATTTACCAAGCTTTTGAAGAAAAGGAAATAATTCCTCTTTATATTGCAAATTGTGATGAAACAGGTAAAAAGTTCATACCTGATGTAAATTTGCTTCAACTTAATTGGCTTGAAAATGAAGAAACTTTACTTTCTAAAATAAAAGATTATGATATTGCCATTGTTGATAGTTACTTAGCCCCATTAGAAACTTATGTTAAAATATATAATTCTGTAAAAAAAACTGTTTATGCTGATGATTATGTTAGGCTCGATTACCCCCCCGGAATTATTGTAAATGGTACTATTGGCGCTGAAAATCTACCCTACAAAAAAGATAATGAACACGAATATCTACTCGGTATAGATTATATGCCTCTTCGAAAAGAATTTTGGGATGTAGCACAGGATAGAAAAAAAAATGCTAATAGTGAAACAGAAAATATTTTAATTACATTTGGTGGTCAAGATATCAAAAATATGACTGAGCGAATGATAAAATTTTTGAATGAACATTTCCCTAGCTTTATAGTTCATGTAGTTATGGGGAATAACAGAAAATTGGAAATTACATCTTTCAAAAATATCAAGCTCTATAACAATTTAACTGCAAACGAAATGAAAAATCTAATGTTAAGTTGTGATGTAGCTATAGCATCTGCGAGTCAAACAGTTTACGAATTATTCAAATGTCATGTTTATACAATAGCAATTGGTGTTGCCGATAATCAAAAAAATAATATTACTGGTTTAATTAACGCGGGTATTATTAATCGTGCTTTTTGGTATGATGATATTGATTTATTCGATAAAATAAAGAATGAGTTAAATAACTTCCAAGTTCACAAAAATAAAATAAATTATACAAAAGAAGAATTTAATGGAGCAAGAAAAATAATCCAAAATATATTAGGAGAATAACATGAACCTAAAATTTAAAAAAATAGGCGAAGAGCATTTAGAAAAAATTATGAAATGGAGAATGCATCCTGGCATTACAAAATATATGTATACGGATCCTGATCTAAATATTGAAAAACAAAAAGAATGGTATAAGAAACATGTTATAAACAATGATTATGAAAAATATTGGTTGATTAATTATGAAAATAACGATATAGGGCTTGTTTCGTTAAATAATATCGATAAAAAAAATTCTCGTTGTTATTGGGCTTATTATATTGGCGAGTTTGAATTTTTAGGAAAGGGAATTGGGAAACAAGTTGAATTGAATATCTTGAATTATGTTTTTGACAAGTTAGGACTTATGAAACTATGTTGTGAAGTTTTTACTTTTAATGAAGGTGTCATAAAATTGCATGAAAAATTTGGCTCTAATGTGGAAGGAACACTAAGAAAACATATTCAAAAAAATGGCGAATTATTTGACATCGTTACAATGGGTATTTTAAAGGATGAGTGGGAAGGTATTAAGGATAATTTCGAAATAAGTTTAGCAGAAATTGAGGAATATCAATTATGAAATATAATGAATTGACTGTAGGAATGAGTTCGGAGATTGAAAAAGTATTTGATCTAAAATCTGTACAAAAATTTGCGAATTTAGTTGATGATCATAATCCTATCCACTTAGATGAAGAATATGCTTCAAAATCTATTTTTAAAAAAAGAATTGTCCATGGATTGCTTGTTTCTGGTTTAATAAGTGCAGTTATAGGTACAAAATTACCTGGGGAAGGATCAATCTATTTAGGGCAATCTTTAAGTTTTATTAAGCCAGTTTATCTCCAAGACAAAATCAAAGCAAAAGTAGAAGTTATAAAATTAAGAGATGATAAAAAACTTGTGACACTTAAAACAATTTGTGTTAACCAAGATAATGAAGAAGTAATTAATGGCGAAGCTGTTGTAAAACTTTTTCAATAAACCAGATTTTTTTAGCATATGTTTGAAAAACTTCACTTTCGCGAAGTAAATCCCAATGATTCTCTACTTCTTTTTGAGTTGAGAAATGATGTTGAGGTTAGAGAAAATTCAATTAAGAATAATCCAATTAAATGGGATGAGCATAGTGATTGGTTCAATAATATATTAAATGATGATACAAAATTTCTTTATTTATTTTTTAGGGACAGTATTTTTTTAGGTCAAGTTCGATTTGATATTTTTAATGACGAAGCTAATATTAATATAAGCATTACTAAGTCTTTTAGAGGTCAAGGGTTTTCAAAAGAATTAATTATAAAAAGTATTGATAAACTTCTTAAAACACATAGCCACGTCAAAAAAATTGTTGCCTACATAAGACCGCAAAATCAAGCATCAATTAAAAGTTTTACTAAGGTTGGTTTTGTTTTTAGTGAATTAGTAGAGATTAATGATGATCAGTTTAATAAATATTTGTTGTTTAGAGAGAGCTATGAATAAAAATAATTTGTTTGATTATAATAATGTTTTCATTATTGCAGAACTCTCGGCAAATCATAATAATGATTTTGAAATAGCATTAAAGACTATTAAAGCCGCTAAAGAAGCTGGGGCAGATGCAATAAAATTACAGACCTACACTGCTGATACAATTACATTGGATTCTGATAAAGAATATTTCCAAATGAATCAAGGTACCATTTGGGATGGTACAACTTTGTATAAGCTTTACCAACAGGCATATACCCCTTGGGAGTGGCAGCCGAAATTAAAAGAATATGCAGAGAGCATTGGGCTTATCTGTTTTTCTTCGCCATTTGATAAAACAGCAGTTGATTTTTTAGAAAATATGAATGTCCCGGCATATAAAATAGCATCTTTTGAAATTACAGATATTCCATTAATTGAATACACCGCTTCAAAAGGAAAATCAATTATTATTTCAACCGGAATTGCATCTTTGGCCGATATTGAAGAAGCGGTTAATGCTTGCAGAAGAGTCGGTAATGACAATATATCATTATTGAAATGCACCTCTTCATATCCCGCACCAATTGAAGAAGCAAATCTTCTTACAATCCCACATTTAAGAGAAACGTTTAATGTAACTCCTGGCTTATCGGATCATACTATGGGTAATTCAGTTGCAATTGCGGCTGTAGCTCTTGGCGCCAAAATTATTGAAAAACATTTCATTTTAGATCGAAAACTTGGTGGACCGGATTCTTCGTTCTCTATGGAGCCTGCGGAGTTTAGACAAATGGTCGATTCAATAAGAGAAGTAGAAAAAGCTTTAGGGAAAATTAATTATCAATTAACTCCTAAAGTTGAAAAAAGCAAAATTTTTGCTCGTTCATTATTCATTGTTAAAGATGTAAAAGAAGGTGAAATAATAACTGAAGAAAATGTCCGCTCAATTAGACCTGGTTACGGTTTACATCCTAAATATTACAAAGAAATAATTGGTAAAAAATTTAGGAAAGAATATGAAAAAGGTACACCTTTGGAATGGGGACAGTTTGAATAAAATTAATAATATAGCAATTATTCCGGCAAGAGGTGGCAGTAAAAGAATTCCAAGAAAAAACATAAAAGATTTTCTAGGAAAACCAATAATAGCATATAGCATAGAGGCAGCACTTGATTCAAAACTATTTGCTGAGGTTATGGTTTCAACAGATTATGAAGAAATTGCTGAAGTTGCTAAAAAATATGGCGCAAAAATTCCGTTTATGCGTTCGAAAAAAAATGCTGATGATTATGCAACAACTGCTGATGTTCTCTTAGAAGTTTTAGGAGAATATAAAAAAGGTGGAAAAGAATTTGACAATTTATGCTGTATTTATCCAACAGCGCCGTTCGTTACACCAGAAAAGCTTAATGATTCCTTTAATTTATTATTAGAAAACAAAGCAGGTTCGGTTATTCCAGTTGTAAAATTTAGTTATCCTATTCAACGTTCTTTTCGTATTAATAACATAGGTCAACTAGAATATATTTGGCCGGAAAATATTAATAAAAGAAGTCAGGATTTAGTACCTACTTACCATGATGCTGGGCAGTTTTATTGGATTAAAAGTCAACCATTTTTGAGGACACACTCCTTAATTCTTATGCGTACAATACCATTTGAGTTATCAGATACCGAAGTGCAAGATATCGATAATATAGAAGATTGGAAATTGGCGGAACTAAAAGTTATGAGGAAGTTTGCAAAATAAAGGATTCTTAAAGTTAGTTAAATTACTTAAAACAGATTCGTCTCAATATATTATTACAAAATATTTTGCTTATGGGTTACGTTTTATTACTGCATTAATAATTGCTAAAAATTTAAGCGTTTATTATTTTGGAATTTATGGATTTGTAATATTAGTATTGCAATATTTATCTTATACTAATTTTGGTACTAACTATTCGTTTAATGTAATTTTATCAACAGATAAAAAAATTTATACTGAGAAAGCAAATTTACTTCTGAGCAATACATTAAACTTTAATATTTATGTTTCTATATTATTAGTAATTATAGCATTGTTATCATCTGCTCTAGGAGTATTGGGATATTTGCACAAATATTTATTTGGTGACTATTATCTTCTTGTAATATTTATTGCAATTATTCAAAATTATAATGTTATTTTTATAAATTTATTTAGAATCTATGGTAAATTATTTGAGATTAATTTTAATATAATTATTATTGTCCTTAGTCAATTTACTGTGACTTTTTTTTACAATGGTAAAGAGTTATTTTGGGCATTATTGTTAAGTTTAACTTTTGGAAATATACTTTCACTAGTAGTTTTTTTATTTAAATCGCCATTAAAAATATTTATTAATTTTAAGTTTCAAAAAAATATATTAAAAAACCTCTTGAGTAGAGGAATATATTTACTGCTTTACAATTTGAGTTTTTATTTAATTATTATTTCTGCGCGTACTATCGTTAGCTATTATTATACGGTCGAAGATTTTTCATTATTCACTTTTGCAAATAGTTTATCCAACGCTGTACTGATGTTGCTCGCTTCACTTAGTTTCCTCTTTTACCCTAAGTTGCTGAATAAATTTAGTAATTATAAAAATTTAAAAGACATTATTCAATTTATGAGAAAGATAAGAGAAATCTATTTAACCATGTCATTTTTAATTGTTTTGTCAAGTTTACTTTTCATTCCTTTAATATTTAGAATACTCCCCAAATATGAACACGCTTATTTTACATTAGAAATTATGCTAATTGCTCAATTATTAATTAGTAATAATTTTGATTATACAATTTTATTGATTCAAAGAAAAAAGGAAAAATTACTAACTGTTTTTGGTTTTATAGCAGTTGGTATAGTTGTTATTACGAGTATTATATTTGTTAGTTATCTTCATCTTTCATTTGATTTTGTTGCAGTATCAATTTTATTAAGTACATTTGGCTATAATATTATTGTAATATTTGCTGGTAATAAAGTAACAAAACAATTTAATAATATCCTATCTTTATTAAATTATGCCTATCCGTGTAAATATACATTACCTTTAATAGTACTATTTGTATTACAAATATTTAAATTAAATAATTTTGTTCCTGGAATAATTGCTTTAGTATTATTTATTTATATGAATAAAAAGGAAATTAAATATTCCATTAAAGAAGGGATAACATTATTATTGAAAAAAGATGTTGTTAAAATTATGAGTTAACCATAATATTTAAGCTGAAATCGAAATTAAATAAATATACAATTATGAAAAAAACTAGTAGCAACTATTGATGGTTATGTTAAAAAAAGATTCGTTATTAATATCAATTACTGTGTTTTTACTATATTTTTATTGGATTGCGATTCCATTTTTAATCCAGTAATCTATACTACTTTATCATTCGGCACAACTTTTTTACTTTTTTATTATTCAATTATTCAATAAGAACAATAAATATTTTCTAAAATAGAATTAGTTTGCTAAAATTGTTTTATTTGTTTTATTTGTTTTATTTGTTTTATTTATTTTATTAGAATATGGATACTAATTATTTGGAAAATTGATTCAGAGTATATATATAAGATATATTCAGTATAATAAATTAGTTTTCATTCATAGTTTTGTCATATTAAATATTCAAAGTATGATTATTATATTTAGTAAAATTCTTAATATAGATGAAATAAAAAAAATATGTCTATTATTGATCTGAGTAATATTCTCGAATACAATCATTTTATTTCACAATTTGGATTGACAGAGTTAGGAAAATCCCGTTTAATAAAATCTCATGTAATAGAATTAGGTGAAACTGAAACGGTAAGAGAAAAATATTGGTTACATATTTTCCCAAATTTGATGATAATAGTACTATCTATTTTACCACTTAATGCTTTATATTTTCTTTTATTTAGAAATAATGTAAGTATCAAAGAATACAAATTTATTTATATATCACGTAATTCTCATATTGTAAAAAGCGCCATAATATCAAAGTTACTTAATAATTTAGTTTTTTTATACCCGCCGTCCGCCGATATCAAAAACTTGCTTAAACATTATAAAGTAATGAAGAATAATAGAAATAGTTATATTTTTTCAAGATTTGCTTTCAATTATAAATTGTTATATAAAATTTTGGAGTATATATTTTTTATTGCACCTAAGATTTCAAAAAAAATTACAGTTAAGCAAAAGTTATTTCATATACGCGTTATAAAAGACCTAATTTATTACTATTGGTCTAATAATTATATTAAAAATTTTGTAAGGGACACCCACAAAAAAATAGTTTTAACTGAGCATGATTCTGCAGGCGCATTTCTATTTTTAATTCAAGCATTAAATCGAGAAGGAATTACAACTATTCAAATGCAGCATGGCAACTTTTTAAAAGGAAACAAAGAATACATTCCTATTACAAAATACTTTTTTTCATGTAGCAAAAGGGAAAGAGATATATTAGTTAGTGAAAATATTTCACCATCGCGTATTTTTGTTTATGGTGCGCCTTTGCAATATTTTAGTCATGAGAAACCACATGAATATAATTCTAAACAGCAATACAAAGCTCTTGTAATTGCATCTGAGATTAACCAGGCCAATAAAACCAGGGACATATCACTCTACCGAAATATTGATTCATTGTTTAATAAAGGCGAGTACCTTTTTAGGTTTAGGCCTTCTTCAAGGGAAAATGATTTTGATTTTATACATGATTATCTTAACAATGCTGTAATAACCAAATCAGAAAACTCACTATTGGAAGATATTTTTTGTTCAGAACTTATAATTAGTTTCTCAATTGACTCTTTAACCCATTGTTTGCAGATGCAAAAAAAAGTTGTTTTCATTCCTTACATTAATACAGTTCTGCCTATATCGTTTATTGGGAAAAATGAATTTATTCAGGTTGTAACTAATGAAGAAGAGTTGATGCGAGCTGTTGGTAACGAATCAAATTTAGAATTAGATAATCTTTTACGAACCCAGTTTATTATCAACAACTTTGGAACAACTAATTTGGAAGAATTAAAAAGTAATCTAGATGAGTCATTAAGAAAAGTTGAAAACTTAAAATTATGATTGCATATTTATATTTAACTATTTGTGTTATTTCAGTTTTCTACTTAATTATTAAAAAACCGGAATATATTCTATTTTTATTTATTATTATATATAATTTTGGTGACTTCATTATTGCCAAAAGTAATCAAGATCTGTTTTCCTTTTATCCTTTCTTTATCCAATTGCTTCTCTTTTTCTCGATTATCTTATATGGGTTTATAAATCATAAAATTGATATTATTTTTTTCAATAGATATACACTCCTAATTTTTATAACTGTTATTTATCTTGCTTTTCTAGCCTTAATGAACGGTACAGATCCAGTTGATTATTTTATTGATTATAGAAGAAATTTAAGTAATATGTTAATCATTCCGTTTATTCTATCGATGAAGATTAATCATGAATTTTTATATAGAATGATTAAATTTCTACTTTATATTTTGATTTTTAATATTATCATTGCATTTATTCAAAATTTTGGTGGACCAGCAGTATATGATTTTTTTTCACCAAAGGTTTTTTTCACACGATACGGTACTTCTTTTAGCTTTACAAATACTCTCATGGAGCAATCTAAACTGATAAAAGGTACATTTCTACGAATGAATGAATTAGGAAATTATGTTGCCCTCTTATCAATTATTATTGCAGGAACATACAAATATTTGGATATAAGGATAATTACATTTAAAAAGCTTTTGTTATTATTGATATTTTCCGGATTAACGATTATATTTACAGGTAATAGAATCTCCTTAATTTGTTTTATGGTAGGGCTGTTTTTAATCTTTTCATTAAAGAATTATAAGTATATTTTGTCAAGTTTATTTCTACTAATTCTTATAGTTGTTAGCTATGCATTTATTCTCCAATCACTGCAGCAGTTTGTTAATTCTTTTTATCTTACAAATACTCCAATAGGTAGGATATCATTTATTTTGAACGCTGATCAAGATTCTTTATTGTTTAATTCAACTTTGTATTTATCTTATACTCTAATTCCATTTTTTATTAAAAATTTATTTTTTGGAGCTGGGTTGTTATATCAAGGTGGATATGGTCTTGTTAATATTCATAATAATAACACAACCGATGCCACTTTAATACTTTACTTAGCTGAATTTGGAATTATCGGTTTTTTCATTTTTATTTCTCCAATAATTAATTTACTCATAGTACAATATCGATTAAAGTATGCAAAATATTTTAGACTATCTTTTATCTTGTTCATTGCGATCATAGTACAGATGGTTACAGATGCGGGTCTATTTTATAAAGTGAATAATTTTATTCTCTTTGCATTTATGAGTGTGCTTTTTGTTATTAGTAGAGAAAAAAAATTTAAAAACAAAAAAATTAGTAAATTATTAATATAAGGTAGAAATTGCATTTATCTCCCAGTGAATGTCTTACTATTGAAGCTGAAGAGCAGAATAAAATTTACACCAATATGTTCCCATTTAATTTTGATAGTTATAAGATAAATATTAATAAAGTTCTTAAATATGAAGATTATTATTATAAAAGAGGGAGTAGAAAAGATAGAGGGCATAGGACAAAAAAATGTTTGATGCAATACAGATTGACAATCTTAAAGGCAAAAAAGTTCTTGATGTAGGATGTGGAATTGGCCAGTATTCTGTTTTCTTTGCTTTGCATGGTGCAGATTTATATGGTATTGATATTTCGGAGGTTGGAATTAGCACTGCAAAAATGATAGCCATTGAAAATAATGTTGCAGATTCATGCCATTTTGAAGTAAAGGATTTCTCAAATTCTGGTTTTCAAGATAATTTTTTTGATATTGTTATTTTTCATGAAGTTTTACACCATGCTATAAAGTATAAAAATACCAGAGAAGAAACATTTAGGATTCTAAAACCGTCTGGTAAATGCTTTATTACTGAAAGTCTTTATGGTAACTTTATTTTTGCACTTGGCAGAAAAGTAACAATGCGAGGTGAGGAAAATAAAGGTGATATAATCTTAACAATTAAAGATTTAGAGAACTTTAGTAGGGGATTTTCTGAAAGAAATATAGAATTGTTCTCCTTGTTTTTTATGATCAAAAGGGTTTTTGAATCGTGGATCTGGTTCCCCCCTGTAAGAATTATCTTATTTTGCACAAAGAAAATAGATGATATTTTCCTTACTATATTTCCAAGTTTTAAAAAGTATTGTGGAGAAACATTAGTAATATTAAAAAAATAGATACTAAATTAATTGATAAGGGTGTTGCTTTGAGAAGTTATTTTGAAGATAAAAGAATTTTAATAACTGGCGGACTTGGTTTTCTTGGGAGTAATTTAGCTCATAAGTTAGTAAATCTTGGAAGTGAAGTGACAGTTATTGATAACCTAAATCCAAGGTACGGCGGAAATATTTTCAACATTTCTGGAATTGAAAAAAAAGTCAATTTAATCATTAATGATATCAGGAATATAGAAGCTATAAATGCATATCTGGCAAATGCAGACGTCATTTACCATTTTGCTGCTCAGGTGAGCTATATTGATGCTCTTGATATTCCACTTGAAGATCAAGATCTTAATGCAAAAAGTACTTTGTTATTATTAGAATTTCTTCGGAAGAATAATCCCAGTTGTAAGGTGATTTTTTCAAGTTCTCGTATGGTTTTAGGTAAAGTTGAAGGTGAATTAATGAAAGAGACATCGCCTACAAATCCATTGAGTTTATATGGAATTCATAAACTTACTTCAGAAAAGTATTTGCAAATGTATTATAAGGATTTTGCAATACCATCTGTAATCTTGAGAATCACTAATCCATACGGGATTAGGCAACAAATTAAACATAATAAATATTCTCTTGTTGGTTGGTTTATTAGGCAGGCTATGGAAAATAAGGATATAACTATTTTTGGTGAAGGTAATCAATTACGTGATTATATTTATGTGGATGATATGGTAGAAGGATTTCTTAGAGTTGCGGAATCTGATAATGCATTCGGAGAAATAATTAATCTTGGTTCAGGAGTTTCAACTAAATTTGTTGATATGGTTAGAACAATAATTAATGTTGTAGAATCTGGTAGTATTAAATTTGTGCCTTGGCCTAGTAATTATGAAAATATTGAGACTGGTGATATCAAAACCGATTTGTCAAAATTAGAAAAAATAACCGGGTTTACACCCTCTGTTTCATTAGAGGAGGGAATATTGAAGACTTATCAATATTATAAAAACAACATCAAATATTATTTATGACCGAAAATTCTAAGCAGATTAGATTTCTTTTATGTAGCCCCGGCGATAGTGTTGAGGGGGGTATACCTGCAGTTGTTTTGGGTTTAAGAAAGGTGTTCGAACAATTGAATGGAGTGCATTACAAGAAAATTAATTACGGCAAACCTAAAAGAAACATAAATATCTTATTAAGATTATTTTACGAGTTAATTCAGGTAATAAATTTTATTATTACCTCAGTCTCATTCAATTCTCATTTTAATTTTATTCAATCAAGTTTTGGAAAAAAAGCAATAATACGTGATACTATACATTTATACATTACTTTAGTTTTGAGAAGAAAATTTCTTTTGCAATTGCATGGTGGTGAATTAGCTGATTTGGAAGATTGGTCGAAATTTTGGTATAAAATATCAATTAATTTGCTTAAAAAAAGTACTGGTGTTATCGTAACTTCCAAAGAAGAGCATGAAATATTATTATCTCTTAATATTAATAAAAATGTATATCAAATAAATAATCCAATAGTTTTTCCGAGACAAATTCCCAAGAAGAAATTTAAAACTAACCCTCCTTATACAATTATATTTGCATCTCGTCTTATACCAACGAAAGGTATTGAGGATTTACTCCACTCTATAAAGCTAATTCAAGGGGATTTTATTTTAAAGATATTTGGAACGGGCTCTTTATTTGATTCCGCTCGGAATTATATAATTGATAGTAACTTAGAAAAAAGGGTACAATTATTGGGTGATGTATCCCTAGAAGATTTATTAGTGGAATACGCAAATGGAGATATTTACATATTTCCATCATACCATGATGAAGGTTTTCCGATGGCATTCTTTTATGCCCTGTGTTCATCAATGGCTATTGTGTCAACGAGAATACGACCAATAAAAGATTTTTTAAAAGATGGGTTTAATTGTTTATGGATTGATTTAAAAAGCCCACGTTCAATAGCAAATCAGTTGAACACTCTTTTAAATAACCAAAGTATGATAGAAAAGTTTTCTCAGAATAATTCCGTTTTTTTAGAATTATTTTCTCCTTCAAATATTGCCCCACAAGTAAATAATATCTTCGAGTCAATTCTAGAAACCCAAGGGTAGAAAACATGTATTTTAAATCTTTAATTCAATTGTAGGTTAAAATGTGTGGTTTTGCAGGCATATATAATTTTGCAAATAAAAAAGAAATAGATTCTAGCTCCTTGAGGAAAATGAGTGAAGTTATATCTCATAGAGGTCCTGATGATGAGGGCATTTTTATAGATGAGAAATATAAAATTGGCTTAGCTCATAGAAGGTTAAGTATCATTGATATCTCTTCTGGAAAACAGCCGATGAAAGATTATCATGGTCACTCGGTTATTGCTTACAATGGAGAATTATACAATTATCCTGAATTAAAGAAAGAATTGATAGAAAAAGGTTACAAGTTCAATACAAATAGTGATACAGAGGTTTTACTTAATTTCTATTTAGAGTATGGTGTTTTTGGTCTGCAACGTTTAAATGGGATATTTGCATTTGCTATTTTCAATGTGAAAGATGGCTCATTGACACTATGTCGTGATCGATTTGGAGTAAAACCTCTCTATTATTCATTACAAAATGGTTCTTTAATCTTTGGTTCGGAAATTAAATCCATTTTGAGATCGAAATATTACTATAAGAAATTAGATTTAAATGCTCTAAGCACATTTCTAACCTATCGTTATAATCCTTCTCCAGAAACTTTATTTGAGGGGATTAGTAAGCTTGCACCTGGACATGTTTTAAAAATTTCAATGCAGAATGAAAGTAAAATTGAAAGTTTTATCAATTATAAACCTGTTCATTCTGATTATGACAACCTGTCTTTTGATGAACTTCAGTCAGAATATTTAACTTATTTTTCAAAAGCTGTCAAAAGACAACTAATAAGTGATGTGCCGGTTGGTCTTTTTTTAAGTGGGGGTGTGGATTCTGCGTTACTAGGTCATTATATGCAACAGCATTACACAAAAGGTAGAATAAATTCTTTTACAGTTGGTTTCGAGGATAATGGACAATTTAATGAATTAGAAGATGCAAAAGAATCCTCAAAATTTATTAATAGTGAGCACAATGAGGTTGTAATTTCGAAAAAAGAATATTTAGATTTTTTTCTGGATTCCTTTCACTATACAGAAGAACCAATTGCAGAACCTACAATTTCTGCTCTCTATTATGTAAGTAAATTAGCAGCTGAGCAATTAAAAGTGGTGTTAGCTGGTCAGGGTGCTGACGAGCCGTTAGCGGGTTATAAACGGTATTTAGGAGAATTTTATATAAATAGATTTCGTAGACTTATTTCCACTTTCTCTCCCATTCTTGATTTATTTTTAAAGGGTAATGAAAGATGGAGAAGAACAAAATATGCTGTAACATTTTCAAATGAACTTGATCGTTTTATAGCAATATATTCAATCTTTACTCCTGCAATGAAATCCCAACTTTTTAAAAATCAATTTAATATAAATACACTTAATTCTTCATATATAAAGTCTCTTTATGATAATACTTCTTCTCTCAATGATCCGTTATCTAAGATGTTATATATAGATACTAGAATGTGCCTTTCTGATAATTTACTATTGTTTAATGATAAAATTACAATGTCAAATTCTTTAGAAATGAGGGTGCCATTTTTGGATAATGAGTTGATTAATTTTATCGAAACATTACCATTAAAATATAAGCTAAGGGGCTTTAAGAGAAAATATATTCATAAAGCTGCTGCTTCAAAAGTACTTCCAAAGAATATCGTTCAACGGAAAAAAAAGGGCTTTGAAACACCAATAGAAGCGTGGCTAAAGAAAGACTATTACAAAGAAATAGTCTCATTATTTGAACAAAAAGACTCTTTAGTAAGTGAGATATTTGAAAAGCAAAAATTAATGCAATTTTTGGATGTTAATCGAAAAGGAGCAAATGACTATAAAAATCAAATATTCACATTGCTATCTCTTGAACTGTGGTATCAAAACTTTTTCTTGAAAAATTAAGATGAATAAAATCAAGTGGTTGTTTTATCGTTGGAGATTAATGAATCATCCTTGGGAAGAATTTTACCGTATTTCCCAAATTCTTCAAAAAATAGTAATAGATCCAATATTATCTTTTATATTTCGTAATTCCTTTAATATTAGACTAAAGACTAATTACATTCCCGAATACTCTATTTCCTCCCTATCAAAGATTGTCAATACCAGTAGTGAAGATATTTTTTATTTGAATATTTTTAATTGCAGAATAGATATTCGGTCAATACATGAATGGAATAAAGATATAAAAAATAATATAGTCTCTGAGTCTAAGTTTTATTTTTTAATAGATAAAAATGATTTTAATCAGGTCGGTGAATTAAAATATGCAAATGAGCTTTCAAGACTTTTACACCTCCCTTCGTTAGCTTCTAAAATAGTTATTGATAATGATTTGGAATCGTTAGATTTATTAAAGAAGCAATTAAAAAGTTGGAAAATACAGAATCCATTTTTAAGGAGTTTTAACTGGAAAGATGGCATTGAAGTAGCTATTAGGATTTATAATGTAATTCTGACAGATAAAATTATTTCATTGAAAGAAAGTCACATTGATAATGACTTAAGAAAATTAATAGATTATTTTATTTTAACTCATTTTATTTTCTTAATCTCACATCTTTCAAAGTATTCTTCTGCTAATAATCATTTACTTGCAGAATTATTTGGTATAATTGTTATAACTACTCATTATAAGTTTCCGTTAACTGACTTTTGGTTTAGAAAAGCAAAAACAATTTTACTTTCAGAATTCAATAAGCAAATAAATGATGATGGTTTTAACAAGGAAGATTCAACATGTTACCATGCAGCTTCGTTATTTATATTTAATTCTTGTTTTTATTATCTCAGTAAATTGCAACTTATCGATAAGGCTACTTATTCAAACAAGTTGAGTTTGATGGTTGAATTATTGGAAAACTTTCGAATAAATGAAAATGAATTTGTTGAAATAGGTGATAATGATGATTCCAAATTCGTGTTAAACACATCACGTCCTGATTATCACAGATATAATTCAATTATTAATTCTGTGAAATTTCATTTAAGTAAACAATATTACTCAAAACTAACTGAAGATTTAGGTTGCTATTTACTACTTGGAGACTCCATAAACAGTGCTATTTCTGTAGTAAATACTTCAATAAGTAATAATTACATCTATTATAAAGATTCAGGTTATTTCTTTTATAATATTAATAAATCAAAACTAATTTTTAATGTGGGTCAATTCGGTCTTCCACCCACATATGCACATGCGCATAGTGATTTGTTGAGTTTTTCCCTGTCATTTCTTGATAAACCATTCATCATTGATTCAGGTACTTACCAGTATCACCCAGAATACATTAAATGGCGAAACTATTTTCGGAGTTCAAAGGCCCACAATTGTATTGTAATTGACGATCAAGATCAGGGAATAATGCTTTCCAATATGTTGTGGAAAAATTCACGGAGGGCAACAGTCTTGGAATATGGTAGTGATTTTAAGCATGTATTTTGTAAAGCATTTTATCCTGTTTATTCTAATGAAAACAAAGAAGTAATGCATTTTCGGTCAATTCAATATAATGCTGAAGAAATAAGTTATACTATTTTTGATGAAATAGAATGTTGTACTGATTCGAAAATAGATTTCTATTTACATTTGCATCCAAATGTAATAATACAAAAGGCTAGTCAGACTTCATTTAGACTTATGAATAAATCCACTTCACTCTTTATAACTAATAGTTTATTTAAGGATGCTGAAGTCATAGAGGGTAATGAAATTATTCCTCTAGGCTGGTTCTCACCATCTTACGATACTAAAATTCCAACAAACACAATCTATTTTGGAACTAATACAAAATTTAATAAAAATATTAAAACTGAAATTAAAATGAGGTAGGTATGAATATAAGCGTTTTTGGTCTAGGTTATGTTGGCTGTGTATCAGCAGGTTGTTTAGCTAAATTAGGTAATAATGTAATTGGTGTGGACGTAATTGAAGAAAAAGTAGATTTAATAAATAATGGTAAGGGAACTGTAGTCGAAAATGGAATTGATGAATTAATAGTGTTTGGAATTGATAATGGCACTATAAAGGCAACATTAGAAGCTGGCTACGCTCTTAATAATTCTGAAATAGCCATTATTGCAGTTGGTACTCCAAATAACGAAGCAGGTCAACTTAACATGGATATGATCTACGCGACTGCTAAAGAAATTGGAAAAAATCTAAAGAACAAAAATGATTTTTTTACAATTGCGATTAGAAGTACAGTTATGCCTGGTACAAATCAAAAGGTAAGAGAAATTATTTCTAAAGAGGCAGGGCACGAAAATTTTGGTGTTGTGTCAAATCCAGAATTCCTAAGAGAAGGGTCAGCTATTGAAGATTTTTTTAACCCACCTTACACAGTTTTAGCTTCAGAATCAGAATTAGCATTAAAAAAAATGAAAAATTTATATAAGCAAATCAATTCCACTTTATTAGTAGTTGATGTAATCAATGCAGAGTTAATTAAATTTGTCAATAATAGTTTTCATGCGCTTAAAGTTGGTTTTGCAAATGAAATTGGTCGTATATCTAAACATTTAGGTGCAGATAGTCGTCAGTTAATGGAATTATTTGTTTCCGATAAGTTACTTAATATATCGCCTTATTATTTTAAACCTGGCTTTGCATACGGAGGTTCTTGTCTTCCAAAAGATTTAAAGGCACTTAATACAATTTCTCATGATAACTATCTAGTAACACCAATATTAAACTCAGTATCAGTGAGTAATAAAGCTCATATTGAGCATGCATACGAATTAATACATAAATATAATAAAAGGAGCATTGGTTTCTTTGGTATTTCATTTAAGCCTGGTACAGATGATTTGAGATTTAGTCCGTCAATTGAGTTAGTTGAGCGATTATTAGGAAAAGGATTTTTTATTAAGGTATTTGACGAAAATGTTAATCTTTCAAGAATAATGGGAAAAAATAAAGATTATTTGTATTCAAAATTACCACATGTATCAGAATTGCTATGTAATTCTATTGAAGATTTTATTGATACTTTAGAAATTTTAGTGATTTCGACAAAAAGTACAAAATTGGAAGAGTTATTTAGTAAACTGAATCACTCAATAATTATAATCGATCTGGTAGATGCTGTCAAAAATAGTTCAAAACAAAATTATACAGGAATCTGTTGGTAATTATATGAAGAAAAAAGTTTTAATTTTGGTTGAGGATTTACCTTTTAAGTATGATAATAGAGTAAAAAGAGAAACTATGTCTTTATCAGAACATGGTTGGGATGTAACTGTTTTAAGTCCAAGAGCTGAAAACGGTAAATATTTTGAAGAAATTAATAAATCTATTCGTGCTTATTATTATCCCAAAAAAGATAAAAATTCTACCCTTGGGCATATTTTTGAACACACAACTACAATTATTCTTACTTTATTTTATACATTATTTATTTTTTTTAAACATAGATTTAATGTAATTCACGCATGTAATCCTATGGATATATTCTGGTTGATTTATTTGCCTTATAAACTTACTGGTGCGAAATTTCTATTTGATCAGCATGATTTAAGCCCAGAAGTATATTTATCGCGCCCATATTCCTCAAGTAGAGACTTGTTTTATAAAATACTTTGTTGGTTAGAAAAAAAATCGTATAGATATGCTCATTCTATCATTGCTACAAATGAATCCTATAAGGAAAAAGCAATAATTAGAGGTGGTGTTGATCCGAGTAAAGTATTTATTGTTCGTAATGGTCCTCAATTAAATAGATTTGATAAGGTATTTCTTGATAAAACGGAAATATTTAAAGACAAATCTATATTGGAGATTGGTTATGTAGGTAACATGAATCTCCAGGATGGTGTTGAAGAAGTTGTTTATGTTTGTGAGTTTCTTTTAAATGAATTAAATAGAAAAGATTTTAAGTTTGTTCTAATTGGTGGTGGTGCTAATCAACCAAATTTGAAAAAATTAGTTAAGAATAAAGGTCTCGAAAACTATATTGAATTTACAGGTCGTATTGACGATAACATCTTATTACAAAGATTATCTAAATGTGCATTTTGTATACAACCGGATCCATATAATGAGCTAAATAATATTTCAACAATGAACAAAATCATGGAATATATGGCATTAGGTAAGACATTTGTGGCTTATGATTTGAAAGAAACAAGGGTTTCTGGACATGATTGTGGTTTATATGCGAAAATAAATGATCGTAGAGATTTTTCTAATAAAATAGTTAAATTTCTAGATGATCAATCATTACGTGAAAATTTAGGAAAACGAGGAAGGGAAAGAATAGAAAATGTTTTGGAATGGAAATATTCTGTCCCTAGCTTATTGTCGGCTTATAATAATTTGGTAAAGAAAGGATGATATTTTGGACATAGTCTTATTAACCCAAGACGAACCGTTTTATTTAGCAAAAAGTATTTCTTATTTAATTAGCAATTTACCGGGTAAGTACAAAATAACTACTTGTGTTCTATTTGATGTTTCTCCATTTGGTAAAAGAGAAAGCTTTTTACAAAAAGCGAAAAGAACATACGAGGTATTTGGTTTTAAATTCTTTCTTTATTATGGAATGAATTACTTGTTAA
>Ga0114931_10003096_pt1 | contig 21129 bp, 25 predicted proteins | sample 2SBtaG_FD_89579 | JGI IMG/M metagenome (GOLD analysis project Ga0114931, IMG submission 89579) | Deep subsurface microbial communities from Kolumbo volcano to uncover new lineages of life (NeLLi) - 2SBTROV14_V59a metaG | ecosystem: Environmental > Aquatic > Marine > Volcanic | place: Kolumbo...
AGAAGAATAGTAGGATCAATGAGTTTGAAGGCTCTGTTGATCCCTATGGTAAAGTAATCGTTCAATGGCTGCAAATCGTGGTCAAGGATGCTTGGAGCATTGCCTATAATAAAGCACGGTACATCTACTAATCTACCACACCACTGTTTGATTTGATACCTTTGTCCTCTGTGCTTGCGAGCTAGACCAGATCGAGATATATTCCTACGCATGCACCATTATACATAAAAGACCCCACCATTCGTGAAAATAGTGGGGCCTCTACGGAAGGAAGAAAGATTAAGATTTACGAGATAATAGACTGACTACTCATGTCCACTTTTCTACCGGAACCTGCGAAGAATGGGTTGGAACTCAATCCAGTAGACGATACTTTCGTCTGACTGGCAGAAATCACAGATGCACTCACCGTCCCGAAAATGTCACGGATTTCAGAATCGGTCATCTGACCAGTCAATCTGTGGTGGTCAGGGAAACCAATCTTACTAGCGATGGTCTTGGCATCTTGATCGGGGCCAAAGAAAACGTATGACAGAACATAAATCTCTTGCTTCAATAGGTCTTTGGAAACTTTCTGAACCTTAGCAGCAGAGATATTAGACGAGTTCTCCCACCCGTCAGAGATCACCACAAGGATACATTTAGTACGAGTGCCGCCGTCACGCAAGGTCTGCCCGTATGCCATAATGCCTGTTTGTGCTTTGTTGATAGCATCATAGAGTGGCGTACAACCACTTGGCTTGTAGTTGGTATTGGATAGTTGATCGCAATCCTTGACCGGCGTGAAACCGTGGAGAAGTTGAACCCAATTCTCTGGTGATCCATCGGTATTGAATATCCACGTCTCTACAAGAATGTCGTTGGCGTTCTTTGCTCCCTGCAATGGCTTAAGGAACTGCTCATTGTAGGACTTAATGACGGCGCTACGATGAGCGCTCATTGACGATGATGCATCAATTACACAAGCAACCAACGTCACTTCCTCAGAGTCAATGTCGTCAATACCTAAACCCGCACAACCCCCAAGGGCGATTGGGTCCAAGGATTCCAGCAAAGTGGAACCCGCTCCGGCACTGATCTGATTTTGTGAAACTGCACTGTTGATTGCTGCGACAACCGATGCACTAGTTGGGTTTACCGAAGAACTATTCATCTCTCGCCTCCCAGTCTTAAATAGTAATGGGATCAGTGGAGTTAACGAACTTCAACCCCATTTTCTTGAATTCTGTAAATCGACCCTCTGCGATCTGATTAAAGGGAACGATCACGTTACCATCGGCATCCTTAATATCGGGGACACTCGACATACAATCTTGCAGGACATACAGACGGTCAAGAACCTCGGGGGATTTCTTCGAGAAGATATCTACCACTTGTTCAAGCGTCTCAAGTACGCAGTGAGATTTAGCTTGACCGGCAAAATAGATGCGGTCTGCCTTGGCCCATTCGTTCACGATAGGCGTATTCAACTGTGTAGTAGGATCATCAGTGAACTGCGCTTCCGCTCGCAGGATGCCGTAGTGTTCTGCCGACTGCGACATACCCTTGGGGGTCAAATCGTACTGGTCACTACGAGCACCAGCATGCCAGTGCATTGCCTCAATCAGAGCGGGTTCAAGTGCCTGTCCAGGTGTACCCAACTCGCAGTGAAGTGGCCAGATGCAAAGTTGCTTTTTCCCACCTTGTTCCAACTTCTCAAGCATCTGCCGCATGCGGTTGGGCATACGAGAAGGCAACCACTTGCCTTCTGTCAAGTTAGCAAGGGTAATAATAGTGAAGGGGTCAGGCGGTTCACCTTCGCTGTAGTGAGTCCCGTTCTGGCGCTGCGCCGGATTCGGACCCGCAACCCAATTAAATCTATGAAAAGGTTGATACAGGTAGTGAGTATCGAGACTGGCGACAATGCGACTGATCGTGGCAGGGTTGCGGAAGATGAACTTGCAGAGACGGTCAATATCATGCTCTGCCCCATCAACATAAAGATTACCCCACGTTGGATTACAGAAATCGACTTGAGCATCAATGATGGCAAGGACGACCCACGGGTCTGATCCCTTGTGAGACGACGCTTTGATATTGTTCTGTCTGCCAAATTCCCTGCCACCAACGGTAGCAATATCGCAGTCCGGTTTGAACATCGTCCCGCATTTCTTACCAAAGCCTGCGGAGTCGAGTTCGTAAAAGGATGGAATGTTCATGCTTTCTTCTCCACTAAAAGAGTCCAATACAGTATAACCGGTAAACGGGTCAAAGTCAATCTATTTCGCATAATAGTTGCCGAAAACATTCAAGTCCCTACTCAAGTTAAAGTCAAATGATTTACCAGACGGTCGCCAACCACCATAATCCCCTGTCCGTGGTTGATAAGGCAGTCACTCTCTGATACGAATTGTTCGGTCTCAGAGAATATCGTCAGCTTGCCTATTCGATCCTGTCCCACTATCTCCTGTACCACACCGTCATCAGTTGGGTGCAAAATAAACCCTGCTGTTCCAGATGGACGTACAAACGACTTACCTTGAATATTGCGGTGAGTGTCAGACGGCACTGACTCAATGCGATACTGTGACAAAATTTCTCCAGTCGATGATCGGATCACATAAACTCTGGTGTATGTCTTGCCTTTAATCTCAGTCTTAATCATCAGCAGTACGGAGTTCGTAGTGAAGTAGACTGCTGTATCAAGCATCGCTTCATGAGGATCAAAGTCAGATATATCAATATCGTGATAGTCACCGGTCTTTGTCTCAAACTGACATAGAAAGAACTGTAGATTATTAAAGAATCGCTGGTAACCAAACAAACCACCATTAATAGGTGAGCAATCAAACCACGTCTGATTTTTCATCACTGCTCGCAAACGATCCTCAATATAACCTAGCACTGGGTCAATCCAGCAGCGGTACAACCAACCGTCTTTAGCTCTGGCAAGATACTTCTCTGTGCAAGCAAACGACCGTTCACCTTGGAATAGATCACAAGTCGTCTCACCCACTTGGCATAATCTGTCTTGAGTATCAAGGATAATTAACTCTTCACTGCTGACTTTGCCTATTACCAGATACCGCCCTGCAAATATATCAAACTTGAGCGGTTCTTTGAGTACAGGCAGGTTACCAAGATGCTTGCGAATATTTGCTGCATGATAGTGAACCTCGTACCGGTTCTTATTAAGAGCAATAGCGAAGATACCAGTACCATGCACCTTATGCCAAATAAAATCACCATCGGTGGTCAGCATTTCTTCAACGTTGACAGTCATCTTGCCGGGAGACGATACAACCTTCACCTTGCGCTGTATTTGCTGCGTATTAATCTTGGAACATTGTGGGCAAGACTTCCGCACACTTGGAAACTTAACTCCGCAACTTCCACACTTCACCAGACTTTCTTTGAAATCCTCAATAATATCGATATCTGGTTTGTATGCCTTACCCTGCTTGAACAACTGCTCTACCACACCCATCAGCCCATCATTCAGCATGTCGGGACTGAATGCAGCCTTGGGATACTTTACTCCCTGTTCCCAGGCTAATACTCGGGCAAGTGCTCTCTGTGGTATGCTCTTGAATTCGTTATGTACTCCACCATAAGGATGGCAGAGTAACAATGACTTGATATACATACACCAGAATGCATACCAATCGTGCGTTGACTTGAAATACGGTTTCTCTGACAGGTTGAGACCATACAAACTAGGATGCAAGTAATTCTCTGTCCCCACCATACAAGGATAATTACCCACCTGATAGCTGTCTACGTCAATAAACAATATTACAGGGCTGGACACGTCAAACAGAAAGTTAAGGTCATTGTAATCACCCACAATGACATTCTGACCATGCAGGGCTTCCGTCGTCTTATAGGCGTGCAAGAACAGATCAGAGACAAACTCCGAATCGCAATTTGGGTGAGACTTGCGGAATGACTTACGAGACAGTTCTTGTACCACTTCTCGGCCCGCAGGTATTAGTGGCATAACGAAGCCTACAACGTTATTTCCCTTACCATCATATACCAGTTCGCCGGGAGTACACACATTCTTAGGTAGGGATAGGTTGGCTTGCTCGAAGTATTGCAACTTAGCGATACGGTCAGCGTCGGCATCGTGGTAAATTTTGACTGCCTTACGTCCGTGACGTACAACCATAGCTTCCCCGCCAGTACCTAGTACTTTGTTCTGGTCGAGTTGGACTTTATTACCACCGATTACAACTTTAATCAATGTGGATGATCCTTAATCCATAGATTAAGTGGGGTAGTCCCACTGGTGTTGTTTTGCTCGAAGTCTATCTCTTCCAAGAGTCGTTCGAGTATGCTAATACGGCTACGGCAACTGTCCACGATGCCCAAATGGTGAGTATGACAGATGGCTGGGCCTTCCATATGGTTGCCCACCCTTGCTTGTTGAAGCACTCTATGTAGAAACTGCATATCGTGAACGGCATGTCCGAGGTTATCGATTGCCATCCCATATGCTTCGTCCAGTTCTTTCTTAATGCATTGGATTGCTATGTCGCTCACGTCTTTCTCTCCACCAATAATAGAGCGATATCATCATCGAAGTACCCCTTATCGAAGCATACGTTGAGCCATCGCTTGAGTCCGGTTTTGCCTTTTTTGTTCCACTGCTGACCATTAAGATCACGGGGCAGCGTCGTGCCAGATAGTTCAGTCGCTATTAGTTTACGTTCACAGTGGGTCTCGAAACCATCGGTTGCCAGCATTATCCGATGAACGTCAGAAACGTCAAACTTGTGAAAATCAAATGCCTCCCGAACATCTTTCTTAGATAAACCATAGTCGCTCGGTTTGGGCATACAGGCGTACCCAATATAGTCCGGCGACACGTCGTGCTGTACAGACTCGAATGTACCCCCAAATTCAGACCGGTAATCCACCTTGGATATACCATCACCTGTATTAAAGAGACACCCTGCCTTGTCGTTCATAATCACGCCACGAATTGTCGTCAACCAGTAGCGCTGAATGTAGTGAGCAATCTCGTCAGGTTTAATAAACCACATTGTCGAAGAGATATACCGCTTGATGGCATCAAATAGGTAGTTCATCGTGTCGCAGATGGACATACCACCTTCAACGTAAATCTGTATCTGTCGAACGATAAAACTGGCAAGCAACGCGGAACCGACTTCACTCCTGCCGGGCTGCGTTCCTGCGTCTGTCTCAACATCTGCGCCACCACAGCCGTCACAGACGACTCCTATTATCCATTCAGAGTCTTGTATCTTGAAGGAAGTCAGAGAGTATGAGTCTTGGCAGTTATCTCCACGATCCCTATGAAAGTGTCCAATATGAGAGGCGACGTTCGCCTTAAAGTCTGCCGTCTCAAATAGCATACCAATCAATCTTCCTTTACCAGCATCATCTGTCGCTTTCAGCCTTCTTTTTCTCACGAAGACCCTTCACAACGGACTTTTGTTTAGGGGCGACAAATATATGCCCGCAACCGCTGCATTTGACTGTTTCGCCTGCAACGTTCCCTGCAATATTGAGATTTTTGTCGCATTCGGGACATTTCAAGTCGTTGTAGATACCCGCATGACGCTTTGCTAGATCGTCATTCTGGTCAGCAGCAACCGCTTCCTTAACCTTTTGCTGTAGTTCTTCATCAGTTACAAAAGTCAGAGCAGGACAAACCTTATGCTTGATAGCCCACAGACCTGCACGGATCGAAGACAAGAACCCAAGGCTAACCCATGCGGGGCGTCGTGGTAGATGAATTGTCTGGTCGCCCACGAACCAGTCGCCCATGCGCTCCCACCACCTGATCTTGACAGCAGGATTGCGTGACTTACAGTGATAGCAATATTTGATGCTGTACGAGCGCTCAGTGATATAGTTGCTGCCTCCACAGTATACACAAGTCCACTGCTTGGCTTCCTCTTTCACCTTTTTGCGCTGCGCCATACGTTCTGCACGAACCTCTCGCTGCTGTTCATATCCGTTGACCCGTATCATTACCCAACCACCTAGGCGCTGCATGCAAGAAACCTTACTGATACCCCAAAACAGTAAGCCTACGATACAAAGGCTGATGATGCTGGCCAAGACTGACAGAGCACCTATAAGTATGCTATACCACAATACACCGTTAGACAAGAAATCAAGTATGTTAAGCACAGTGTGCTTGACTCCGTATCCTGCCCACTCAAGTGCCCAGGCGACGTGACCAAAGATGCAGAATACGGCCCAACCTGCCCACAAAACACCATACCACATAACAGAAACAATTTGAGGAGAGTAGTAGATGAGATCGACGACTAACCACAGAGAACATACAACGAGCCCAATAATCAGGGATAATCCGAGACCAGATGCAACTGCACCAACCACCGGACGATCTTCAAGTGACTCTCTGCACTCTCTGGCAAGATCACCCACGGGCGTCTCAGAATCAATCCAATCGATCCACGGATTGTTGATTTTCAGGATGAATCGCAAAATACGTAGACCCACAGAGCTGAACAGCAAAATCGGTGAAGTCAAGACAGCAAAGACCGTACCCCACAACATCGTGTGAAAATAGGGACAGATGCTAGTTGCTTCCTTTTTGTCACCCTTGCCAAGATACAGCTTGCGAATCCAACTGTAATATCGGTAATGCCACGATTTCCTGTTGATGAAAAAGTGTGGATCAGTCATTATCAACCTCCAAACAGTCACTTTACGGAGTTATGTCCACAGCCTCTTCGGATTTCACGTCATTGGAACTGGTGTCCTTAGTAAGTTCTTTGACGGCCTGGAATTTGTCCTTCCACCTGTCTTTTGCACCATTGGCCGCCTCAACTTGTTGTTCCAATTGCTCGATCTGCTGTTGTAGTTTGTAGTTGGCGTTGGTCTCAATCTTGTCCCATGCAAACCACGAAAAACCCAACAGTAGTGCGAGGATCACAACAAATCCTGCAAATGCCTTCATATGTTCTCTCCTCAGTTGCCAACCTGAATGTACTTGTCTCCACTGTCGGGAACAACCAACAGCGCCTTGAATGAAGCCTTATACTGCGGAGTCGGGCTGCCACAGAGAGTCGCAACCCGCGCTCCGTGAAGGCGAACACGACCTTCTTTGTCAACCGTCTGCAAGTGACCACTCATTGCAGCATCCGCCTTGCGAATTGTCACCGTCTGGGCGATTGGCTGACTGTCAACTAGAACCTTATCGCCAGGCTCGAAACCGGCAGCCTTGATGACGTAGCGAGGAATATTGACAGTATCACGCTTCGCCTGAACAGTAGTTTGCTTCGTCACCGAGTCACCCGCAGCAGTATTATGAACAATAACGGAGAGGCTGTCAACGTCGCCATCCCCATCATCATCTACATCGCCGTCCATGTCGAACGGAGCAGAACCCACCACGCCAGCAGGTATAGGTGCAGTGGCAGGATTGCGAACGAGAACCTTCGTGGTGGCGCTGAACGAGTACGGGTTGTATCCGTTGTCGGGATGATACAGATTCGCCTGTACAGCAGACGATCCAGCCCCAGCGGGATAAACGTCGATGAGAGTGCGACAGTAATCAACCTGCATGCCGTCGCCATCATCTCCCTGCATGCCACCATTCGCCCACAAATCACGGATCACGCCGTTGACGTGGCGATGGCGAACATCAGGGTGGTCTTTGATAATCGGATGGGAGATACAGGCAGAAGTGAACGGCTCACCAGCATCAAGCTTTGCCTGAACAGCATCCATCACAAGATTTCTGAGTGTTTGCGGGTCCATTGTCGGGCCTCCTCAAGAGTAGAGTTTCGTTATATGCAGTATAGCTCATAAATTAGGCAAAGTCAAATCTTGGCCTCTCTTTTCAGCCAGTCATGGAGTTGCTTGGCACTCTTAATGGGATTAGCTCTGCGTTCTTTGGACCAATTATACGGATAGGCCGGAAATGATTTACCGCGCAAAACAAAACCGCAAGCGCCGCATTCGTAGTGATCTACCTTGCCTTCGTCTGATCCGTCCCATCCTGTCAGGATACTATACGTTCTACTCTTGTCACTGGCTCCGGGTTTGGAGGAAGAGGCAATAGCAACAGCAGTGATTGATTCCTTGACAGTGACTTACTTCCTTACTCGGATTAAGGTATCGTGGCTACACTCAGGACAGCAAAATTTGACTGGTTGTTCTTCATACATAAAGGCACGCCTTATACCATTGGCTCCGCGCAGTATTTCTTCTGCGTCCAGCCGAGCGATTCTAAACCCCGATGGAACCTTTGCTCAATATTCTTGTCAATCTGTGGACGAGTCTTCGCAAGATGCTGAACCAGCGAAGTATCGGATGATTTCATTGCAACTGCTTCTGCCAGCAGAAACGCAAGGGCACTGATTGGCACTGGAGAAGCCCCTAGACTCCCGGCAGCGAAAATATTGTTTTGGAAAGACGTTTTCTTAGACCCATAAATAGTGGCAACCATCGATGTTTTAGTCGGGTTTCACAGATGGCAACCCCTGCACGACGGTTGAAATGGTCTGTGGATGAACACCGAGACACTGCGAACGTGTCATGGTTTGGGTCGTAAACCACAGTGATCCCGCTTTTGCAGGTGTTCTTCGGGTGAAAATGATAGATGCGATTCTTCATGGCTTCTCTCCAAAAGTTTCTACTTAATATATAGACTTCCAATCCAGTAAAGTCAAGAGCTAAATCCAAAACCTTATTGCCACCGCACGCAATACAAACACTATCATGCACACAATTGCCAAGAGCAACCAAGCAATTGTCAGCCCTTCGGTTTCATTTTCACTACTATACATCATAGCAATGAAAGCAACGATCATCAAAATAAGCCACAACATGATTTACCCCCCACCAGGTAAGACGCTATCAAAAATACATATGAATACATGTAGAGAAAAACCAAGACTAATGAATCCTATAATACCGGATACAACAGCGATGGCAACAAAACCGGCGTGCTCTTTCTTCTGCTCCAACTTTTTGTTCGCCGTAAGGGTAGAAAGAAAACAACTGCCAAAACCCAACAAAGTAAGGCAGGAGATAATACAGAGATAAAACCACGGCGAATCTATGCCGGGCAGAGACACGTTAATTTGAGCAATCGTGGACATCAGTAACTCCTAATAATCAAACTCAACTAGATACCGCAACCGATTCGCATCGGTGTTGAAAACGATCCATTCGTTATTCTGGACTCCACTTGTACCAGCCTTACCAAAGATGCAATCACATCCCGACCTTGGCTTAGTAAACCCACCCCAAGATGAAGCAACGTGCGGCTTCCCAAGGGCAACCTCAGCGACATACATGAAACTGCCACGATTGCCAATATGCCCCTGTCCACGCGCCCAGTAGGAATGTCCACCAGAGCAGTAGTTAGCGCTCTTACCCCAATCGTCTGCCCAGTAAATGCCGGGTCCGAACATCGCGCCCGTGATCGCAACACCAACCAACTGGTTCGGCAGTCGCAAACCTTCACGCATAATACCAGAGACATTGACCGACTTTGTACCATGAAATAAGAAACCAACGTTAGCTTGTTTGTAGCGGGCCTGTTCGTCAGGAGTCAAACCTGCGGGTTTTGTCGGCTGAAACAGCGGGCGCTCGGTGATACGACCACGCTTAGCAGCAATAATCTTATCAATCACCTTGCCAAACTTAGCAGGCGTACCGTGACGTTCAAGTACCCACGCATTACGAATCTTCATCGAACGGTGGCCGTGAACATTCTTCGTTGCCTTGGGCATCCACTTGTAAATCCACTGCCCAACGTCAGACTTCGGATTAATCCAATTCAGATCGACAGCCATCCCACCCATCGGATCACCGCCCGCAACTTCCTCTTCCTCAATACACTGAGTTGTCTTCAACGCAGACTCATAAGCATCAAGGTCGGTTTGGAGGCGCAAGATGTTCGGAGTACCAAGAATCCAACTTGAAACCGGCGCTCCTACAGGCTTGACGATAGGGATACGGGCGTAGTATTCATAAGTGACTGCCGTCAAAGTGGCATCCTTGACTTGATCTTTCTCCTTGTCACCGATCTTGCTAACGATCTTCATCGCCTCGACAAGCAGATCACGCGCCCGGTCGATGCTTGCTTGGGTTGGAATTGTACCACCCTGCATGCTTTTCTTGGTGTAGTTCACGGTTGCCACGTTCAGCGCCCGCATCAGGGAGAGAGATTGTTTGTCAAGAGAAGGAACTTTCTTCTTCTTGCTTTTGCCTTTCGTCGCTACTTTCTTCTTGGTCTTTGTAACCTTCACATCCCCCGTCACAACAGATGTGGCAGATGGTAGCCCAAACGAATCAGTTGATCGGGTAGCAAGTGGTCGGACAAGGTAACAATCCTTGCCCGGTTTGGCTTGCAGGACTTTCTTGCCAGCGAGGGTGACCCACTGACCACGCTTGGAGTTTTTGGACTCCATCTGCTTGATAAATTTCCGCTGTGCTTCTTCCTTGGTAGAATACTCAAAGAATTGGAAATCACCTCGTTGTCCTGTTCTACCCCATTCAAAATAAGCAAACCAACGACCACCACCTTTTACTACTGCCCCGTGATATGCTCGATTCGTGTCAGAACCATCTTGTTTGAAACATCCCATATCTGCCATCATCATGCCATCAAAGTTGGCATCCTCGACCGCAACTGGTCCAAAACACTCGAAATCACCCAGGGAAAAACCAGGGGGCATAGTGCCTCGATTGTATTTAGTTTCCATTTTTCGATCCTCCATCCATATTCTATAACATTTTTCAGGAAAGTCAAAGGAAATCCTGCCAGAAAATAGTAATTCATGATATCAGCATCAAGGGAGACAATGATGATTTATGGTAACGAAGTACGCACAAAAGTACGACAGCTACGGGAGCATGCAATGCCAGTTCAACAAATATCCGAGATTACAAAAATCTCGAAATCCAGCATCCGACGATGGACTCAGGACATTGAAATTCCTTACTATAATCCTCGATATAAAATCGAATGCATTGACAATGATTATTTCTCTCCGCAAAATCTGAAAAAGTACCCGGAAAGATATATTATCATTGGATTTATAGCAGCAGATGGTTGTATTTCACACCAAAATGTCGGACAAGACAGAGTTTGCTTCAACATATGTCGTAAGGACGAAACTTCATTAAATCTCATTAACAAAGAAATTTGCCGTTCTGGACGCAAATTATCCTATATCAAGAAGACCAATTCTTTGCAATTACACATACCCAGTAACCAGATATGTAAAGATTTATCCAAATATAACATAATTCCACGCAAAACCCAGACATTTCAACTCCCCCAACTTACAGGAGTAAAGATGGCCTATTTTCTACGAGGCTACTTTTATGGTGATGGATGTTTATCAGGCAAAGGTAGCCACCAAGTCTGCATACTATTGGGCACTTGCAATTTCATAACATCTTTACATTCCTACCTGATTGACAACAATATTATCAACAGAGCCGGAGTATATCCAATACATCATAGCGAATTGTATCGCGAAATAAGAATTAAAAACACCGAAGCAGCAAAGTTTACTGAGTATATCTTTTTTGATGACAAACTCAAACTGCTTCCCCGCAAACACTTAATTATAATGCCTGTTATTAAGGGGTCTCGCTGGACAGAAAAAGAACAACATGTACTGCAACGACTTTCGATTACTGAATTCTGTAACCAGACTGGTCGCACCATTGGTGCCGCTCAAGCTAGATTGAACTTGATACGGTGGCCAAGGAAGTAAAGCTATAGCACAGTGAGATTGAAAGTCAAGGGGAAATTATGGGGTCAGAATTGATGGTTTCCTCGCCAGCCCGTTTTAGAAGGCTGTCAAATATTGTCGTTCCGCTGAGTATTTCAATCTTTTCAAGTTGGTTGCAGATCGTGATACAAGCTTGCACATCTGCTTCATTGGGTTCTGTCCAATCTTGTAAGTGCAATAATGTCCTAAGTGCTTCTTTGCCTGATTGATAGCATTCGTCGCTCATCGCTGGACCAAACAAGGCAGAGGGGTGGTTCATTTTATTAGCCTGCTTGGAGAGCATGCGGTACATATTCTCATATTTGAACGCAGACGTGAGTGCCTCTCTAAATGGAGGGCCTAGAAGTCCGAAGTTATTCAACAATAAATCAAGTTGTTCTTTGATTTCATTCTGAACGACGGACCACCAGTTGGCATTTTTTAATGCCTTACGCAAATCTATTGCAGCATCTAAATATATTTTTTCCAATTCCATAGCACATTATACATCAAACTCAATGGGTTTGCCTAAAAGTTCATATCTCTCATTGGCAATAGCAGCGTTAACAAACTTTATGCCTTCAATCTCTGTAATGCCACTTCCCAAATGAATATGACCGAAAATATGAACTTTGGGTTTTATATCCATCACTCTTGGCAACATTCTCTCGCATCCACAAGCCTCTCCATGAATATTTGCGTCCAATATACCATGCGGTGGGCCATGAGTAATTAGAACATCTGTGTCATCTGGTATCATCGCCCAGCAAGCCTCTAACTGATCACTATTGCGAGGCAGATTGAAATACCAGTTGCAGAATGCAGGTTGCCACGGACTGCCATAGAATTTGACGCCATCAATCACAATGGATTCATCACGAAGATAGTGGATATGATCCGCTATCTTAAGTTCTAACTCGGCAAGATGACGATCCGTCTGGAACGGGCCATCGTGGTTACCAGCAATCACAATGATGTGTTTTGCGGGCAACGTGACGAGCCAGGTAGCAAAGTCAACTATCTCTGGTATGGTCCCGTATTTGCACAAATCCCCTGCATGGACGAAAACATCACACGGGGGTATGGTATGCACCATATCGTGATGCATCCCGTGGGTATCTGAAATTGCAACTATCTTCATTTTTGGTCTGATCTTTCTTTGGCAAACACATCTATATGTTTGCGGCGACAGGTTTCTTCGTCAACAGGTAAATCAACATCATCCAGCCACCCTGTGCTGATCCACTTCATCCATCTGTCGATTTGATCCTGATTGTACTTGCCTTGCTTGAACGCAAAATCATAGTCAAGTGCTCCATCGGGAAACCCTTTGTATTTGCCGCCAACCTTCCTTTTTGTACATAAACATCTGATGTTGTCAAACACAGCCCTCACATGATCTTCGGTGATTTCCTCATCATTCACTACCTGAATCAACTTGAGTAGACGCATGCGGCATTGCATAACATTGTCGTGCATGATGTCTACGCCATATACCGATTGCAATGCACCAAGAGAATTATGCCCTCTTGAAAGTTTGCGATATAGGACGTGGACAAGAAAATTGCCATTACCTGCAGCAGGATCAATGAACGTCTTACCATTTTTCCAAATGTTCTCCCCCTCGCTGGCAGCCTCTTTGGTAAGTCGATCAAGTATTTTCTTGACAAGTTTTGGTGGCGTGAACACTTCAGCAGTCTGCTTTGAGCGCTTTTCTCGCCGTTCTGATGAACTTGGATTCGCATTGCCTGCCATCAAACAAACTCCTTCCAGAAGTCTTTGCGAAAAACAGAAATAGCCTTGCGGTTATATCTGTGCTTTCCGAGAAGAGAACAATTTGCCATTATTTCCAGAAAAGCGGGGCTTGTGATCGCCTTTTGAATCTTGCGAAGATTCGCAGGTGTGTCTACAATGCCATAGGAGAATTCGGTTAATCCAAATTCACCTGTTTTATCGAGTATAGTGCCTGATGTTCCATTGCTGAAAATAATTTTGGGCACACCAAAATGTCCGTTCTTACGAGTGCTAGACCACATTAGGTTAAGCTCGTTATTCATAGACACCGTATAAGCACATGGATGTCGAAATTTTCCCTTTTTCTCCCTGCTCATGTGGGGTTTATCTGACCCATACATACCCCTGCTATAAAGAACCTCGACAGTGGCTTCGCCCTCTGTCGCAAACAACCGAGAAATCTCGGCAATATCGTCATTGGGTATAAAAGGAAAATCAGAAAGATTGACATGACACTCGACGCCGCTCCGCTGTCGTACAACAGCAGGAGCCGATGGCTGACGATTTTGAGCAGCATACCAATCATACGAGGTATACGAGCCAAAAATGCTAAAACCATCGTCTCTGTTATGCAACTCCAGAAACTTGACTTGTTTGTTGGCAAGAACATCTTTTACATCACTGAACGATCCGAATGCTTCTCGCCATCCAGAAGGATGGACAATGGCCACAAACCCATCCTCTTTTGCTAAGTCAAAAAAAAGTGGAACAAACCTATCCCAAAGCGTTGTGCCGCTACCACCACCCCTGCCCTTTTTGCTTCTAGCAGTAGGAGCCTGATATGGAGGATTTGCCAATACAACATCAAATTGCTTCTTAACCTTCGGCATAATTTTGATTTCCTTTCTGCCCACAATAGACAACTTATGGTCGATTCCGACATTATACAATTGTGCCAACTTTCGTTTCTTTGCTGAATCAGCCACAAAAGTTATTCTACTTGAATCAACGCCAAAATCCTCAACTAAAACAGGCAACCATTCAACATTAAACAACACTAATATCGAGCAAGACTGTGGATCAGTGTACTCTGCGAGCTTACTCACAATATCGTTGCACAACGAGTATGGAGTATGCACATTTTGATAGCCAAATTCGGGCAGTTTAGCCTTTGCGTATTCTTCAATAATCTCTCGCTTACTAAGCATCGCAGCCTCCATATAACTAAGTATACAACATTTCTAAGCATTGTCAAAATTATCGCCGTTTTGATTGCCAAATATCGTGACCGATAGCATTGTGCCAATCAGACCGGAATTTGTCCCAAAACGATGTGTTCTCAACCGACTCCTGAGTGATGATCGTTTTGAACGGGTTAATTAAGCTGCTGATCCCTTTGCCGTTCAGTACGCGCAGCCTGTTCTTCCAGTGATTTTGATTTACCGTATAGTGGGCATCTTTAGCTGAGGTTGCCAGAATCCAGTTGTAAGAAGACTTAGGTTCTACGCCAAGGTCAACCCCTTCTTGAAAGAAATTCCCCAAGTGAGCCTTGTTTTGAGTCACGATTTGATCACGGCTCCAGAACTTCACCTGACAGGCCGCTGGTTGCAAGTCCAACCCCGTGCCGATAATATCAACCCCAACATCCATTTTTCCAAGGCAGTCAATAAAGTGAGGATAAAACATTCCTACGTCGGGATGCCGTCCCATCTGGTTAAGGATTTGCCATACCAGCACTTCGCCTCCGTCGCCAATGTATTTGAACACGATATTAATCCAGTGGCAATGCGGGCAACCACAAGATTTCGGATGCCCATCAGAATCACCTTCCGGTTCCTCACCAGCATATTCCTTGGCTTGCTTTTTTAACCTACCGTGAAAAGCAGACAGAGTGCGACAGTTGTGAAGTAATTTGTGAGGTGACAAACAACGTCGCAACCATTCATGCTCAAATTCACCCGGCTTGTTTAGAAAATCAGCCTTCATCATTCATCTCCTCTAACAATGCTTCTAGGTAGTCATCATTGCCTTCGTGGATTGCGTTTCGCAGTTCTCGACGGGCTCGCCAGCGTTCGTCGTCCGCATCTTCCTGTTCGCATGAATGCCAAAATTCAGCGGTTTGGTCGTAAGGATTACCCCGTGGATTACGGCCAGTATCACGAATAGGCTCTTCACCGGGCGGAAGTGGAGCTTTCTTAGATTCACGGATGGTGGATGATGGGTCAAAATCAGGCATCGAACGCATAGACCGCAGAATGTTTTCATACGATGCTACAACATCTGATCCGCCGTCAATGCAGTATGGCAAATGAACTATACCAAATTTTTTCACCCACTCATCATCTGGTATACTACCCCGAACCATTTGATGATATCGGTCATGTGAACCTATACGACACGGGCGGTTGCAATCCTGAATCACGCGAGTTTTGGACAAATCACACATTGGAGCAAATCCCGTCAACCCAGGAAGATCGGTGCCTTCCCCTACGGTACGAACATGCTCAAACATAAGTTTGTCTGTGGACAAAAGATCATCCACAAACGAAAACAACTCATCTTTGCCATCGGCTGTAAAATTGTAGTGGTCAGGTTCGGCTTTGCCAGCAGGCCATACCCATACCCCAAGACCAGACGACATTCCCACCAAATTTACATCACCACGTTCTCGCATTAACTCTTTCAGACGAGGATTGATCATCTTTGCCCTTAACCAAAATTGGCCGGGCAAACCAAACAACACTTTGGGGGAAATCAAATCCGCATTTGCCTTAGCAAAGTTGTTGAGCATGATTTCATTCTGATCAAGAGCACTGAATTGGTACTCTACAATCTTGGCAAAATCTTCATCAATGGGATCGTTGAGTCTGCCTTCATCTAAGGCCATATCAACGTAATCGAGACGCTGAGGCAGAATAACTTTGTTGTTCATTGCCTCACACGCAGAAATATTTGATAATTCTTCTCCCCAAATCGCAGCATTTTGCATTCCAACAGCATCATCACCCTTGCCATCCGAATACTGTGGCGATGCCGTAGTAGAAATGGTGAGGTTTGCAGGGACATCATGCGTGCCTCTAAACCCCGACAAATCGGATGTAGTAACCAGATTATGGCATTCATCATTCACTTTGACATGAAAATTAATGCCCGACCTACGGGCGCATGCATTGCTGTGATAAGTGCTGACAACCAGAACCTTAAATCCATCTGCATGCAACCGATCAACCTGGCTAACCAATTCTGCTGCTGTGGTAGTGCTCATGATTGGATTATTATGAGCATACTTGGCAAACAACTTGTTTATTTTGCGCCGAGTGCGAGCATAAGGACTTCCGCTCGAAACCATGACCGCAGCCCAATGCTCCCCCAACTGAGCAATGAGATATTGAACCGCAGCCTCAATAGTTTGGCAACACAGAGTGATACGTGGCTCAAAAATTGCAGCTACGAATTTTGGCTCTTGGGATGCAATCCTGCGTATAGTCTCCAAGAACACTAAGGTTTTACCCCAGCCAGGCGGGGCGATGGAAATGCCTTTGTCGATCTTTCTGTAGGCATCAACAAACGTGTTCACAACGGTCATCTGATCATCTGGTCGCAATACCTTCGGAAGTTTGGATAACAACTCTCCGATTTCGCTCGGATGAGGATGCACCCACTTGCTTTTGCTCACTTTTCTCTCCTAAACGTCAATACTGACAATGACGTTCCCGCTTCCTTGAAGGCTCCTGCCTCAAGCGGGGTCACTTCATACGACTGGCAACTTTCCAACTTCTCGCGGAAAGGAGAAGACATGCCCCTTCTGCTTGCGATTCCACTTGCCGCCCATCATTTCCAGAACCTTGTTGACCGCAAGGTACATCTTACGATCCAACTGCCCACTGTTCATAGTGAGCAAGGTATCGTCAACGTCAGCAGCGCTGAGAATTGCCAATACGTCTTGAGGTACGTTCTTGTTAACTGCCATGATTAATACCGCCTTTCGAGAATGTCCCTGTATTTTAGCTTGTACATGTGGGGAGATTTCGCATTGCTGGTCAAACTGAGCGTCAACTTGCCAGTACGACGCTTCAGAACAATTCCTTCATGCAAGTCCATTTTCGAGCAACCACCATCATACCAGATTTTCTTGAGGCGATCAAAGTACGCCCGAAACCCAGTTGTCACAGTTTCCGCTAGGGAGATATGACCGCCAAGACCCTCAAGGCGACTTGCCATTTCCCACCGTACTTGGAACTGGCGCTTGACCAGCCATAATCCATCTTCCGCCAACTGATCGAAGATGAAGATATGGGGTTTGTGGTTGCCTCTCGGACCCACGAACTCGGAGTCGAGTGCAGAAAGAGGCGGCATTCCTGCACAAACTGCCACTAACTCATCAATGAGTTCTTGTGGTACATAGGCATTTGTCTCAGCGATAGAAGTACCTACTCTAGAGAAGAGGTGGGGAATTCTGTGTTCATCGGTCAAGATGACTAAACGCCAGCCATCATATTTGCCACTACATTGCCACTCGGACTCGCTAATGCCGTCAACAAACTCCGGCCCGCATTCAATCGGTTTATCGACATATCGCCAAGGCAGCATAGATAGCCTCCTCTAAGGGTCACCTAAAGTCTACCACATATTAAGGCAATGTCAAGTAGTGATCTCTTTGATCTCGATTTTCAGAGCGTTATCTTGCTCATCAGTAAATTCTTTAAGGCCCGTTACGGTGATATGCACGAAGGCAGTCTTCTTGATGGTATTTTGGTCCCAATCCCACCAGTTGATACGGTAACGGTCAACTCCCTCAACTGACCAGAGCTTACGTGGCTCCATTCTGGCGTTTATCACACCAAAGTGGTGATTCAGTTCAACTTGCAACTTCTCTGCAAACTTCTTCACCTTTTCTGTGTCGGCGGGCTTCGGAGGTGGCTTACGCCGGGGCGGCTTACGTTTAGTTGGCTGAGCCATAAAACCTTCCTTTCTCGATTAAATATAGCATATATTCCATTAAAAGTCAACGAAACATTTATAAAAAATTATACGAGCCGTTTTGAACATAAAAGGGGAGTGCTCTTAACAAGCACTCCCCTCGGCGTCCCCCCCCATCGCCAATTCTACTTGAAGGACATTTTGTACGGGACCGCAAGGCCCTGCGACTCCAACTTTTCAGCGAACTGTGCGGCTTTGTCGTCCAGCGTGGTCTGATCAGCATAATCCGACGTGGGGACGACGGTAGTTACGACTTGGAGAATGTCAACGTGCTCACCGAGTGCCGCAATTATGGCGTCAGCGATAGCATCATGATTCGGAAGTGCCTTGAGTGCAGCTTCATCGAAACTATAAGTCGTCTCTTGCTTGAACCAACGGGCGAAGTTAGCCGCCCCGACAGTCGCCTTGAGGGCATCTGTGCTCTCGTCGGTCATCTTTTTGAACTGCTTCTTTTGCGTACACATTGCCGTCTGTGTAGCCCCCGTGGAGTCGTTCGCTGACAGACGGATTGAGGGAGTGTTCTCCCCCACGGAACGAGAGTGGCGAACTCGCAACTCTTGTGCCTCGTCGATCATGCGCGCTTCAGCATTGGCAATTTCCGCCTTGGCTTGCTTTTCTTTCGACTTGGCAGCGTGGAAGTCACGGATGGCATCACCGACAACATCCGAGGCAGTCACAACCGCAGTTTTGGATTTCTTCGCAGCGGGAGTTTTCCCCGTTGCCTTCGATTTGAGGTTACCAAGACCCATGATTTGTCTCCCAAGTTTGCCCGAGTCTTATGCCTTACGCAAGGCTATGCTCCGGTCTTACTCTTGATCTACTACAGTATACCAGCGTCCCACCAGAAGTCAAGTAGATTTTTGATTTTCTTCGGGGGCAACACTCTTCATTTCTGCGAAGAATTCAGCCACATTATCTTCATCGTCTTTCACCATTTCCATAATGACTTCTTCTGCGATTTCCCGCCCCAACCTTGCACCTTCGGCACTAACTTGTGGAGCCAGTGAACGCAGTTTCTTGCCGGTGGCAGATATAGTCCACGCCCAGATGGCTTGCAGTTCCTTGTGGTCGAACATCGTCTCGTACTGCTGCGCTGCCAACTCTCTGAATCGGTGAACGTGTTTGAACCACTTCTCTTTCAGTCGGCTTTCTTCATCTGCGGGCATATCGGGACCGATCTGCGCCATCATAGCTGTGTAGATTTCCTCCACGATTTGGTCGCTGGTCTGCGCCGACAAGGCGTCAATAAGTTCTTGAGTGTCCAATTTGTTCTTCCTTTCAGTTACCAGTTAGCAATATCATCACTCGGATCAGGGGTAAAAGTTTCGTCTGCTACTGCCTCCGTAGCATGGATAGGAGTTGAATCAGCAGGTGGAATGTAAGAAGCCGCCGACGTATCCTCGAACTTCCACAGTGTTACATGCAAGTGAGCCTGGTTGTGGACTGCCCATTGAGTGGTCTCGACTTCGGCAGCACATTCAGCGATCAACTTGTGGATGTCAGCCTGGTTGCCACCCGCAAGACCAGCACCAATACCTGCGGGGATATGGACAGCGTAACCAAGTCGGATCGCTCGGTGGAAGGTAACAAGCAAACACCGACGCAGCGCTTTGTAGTTAACAGCACAACCATCGTCATGATCGCGAGCATAACGATCTTGAGCGATCATGTTCGAGAAGAACATTCCTGTTTGAGTTTCCACGAACTGGACTGTACCGAGCGGAATGTTGGAGGGGCTGTCTTTGGTTTTACCGTGATCCTTGGCAAGACCCTGATAGGCAGCACGAGGGGCAGCAGAGACCTGATCGACTGCTAGAACGAAACCCTTGCCCCATCCACCTAAATTGTTATTCAACTGCGCGATAATAACGCCCTGTCCTTTTGACGGTCTAGGTGATGTTGCGGAGCCTACTTGTGTTTGAATCGGCACTCTCAGTCCTTTCTGCAAATACTTTATTCTTCGGGTGGCTCTTCAAAATAGTCATCCTCAATATCTTCCTCAATATCTTCTTCCTCATCTACATCGTAGGGAAGGTTAAAGGGCATAGTAAACCCCGATGGTGGTCCACCTGCCCCCATCATACCACCCGATTGTTGAGCCATCTTCATAATATCCCCAAGTGAAAATCCTTGCGGTGGCATTTGTTCTTTTGGTTCATCTTTGTCTTTGCGTCCCGTTAACAGTTGCTTAAGATATTTCTTGGTAATGGTCATCGTCTCAAAATTAGCAAGGTTAATCGAGGCCGTCTTGCCTGCTAGTCTGAATGGGAAATGGACTTTTGCAGCCACCATTGTCCCACAGACTTCCATAGCCTCAAAAACCACTCCGTCATATTGATCGGTGAATTTGGGTGGAACTTTCGATCCGAAGATCGTCATACCGCCCGGATGGACCATTTCGCCACGTACAATAACGAATAGATCACCCACTTCAATTTCGACGGAGCTACCTTGCCAGACTCTTTCATCTGCATCGCTCATACTCTATTCTACCACATATCAGAAGAATGTCAAGCAGTAGTAATTTTCCAACTCCGGTAATCAGATAGGTACTTACTCACCAGAAGTCAAGTCAGGCGGATATTCTGGCTTACCTTCCCTGATAAAAAATGTATAATGAGCAGACAACGGATGCAGAATTTTGTGCTACAACTGTTGATTTGAATTGGTCGGTTGCAGGATCAATTCAAATCAA
>Ga0114931_10003097_pt1 | contig 21123 bp, 20 predicted proteins | sample 2SBtaG_FD_89579 | JGI IMG/M metagenome (GOLD analysis project Ga0114931, IMG submission 89579) | Deep subsurface microbial communities from Kolumbo volcano to uncover new lineages of life (NeLLi) - 2SBTROV14_V59a metaG | ecosystem: Environmental > Aquatic > Marine > Volcanic | place: Kolumbo...
CATCTTGTAGACTCACGACTCACGACTCACGACTCACGACTTTTATTATGTTTATCGATTCCCATTGCCATCTGGATCGCATCGATCTGAAAGATTTCCATGGCGATTTCCAGCAGCTGATTAGCCAGATCCAGTCCCAGGATGTAGAGCGCATGCTGTGTGTGTCCATTAACCTGGACGATTACCCGGCCATGCTGGAGCAGGTGCTGCCGTATGAGCAGGTGGATGTTTCCGTCGGCATTCATCCCTCCGATGCCCGGGATCATGCGACCGATCTGGAGACACTGATATCCCGTGGCCAGCACCCCAGGGTCGTGGCCATCGGCGAGACCGGTCTGGATTACTACTACTCCGCCGATAGTAAGCCGGAGCAGCAGGCGAGTTTTCGCACCCACATCCAGGCTGCCCGCCAGCTTCAAAAGCCGGTGATTATCCATAGTCGTGATGCCCGCGAAGATACCCTGGCCATCATGGCGCAAGAACAGATCCAGGATTGTGGCGCAGTGTTGCACTGTTTCACCGAGAACTGGGATATGGCCCGTAGAGCACTGGAGATGGGGGTGTATATATCGTTTTCCGGCATCGTGACCTTCAAGACCGCCGAAGCCCTGCGGGAAGTGGCTAGCAAAGTTGCGGATGACCGGTTTCTGATCGAGACCGATTCGCCTTATCTTGCGCCAGTTCCCCATCGGGGCAAACAGAATTATCCCGGCTGGGTAGGGCATGTAGCGGAATGCCTGGCGGAGGTACGAGGCAGCTCTATTGAGATCATTGCCCGGCAGAGTCGGGAGAATTATCTGCGACTGTTCCAGCCCCGCTAGTCCGGTCATAAAGGGCTGGAATCATCGCGACAGGCTGTTATAATAAGCGCCCATCAATATTCGAATATGGTTGTATTATGGCGCTTTCATTTAATATCACTGAACAGGAAGCCAAACAGGCTAGCATTCCCCACGAAATTTTCCTGACCAATCTGATCCTTAACCATATTCTGGTATTCGTTACGATTCTAAGTGCCAGCTCCATTGCACAGTATGTGGTGGTGGTTCCAGCCGCATCAATCCTGAGCATGCTGTACCTGATCTGGGGTGCTTATAGAGCAAAACGCAACGCAACATGGTATGTTAACGGCCACTGGCAATTGTGCGCCAAACGCAACCTGCTGTTTATGGGCATGGTGATGCTAGTCAGTCTGGTATTTGCCGCTATGTGGCTGATGACCGGAGGCCACATGCGTCCGCAACACTGGGCTGTTGGTGGTGCTGTATTTTTACCTGCCATGGTGACTGTTTTGATCTTAATCATCCTCGAGTCTGAAGCTTTACATCACGCCCGTATTGGCATTCTGCCAAACTGGGTACTGGAACGTTTTCCAGTTGATGCGCCCAAGCCGATTGAGGATCTGGCTACAGAAGCCTGATGTGGCGGCAGCCGTTTGTCATCATTAGCCTGCTGAGTGTTGTTCTGCTAACACTCGGCATCTACCTTACCCCCGATGTAAAAGATCCCCCGTTGCAAGATGCCTATCCCTGGCATATTCGTAAGAACCCGGATGGCACCACCCGTGTGTTCGGTATTACCCCAACTATAACCACCCTGCATGAGCTGGAGCTGCGCTTCAAACAACCTGCCGAAGTGACCCTGTTCGTGAGTGCCAATGGCAAGCGGGTACTGGAAGCCTTTTTCAGCAGCATTAATCTCAACGGCCTGTACGCCAAGCTGGTGCTGTCCTTCGATACGGATAAGCCCACCCTGGATCGGCTGTACCAGCATGGTGAACGTATCAGTAAGCTTCCTAGCGGTGATCGCAAGGTGACGCTTACCGACGCCGGTAAAAAGCTGGTGGAATCCATGCCAGTGGCTTCAGTCACCTATATGTCCTCCGTCAAGCTGGATGAAAAGGTACTGGAATCCCGTTTCGGCAAACCCCAGAAACAGATCAAGGACCCGGAATCCAGTGCGGTGCATTGGCTATACCCGGACAAGGGTGTTGATATCGCGGTCGATCCAGACGCCGGCCTGGTGATCCAGTATGTTCAGCCGCAAGATTTTGGTAGAGTAAGCCAACCTTTAAACCAGTAACTGGATCAAACGTGTCAGATCTCCCCGTACAGGCCATCAAAGATTACCTGCTGGGCCTCCAGAGCGATATCACCCAGCAACTCACGCAAGAAGACGGCCAGGGCGAATTTGTCGCCGATGAATGGCAACGGGAAGAAGGCGGCGGAGGCCGCAGTATGGTGATGCACGGCGGCGCCGTGTTCGAATCAGCCGGTATCAATTTCTCACACGTGTTCGGTCCTGGTTTGCCGGCTTCTGCAACTGCCCACCGGCCGGAGCTTGCAGGCCGAAGTTTCCAGGCCCTGGGCGTCTCCCTGGTGATTCATCCCCACAATCCTTACGTACCCACCTCCCATGCCAATGTACGATTTTTTATCGCCGAGAAACCCGGTGAAGACCCGGTATGGTGGTTCGGTGGCGGTTTTGACCTGACACCCTACTACGCTTTCGAAGACGACATCATTCATTGGCACCAGACTGCCAAACAGGCCTGCGAACCTTTTGGTGATGGTGTTTATTCCCGTTACAAACAATGGTGCGATGAGTATTTTTATATCAAACACCGCAATGAACCGCGCGGCGTCGGTGGACTGTTTTTCGATGACCTGAATGATCGTCCGTTCGATGAATGTTTCGGCTTTATGCAATCGGTGGGCAACCACTACATCCAGGCTTATCGTCCTATCGTACAAAAACGCAAAGCCCATGATTACGCTGAGCGGGAAAGGGATTTTCAGTTGTACCGTCGTGGCCGTTATGTGGAATTCAACCTGGTGTACGATCGGGGAACCTTATTCGGATTGCAGTCCGGGGGACGTACCGAGTCCATCCTCATGTCCATGCCGCCGCTGGTGAAATGGAAATACAACTGGCAACCGGAAGACGGTAGCGAGGAAGCGGTGCTGTATGAAAAATATCTGGTGCCCAGGGACTGGGTCTAGGCATGCATCGGCGTGTTACTGGATCGGCACTTTGTACAACAGGGTAATTTCAGTCAGGTCTTCTTCATCACTGGTGTCTCCGGCGAATGCAGAGGACAGGTTAAAGATATCGTCCCTTCCCAGGATGCCGCGGATGCTAATGTCATAGCCGTATAACGGTTTGATCTTTTTCACGTTGCTGGATAATTCCGTATCATACTCGGCGCTGTTGGTCGAGTTTCTCCAGTCGTTGACATTAGCTTCCATGAAAGCCGTGGCGCCCGCATACAGGGTAATGGCAATGTTTTCGGTTACATACCAGGTAGGCTGAATCACGCCGCTTGGTTTGAAGGCAATGCCCAAACTGGATTCTGTGTAACTCACGGAAAAATTGCCGCCGGCGTAGGGAATATTGTTGTTGTGGACATTAATGAGGTAATCCCCCTGGATATAGTAGAGCATGGTATTCAGGTTGTAGGCGTACTTGATATCCAGTCCGCCACCGGTGCTGCGATACAGCTCGCCTGAATAGGCCGGTATGTAACCCATATACAGCCCCGACTCGTCATAGTTGTTGTTATAGGTGCCGGTTGAAGTAGTGAATTGTTCCTGGTTCAGTTTTCCTTCCACGGTACCAATGGTGTAGGCCACTTCAAACCGGCTACCATCACGGTCGGTTTGCTTGTACACCAGTCCCTGGACGTCGAAATCCACTTTACCGATATCCAGCTCACTCGAACCGGTGCCGAGAAATTCGTAGCCATCGTCTTTCAGATCCAGGACGATTTTCATTTTCATTGCGCCATAACCCTGGTACCGGCCACCACTATAGACATCGACGGGAGCCGAACTGGGTAAGGCTATATCCGCTAATACGGGAGTGGATAGCAATAAAGACGAAACGAATACGGAGACTAATTGTTTGCCCAGCAAATTTCGCATTGTTGATTGCCTTTTTGTTCATTTATTGTTTTATCAGAGATGCCTGTTCGTAATAATGCAATCTTCAAACGGGTAACGCAGTATCAACTCACCGCATACCTGTGCAAATACAATAACATGCAGCGAATACTATAACCCGTATTTATGAATCCAGCGCCACAGTGTCGTGCGGTTGACTCCCAGCACACGGGCAGCCTCAGCCTTGTTACCATGACATTCACTCAACACGGCTTTTATTTCCTGGAGTTCCTGGCTTTCTGCTTTGTCATCGTTAATCGATGGATTCGGTTTACTTCGAAACTCACGAATATCCTGTGGCAGACTGCTTTCCGTTACGATGTTATCAATCGCGCAAATCATGCCATGTTCAACGGCATTTTCCAGTTCTCGTACATTACCGGGCCAGGGGTAGTCCATCAGGCATTTAATCGCTGCATGACTAAATGTAATATCTGCTGAATAGCCGCGATCAACCAGACGTTTCTGCAGGATTTTGATTAACATGGATATATCACCAGGTCTTTCCCTGAGGGACGGAATGGTGAGTGGAATAACCGCGAGACGGTAAAACAGGTCTGCACGGAAGTGATTCTGGTCCACCATATCGCGCAGGTTTCGGTTGGAAGCGGCGACGATCCTTACATTCACTTTGATGGGTTTATCCGAACCCACCATTTCGAATTCCTGGTCCTGTATGGCGCGCAATAACTTTGCCTGGAGATGCAGCGGGATCTCGCCAATTTCATCCAGGAAAAGCGTGCCTTTGTGCGCGGTCTGGAAACGTCCTGGTCGGTCACTGGATGCCCCTGTGAATGCACCTTTGATATGTCCAAATAATTCAGACTCAAGCAATGACTCGGGAATCGCCGCGCAGTTGACTTCTACGAAAGGTTCTTTGGCGCGTAGACTCATCTGGTGTATACGCCTTGCCAGGCGCGTCTTTCCGGTCCCGGATTCACCCTGTAACAGGACAAAGGCATTCATGGGCGCGATTTGTTCCAGTCGCTGGATGGTTTCTAGCATCCTTGGATCCTGGGTGCTGAAGTCTTCGGCTGAGGGGTTCATAACCGACTCGATCCGGCGCGTGTCAGTCCGATCTTTCATGATAATCAGACGTACTTTGTCATGCCTGTCTGGTTCATGGATAAGGCCGCTGGTAATTTCTACCAGCCGCTGTCCGTCGTGATGTTTGAACTGCTGGTCGAAGGTTATGAACTCGTTGTTAGGTTTGCCAGCGGCATCCACATTGCCGGCATCAATCGCGGCTTTGAGCAGGATTCTCTGTAGATTGAACTTACCCACGTCATTTAATTTGTGCAGCATAAACACAGGATCAAGCCCCAGTAATTCATTCACCGCGTAATTATGGAAAAGAACTTTGCCATTGCTGTCTGCCAGAATAATTCCATCGTCAATGAAAGGTATGACGTCATTCAGATAGGGTGACAGATCAAAGTCAAATCGTGTCATTGAGAGTTTATCAGTCATGAATTGATTGTTTCACTTGTTGCAACGTTGCGCAACATATTATTTATGCATAGATTAAAAAAACTATATAGTAAACAAAGGGATACAGAACATTATTAATAAATAATATAGTTGCATTATAAAAAACTAACTATTGTGTTTTTCTATATAAAACAAAGACATAAGTTGTTGGCATCGTCATTGCTTATACGTGCTCCACTATATAAAAATGATTAAACGAGTGGAGAATGCGCATGACAATTTTTTCTGCGGAATGGATGGAGAAATACCAGGAAGCCTGGAATTCAGAACCAGGGCTGTCTGATGCACTGGCACAAATTGGTTTTAATTCTGTTATTGGTTACGGATTTGATAATCAATCTCAACCAGCTGGTGTGATTGCCGTTGAAAACGGCAAGATCGTTTCAGCCGGTCCCTACAATGGTGAGGTCCTTAACTGGGATCTACGCGCATCCGAAGACAACTGGAAAAAATGGGCAAGCAAACCTCCTGGCATGATGGGGCTTGGTGTTGCCTATACCGCCCGCAAACTCAAATTCAATGTCGGTGATTATTCGGCCATGGTGAAAGATCCGCGCATGGCGGGACCCTTTATCAAGAGTTTTGCCGTGATGGGTCGGGTGTAATCATCGATATCGTAACCAAAGGGTTCATCATGCTATTCCCTGCAAAAACGCAGAACCGCCTGGGCGACTCGACGCGTGCTGGATTAATGACATTTGTCGCGCTGAGCTGTTGTTTATTTCTGCCAGCTGCCTCGGCGAGAAACTATTACCAACAGGATAATCGCCACTCGTCGAATTACTCCAGTACACCCAGAATGCAATTTGACGATGTAGGCCAGTATCAGCAAAACTCGGAAACCTCAATCATTACCGTGGAAAAGGCCGAGACGGGTGCCCACGTCATCCTCGGCGGCACCGTGGTACCGGGTAAAGAAGTGACATTGCGCGCACAGGTACCTGGGCGAGTCATGTTTATTGCCGGTCAGGAAGGTGACTGATTTTATCCGGGCCAGGTGCTGGTAGCACTGAACGACGATGGCTTAATGGCCAAACGCCGCCAGGCAATGGCCGGTTTATACGGTACCGAAGCCAGGTACCGCAATTCTCAGCTGCAGTATTCTCGTGAGTTCTGGGCTCCCCATGCCCTGGAAAATTATCCCGGAAATCAGACGGCACCCAGTATGGGCTGGTTTCCAACGATGTTTGAGCGCTTTATGGGTATGGGCGGCGGTAATTCAAATCCTTACCCTAACTACAGCATCAATCCCTGGGTCATAAGGGATGTGGACCTGTATTCTCAGGGAACCAACATCAGCCAGGCAAAAAGCCAGATTTATGGAGGCCGTGCCAGGATCCAGGAAGTGGATTCCCATATTCGTGATACGCGAGCCATAAGTCCGTTTGAAGGCGTTATCACCAGCAAACTGGTGGAAATTGGCGATACGGTTCAGCCGGGCCAGCCATTGGTGAAATTTTCTGACAGTAAAAACCTGCAATTGAAAGTTGATGTACCTGCGCGTCTGGTGTCTGCCCTGGACAAAGGCATGGTAGTACCAGCCAAGCTGGATGTCGGTAACACCTATGTCGATGTCAGCGTGGCACAGATTTATCCCTCCGCAGACAGCCAACGTCATACTGTGGCTGTTAAATTTGATCTCCCCTCTGGTGCACCAGGCGGCCCCGGCATGTATGCCGAAGTCATGGTCCCTGATACCAATACCCCCATACGTGATATGCCCATTATTCCAACCAGTGCCATTGTGCAACGTGGAAGTTTACCGTCGGTTTTTGTTGTGAATCAGCAAAACCAGGCAGAACTTCGACTCGTGCGGCTGGGCGACCAGGTTGATCGAACACACGTTGCTGTGTTGTCCGGTATCAGGCCTGGTGAGCGCATATACGTATATCCACCGTCAGGTATTCGATCGGGTTGGCAACCGAAGTAATCGATAACCACGGCTAGTAATTCTTGATTTGATATGGCTAACACCAGGATTAACTGACAGTTTTTTATGACAAATGAAAACAACAATACAGACCACCCGGAAAATCATCTGGACAGTCTGAGTGAAAAAGAGCTGGGCATTGCAGGACGTATCACGCGTCAATTCATCAATTCACCAGTTACGCCGTTATTGATGCTGGCTTTTCTGGGAATAGGCTTACTGGGTCTGATGTTTACCCCTCGCCAGGAAGACCCGAAAATTTCTGTACCGATGGTGGATATCTTTTTTAAATACCCGGGTGCTTCAGCAGAGCAGGTTGCCAGCCTGGCGATCAATCCGCTAGAACGGATGATCAGCGAAATTCCTGGTATACGTCATGTCTACTCTTCCAGTGCTCGTGGTCAGGGTATGGTTACGGCAAGATTCAGAGTCGGTGAAAACCTGCACGATTCGATTCTAAAAGTACATGACAAACTTCAGTCGAACCTGGATAAGATCCCACCGGGTGTTTCCATGCCACTGGTTAAACCTGTCGGTACAGACGATGTACCGGTGGTTACCGTCACACTCTGGTCTGAAGACCCCGGTATCGATGACTCCCTGTTACGTACCCTCGGACTGGATGTATTACAACGCCTGGAAGAAGTGCCGAATTCAGGTAAAGGGTTTATTACCGGTGGCCGTGCGGAACAGATTCGCGTCGAAGTCTCACCCGAACGATTAAGTGGTTTTGGTATCAGTGTCGCCCAGGTGGCGGAAACCATACGTACCGCCAACTCGGAACAGTCAGCCGGCAGGGTAGAGGGCAGTAATACCAGTTTCAGTGTATATACCGGCGCATTCCTGAAAACAGCACAGGATATTTCAAATCTGGTGGTCGCGGTACGCAAGGGTTCTCCGGTTTACATCCGGGATCTGGCCTGGGTCTACCAGGCGCCTGAAGAAACGCAGCATATTGCAACTTACTCGACTGGCGCTGCTTATTCCGGTAAAACAAAACAGACGTTTGATTCACCCGCGGTCACTATTTCCGTAGCCAAAAAAGTTGGTACCAATGGTGTCACCGTTGCCAATCAGATCATTGCCAAGCTGGAATCCCTTAAAGGCCAGCTCATTCCTGACAATATCAATGTCAGTATCACCCGTAATTATGGAAAAACGGCTAATGACAAGGTCAATGATTTATTAATTGCGTTGTTTGAAGCGACAATTGCCGTCAGCTTGCTATGTCTGTTCGGTCTGGGGGTGCGGGCGGCATCGGTGGTTATCTTTGTTATCCCCGTAGTCATACTCATGACCGTATTCTCCGCCTGGGTTCTGGATTACACCATAGACCGTGTAAGCCTGTTTGCCCTGGTATTTACCATCGGTATTCTGGTCGATGATGCAACCGTTGTAGTGGAGAATATTTTTCGTCGTTGGCTCAAGGCCGGCGAGACCTCAACCGCTATCGCTATCGATGCAGTACGCGAAGTCGGTAATCCTACTATTCTGGCAACACTCACCATTATATCCGCTTTATTGGCGATGGGTTTTGTCAGTGGTCTTATGGGGCCGTACATGCGTCCCATACCAGTGCTCGGTTCGGCTGCAATGTTTCTTTCTCTGGTCGCTGCATTTATATTCGCGCCCTGGTTCGCAATGCGTCTGCGTCCACAGCTCAAGGCATTAAAGCGTGCCGAAAAACGTGAAAAACGCATGATCAATACGATTGGCCGTTACTACAACCCTTGCATGTTGCCACTTTGTACCAATAAATATCTGGGAAGCATATTCCTGGCTGCGCTAATTGTACTAACCATTCTGTCCTGCGTGCTTTTTTACACCAAGGCAGTAACTGTAAAAATGTTGCCTTTCGATAATAAAACCGAGTTCAACGTCGTCATCAATATGCCTGAAGGAACAGCATTGCCGGTAACGGCAAATGTTACATCCAAGCTCGCAGCCGAGTTACGTAAAATTCCTGAAGTGACAGCACTACAGTCATATGTCGGCACGTCATCACCGTTTAATTTCAATGGCATGGTTCGCCATTATTATCTACGTCGGCATCCCTGGGATGCCGACATTCAGATCATGTTACTGGATAAAGATCACCGCGAGCGTCGAAGTCATGATATTGCTGTTGATGCCAGGGAACGACTGACAGGTATGGCCAACTCGTTAGGCGCAAAAATCCAGATTGTTGAAATGCCACCTGGACCACCGGTATTGCAAACCGTCGTAGCGGAGATATATGGCCCAGATTCCGAAACACGTCGCCAGGTCGCTCAAGATATGACGTCCATTTTCGAAAAAGCGGATGGTCTCGTGGATGTCGACAATTACATGGCCACTCCTTATCAGTACTGGCGTTTTGAAGTCGATACAGAAAAAGCTGTACGCCGAGGTATTTCCGTCGACACTATCAACAAAAATCTTGAAATGGTCATGGGTGGTTACAAGGTGGGTGACGTTAAAAAAGGTGTCGTGCTGGAACCAACCTACATTGTTATCCAGGCACCTCTCGGCAGTCGCTCACAGATTAATCGTCTGGGGAATCTGCCGATCATGGGCGTTAATGGTGAATCCGTACCATTGGCCGAGCTGGGACGATTCGTTAAGGCCTCAGAAGACCCCTACGTGTATCACAAAGATCTGCGCCCGGTTGAATATGTCACTGGTGAAATGGAAGGGCGTCTGGGTGCTCCGATTTATGGCATGTTCGCGGTCGAAGATTTACTCAAGAATTATACCGCTCCCGACGGTGTGAAAATATCCGGCATGCCCTGGGGCCTGATCGGCCCGCCGAAGAATGATTTTAAGAGTGGTTTCGAATGGACCGGTGAGTGGACCGTAACCTACGAAACTTTCAGGGATATGGGTGGTGCCTTCATGGCCGCTTTGTTGCTAATCTATGCACTCATCGTATGGGAGTTCAAGAACTTTACCCTCGGTGGTTTGATCATGGCGCCAATACCGCTCACATTGATCGGCATAATTCCTGGTCACTGGATTATGGGCGCCGAATTCACTGCAACATCCATGATTGGTTTTATCGCACTGGCCGGTATCGTCGTGCGTAATTCAATCTTGCTGGTGGAATTCGTCAAGAACGAAGTTGAGAACGGTACTGATATACAGGATGCCATTCTGGTCGCAGGTCAAACTCGTATGCGTCCGATTCTCATCACCGCTCTGACCTTAATGGCTGGCTCAATCATGATACTGGATGACCAGATATTCAAGGGCATGGCTATCAGCCTGTTGTTTGGTGCCGGCGTAGCCACTGTTCTGACGCTGGTCGTGATTCCGCTGGGATGCATCAGTGTGCGCAAACAGTTTTATTTAATGGCTGGTCGTGAAGAAGAAGGCTTACATTGCGATGCCAGGCCACCACAGGATAGTGCCAGCCAGTTACCGTTGTGGATGCGGATCTATACCAGGGCGATAAGTATTGCTACCTGGACCTTCTATGTGCTGCGCATGTTGGTGTTAATGCTCAAAATGGCTTTTACATCTTTGATAAATCGTTTCAGGACTGAGGATGATGAGCCGCCACCACCGCCGCCGCAGACTCCACCCTCTGCCGGTGGCAATAACAATAACGGCCCGGATGGTGGGCCCATGCCTGCAGCTCCGGAGACAGCGCCTGAGCCTGGCAGTATAAAAAGCTCAGCGGAAACTGTTACCAGCTCAGTAGATCCTGCAACGACTGCCACAGAGAAAACCTCGACGGCAAAAGCACCAGCCAGGAAAAGATCTGTCCGGAAGAAGGCAACCACGAAGAAAGTGGCGACCAAGAAAACTTCAGCCAGCAAAACCACAACTCAGACACCGGTGAAAAAAACGGCTACCAGCGCGCGTCGCGGCATACGTCTGAAAACTGAAACTGAATAAATGCGTAAAGACGCAGAGGCACAACAATGAATATACAACTAAAACCGACTGTTATTCTCGCCGTAATGATGTGCTCGGCAGTGCAGTCCGTAGCAATACAGGCGGACTCGAATACTGAGGATTACAGAAAAGTACCGCCTCCGCCAGGACCGTACCGTTCTATGTCGATACAAGCATCTCAACAACAGGATATGATGCCGCAGGTTCAATCGCCTGACTATCAGCGACCAGTGCCTGCTTACCCGGCACCCGCTTTCCATCCAGTGCCAGTTGCACCGCAGGCAAATACACAGCCGCCTCAGGCAAACACAGACTTACAAGCTGGCGTACAGGAAAAACCTGTACAACAACGATATAACAACATGCCGCCACAACCAGGTTATAACCCGTGGTATCAATGGCATCCGCAATATCCTCAAGGCGCACTAAATAGGCAAGTACAGGCGCCGTACAATGGTCAAGGACAGCAGGCTTATCCAGGTAATAACCCTCATCCTCGACGCGTACCAGCCGGTGCTGGTTACTCATGGTCTGGACAAGCAAGGTATACCAGGCATGCAGCGCCTCGTTACTGGTACCCACCTGCAGGTTATCAGCAGCCCCCTGGGTACGGTCCGACTGCCGGATATTACCAACCGGGAATGCAACAGCCACTCGTTAACGCCGAACAGACGAACAGGAACAGGAACAGTCAGGGCAGTAACGCGCAGGATGGTTCGGTAAATTCCAGGCCACCGAGATTCCCTGATGCACGTGGGCCTGTATTCGGTCCCGGTTACAACCCATATGCAAATTATCCGCAACAGCGATAGAACCGGAAAGTATATGAAATACAAGCTGCAACACGAAACTGGAATTAGGTAAGAGAACGCGCGCTATGATTATCAGATATACAAAATTAGTGATTCTAGTATTTGGTATATCACCTTTTAGTAGTGCCATATCATTCGCTGACGAGAGCGGTTTTGGTTTTGCGCCTCCAAGTGAATCCTATGGCGAACAGGACAGTTACTTCAGGAATGAAATGAAGCAAAAGTGGCGAAGTGGAAAAGTTCTGAAAAATGGTGATGAATTCAAATTTAAAAAACACAAGGCATCACGAAATAATCCATGGAAAGCTAATCATTCCTGGGCCGGAAATAACCAATCTGGTGTGCGCCCCTGGGGCAACGTACCCGCCAGGATGAATACCAGTCAGTATCCACCATCGGCTGCTTATCCGCCAGGCTATTACCCTCAAAGCAACGGTTATGATAACCCGGGCATTGGTCTTGACGACCCTATTTTAAATATGCCATTGATCACCCCCCAGGTGTTGCCAGGTTTTGGCGGCGCATACCCGCTAAGAATATATCCATCAGGATTTTACCCATACACCCCGTATTTATTACCGCGATATTGGTAAATATAGATGGCTTATATGTTTACATCCTGTCTTCTCTCTGCAAGATGTAATCGAGTTGTATCAGAGAGCTAGGGTCAACATGGAAAACATGTTGTGCAATTGTTTCTTCTAAGGAGAAATACAATATGAAAACTGTAACAAAAGTACTTGGCGCAACTGCATTAGCAGGTGCACTCATGCTGCCACTCTCAGCAGATGCCTGGTGGGGTCCCTGGGGCGGTGGTGGTCCATGGAATGGTAATGGTAACGGTTGGGGCGATGGTGATATGTCCTTCAACTTCAGTGGCCGTGGTAGTGGTAATGGCTATGGTAACGGCTATGGTAACGGCTATGGCTATGGTAACCCCTATTATGGTGGCTATGGCCCAGGTTACGGTGGCTATGGTCCAGGCTGGGGTGGTGGTTATCCCGGCGGTTATGGTTATCCTCCAGCCTATGGCGGTTACCCTGGTTATGGTGCGCCAGCCTATGGACCGAGACCTGGATACGGGCCCGGACCAGGTTATGGCTACCAGCCACAACAGGGTGCTCCTGCACCTGCACCGGCACAATCCAAGTAAGTGTTGTTATGAAATATCACAGGGATGTGAGTTTCATATTGATTAAAGGTTGTAATTGCAAATGAAAAATACTGTTTTACTCATGCTAGCTTGTCTAGTCTATCCGCTTCTAACGGTGGCTGAGCCTGTGCAATTCTCCGCGCATGCCTATGTGGCGGTTCCCGGAGAAGCTGTAAAACATACACTTATTTATGTTGGTAAAGATGCTGTACGTAGCGAACTCAAGGTGCAGGGAATGAATATTGTCGAGATTGTAAAACCCGCTGATGGACAGGCGTTTTATCTCAACCCCGCAATTCATCAATATCGTGTGATCGACTTTCCAAAAGAACAATCCAGTGACACGAAGCAGGGACCCTGCAAAAAATTACAGAATGCTGAATGTAAACTAGAAGGTAAAGAAAGAATTAACAATATCAAGACTGAGAAATGGGAAGTCATAACTCGGCAGAATGGCCAGACGATTCGATCGCTTCACTGGATCGATAGCAAACGAAAACTGGCGATTAAGGAAAAGTTTCCTGACGGCTCCATTGCAGAACTTGAAAACCAGGGCAAAGAAAAAGTTTCAGGCAGAATAACTGAAAAATGGCAACGTATACTGACTCGTCCGGATGGAACCGCCATGGTTACCTACCAATGGTATGACCCGGAGCTTAAAATCGCCATAAAAGAAGAGCTTCCGGGTGGGTATTCGAGAGAGTTAAAGAATATTAAAGTGGGGCAACAGGATCCTGGCCTGTTTTCTATTCCCACTGATTATCGTGTAGTGTCACCTGGCTACGGTAATTTACCACCAGCACATTCGAACAGGCAGCCCTGACATGATTATTCTGGTGGCTAATCTGAAAGGCGGTTCAGGCAAGAGTACGATTGTATTCAATCTTGCATTGTGGCTGCAGTTTAAAGGACAACCGGTCGTTACCTACGATCTGGATCCGCAGGCAACGCTTTCGGATGTGGCCCAGGTGAGGATCGATCAGGGTCTGATGCCTCCATTGCAGGTATACGGCATTACCGAACAGTTAGCGGACAGGTTATCTTATCATCCCGGGCATGTACTGGTGGATGTTGGAGCATCAAGCATGCAATCCATGCACGATGCAATATCTGTTGCTGACATTATTCTGGTGCCAGTTCCTCCGAGTCAGCCAGATGTATGGGCCACACAACGGTTCCTGCAAATTGTACACAAAGCACCCAAACAAAAAACTCCCCGGTTAATGGCCTTTGTCAATCGTGCTGACACTCACAGTGCGGTACGTGAAACTGATGAAGCAGAACAGGCCTTGAAATCACTGCATGACCTGGAAGTACTTCCTACCAGAGTCTGCCAGCGTACCGCATTCAGGCGTACGCTTAGTGAAGGCATGAGTATTATGGAGCTGGAGAGTAAAAGTAAAGCTGCGGAAGAATTTAATCTATTTGCGCAGCGCCTATTTTCAGAATTACAAAAATGAGGGATTAATATGAATCTGATTCGATATCTATTAAGTTACGTCTGGTTTTTTATACTGATTGCTTTCGTGCTTGCGATTTTTTATTTCCGGAATGAAATTCTGCCTGCTAATATGAAAGCACCGGTGAACAGTTCGATTGCCAGTATTGAGTCACGCCTGGATATAACGCTACCTGAATACCCGGCTGATGAGAATATGAATGAACCTGTGGTGGTCTCGCAGAAACCACAGGCCACACTGCCGACTAGACCAGTTACTGTATCGCCGCGACAACCAGCTGCTATCCCTATGACGGAAGATAACCGTGAATCTGATAGCCCTGACACTGGATCAGGCGCCGCTGATACGGGAACAGCAGAGGCACCTGAGAAATCTGACAACGAAGCTCTGATAGCGGGTATCAGTAGTCATGTAAACGCCGCTTTGGATAAAGTGAATGACATTCTTGAACAACCGTCACCCAATCCCGACAAACACACTACGACTGCAAGCACCGAACCATCCGAAGAAGATCGTCTGCTTCAGGCACGTAGTTCGTTCTGGAAAGGGGATATGAAAAATGCTGAAAATGTGTATGTCGAACTAAGTGCTAATGGTAGCAAGAATCCGGATGTCTATGGCGAACTGGGGAATCTATATTATATGCAGGGAAAATGGAAACAGGCGGGACAATCTTATTTGCATGCGGCAGAAATCCTGGTGCGTACAAACCAGACGCAGCAACTCCATTACCTGCTACGCGTCATCCAGGGCCTGGATCCGGAAAGTGCTGACAAGCTGCAAAAAATCGTCGCTGAAAAACACTAAGCATATATATCACTATTTTATTAACGAGCTTATAAAGATACATCATGACAACGCATAAAGACGAACAGGACCTGTCGGCACATCAGCCTAAAAAACCGAAAACCGTCAGGGATGTCATTATTGAATCCATCGAATGCGAACCTGGCATCAGTGGTTGTACTGCGGACCCAGATACCTGTCCCAACTCACCCAATGTATGCGACAAGAAACTATCCATGTTCGGGTATTACGACGACACCATCAAGGAGAGTGTCGAGGGAGTTCTGAGTAAGAGCATGGATGAGCTGACAAGAACTTTTTCAGCCAGCGCCAAACGCTGGGAGCTGGTCGTCTATCCATCGATGTTCGCATTTATCATTCTTGCGGCGTATGGGTTCTTCCTGATTTATAGTTTAACCAAGGACGTATCCACAGTGGCTACCAGTATGCAAACGATTACCACTGATATGGATCGCATGGTTGTGCATATGGATTCAATTTCAAGAAACATGGTTTTGATGACTCAGACCCTGGATCACCAGTCTGTCACCATGAGTGAAATGAATCGCAATATGTATGGTTTGAATACATCGGTTAACCAGATGCGATATGACATGTCGATGATGAACAGCAATGTGTCCAGGCCGATGAATTTTATGAATTCGTTTATGCCATGGTAACCATGACAAGAGAGAGCCAACATGTTAGGACTGAATAACTCAACCAACCAGCACTACAGGAATCTCGAAACCCACCTGCGTCGTGAGAACCCGCTACTGGTGGAAGCGGTAAAAGAGTTCCGTAAACTGGATTCGATCGCAAGAAAAATGGGCCTGTTACAAGTGGATCAAAGTTACACTCGAAAAATCAGCTGGTGGCCATTAATCTCCGTACTGGGGACATTCTCTGCCGGGAAATCCTCATTCATCAACTATTACCTGGAGCAACCTCTCAAGGAAACTGGCAACCAGGCAGTAGATGATAAATTTTCCGCTATCTGTTATTCCTCAGATGGCGAGTCACGGGTTTTACCCGGTATTTCTCTGGAGGCCGATCCGCGTTTTCCATTTTATGGCATAGCTGATGAAATCGAAAAGGTTGCTTCAGGCGAGGGTGGTCAGGTGAACAGTTATATCCAGATGCTGACCTGCGCATCAGAGAACCTGAAAGGGCAAATATTCATCGACTCGCCCGGTTTCGATGCCGACGATCAGCGCTCCGCGACTCTTGAGATCACTGATTACATTATTGAATTGTCCGATCTGTGCCTGATTTTCTTCGATGCGCGCCATCCCGAGCCAGGTGCTATGAAAGATACCCTGAAACACCTGGTTACAGATCGTGCATTTGGTCGTAACACAGACAAGTTCGTGTATATCCTGAACCAAATCGATACCACCGCTGAAGAAGATAACCTGGAAGATGTCGTAGCAGCCTGGCAGCGTGCCATGGCACGAGAAGGGATGACCGCCGGTAAATTCTTTACCTTGTATAACCCTAACCAGGCAATAGAGATCCAGGATACAACACGACGGGAACGTTACGAGCGAAAGCGCGATGCTGATATGCAGGATATCAAGGAACGTATTGATAACGTTCGTACCGAACGTCTCTACAAAATTACCGGTTCACTGGAGAAACGATGCCGAGAAATCGAGCATCACCAGCTGCCTGCATTAAAGCAATACCTGGATCGCTGGTTGAGGTCAGTATTACTCACCGACCTAGTCGTGATTTTATTGGTAGTCCTGGGAGCAGGGGGCGCCATGTTTTATCAACCTGCGATGCAGTCCTGGGTGAATGGATTACTAGCCCAGGTTAGCAGTAACCGTACAGCACAATTCCTGCTAACCGCAGCCATATTGGTGGCACTGTATTGCCTGCACATGTTATCTCGCCATTGGCACAAAAAACGACTACTGGCGGATATTCCCGCTTCAGGTATGGATGCTGACTATAACGAATCCGTAGCCCATGCGTTCGAGAAAAACACGGTATTTTTCCGCAGTGTGTTTTCACCCTCGCCAGTTGGCTGGGGTTATTTCAGTCGCCGCAAACTCAAAAGAATTGCTCGCCGGGCCGATGAATTTATCCAGCAGTTGAATAATAAGTTCGCGCGACCATCAGGCGCCATTGAAGAGGAAACAACAAATACCCAACCGGTGATGAACGAACCCGAACCGCAGACCAGCACCTGATGGAGCTGCATCAATTGAATCCAGCAATGATATGGAGTAAATAATGACGCAATCCAAAAAATCGAAACCAGATGATGATGAACCGCAGGACGGCAATCCCGAGATTGCCGAAAAACTTGCTGATATGGGGCTAATGCCAGATACCAAGGATACCGACATGAATGATACGACTGAAAAGCCTAGACGCCCGTTGCTACTTTATATCGTAGTTGTGGTTTTCCTACTGGCAGGATATATGATTTATAACCAGGGAGATAAGACTAACTCGAGTGCAGGTAACGCGAGTAAGACGACAGCTTCGGTACCGGCTGGTGGCTATAACGGTATGCCGCCGGGTGCTATGGGAATGCCAGTTGGTTATCCGGGTTATGATGCTGGTGGCCGAAACTATGCTAATGGCATGCCATCACGCTACCAGGGCCAAAGCAAGGAATCAGCACAGCACATGATGCAACAGCAGCGCTACGGAACTCCACGGGGTGACACGGCAACCAGAAACGAACCACAGGCAAAGCCAGGATTACAGCAAAGGCCATTCGCCGATGAAGCATACCGACGAGCCCCAGTTGCTCCGGCATGGCGTCAACCGCCGCCAGTCTATGCGTATCCACCACAGTATCCCGCTGCTTACGGCTATGGTGCACCATTACCACCACCAGGGTATTACGGTTACTACCCGGCGCCTTATACACCCTATTGGCAGCCCTGAGATTGCCAGCCGTGTTAACCCGCCTGAGCCCGTGTCAACATTTCGCTGGCATGGGCACGGGTCTGTTCGGTAATTTCCACGCCTCCCAGCATGCGGGATATTTCTTCCACCCGTTGGAGCTCGGATAGCGGCACGATTTCGGTAATGGTGTTACCGGCTTCAGCACGCTTCTGGACTTTAAAGTGATGATGGGCCTGGGAAGCGACCTGGGGCAGGTGAGTGACGCAGAATACCTGGCGGTTGTTACCCAGTTCACGTAAATGTTTGCCGACAATTTCTGCAATGCCGCCACCGACACCGGAATCGACTTCATCGAATACCAGGGTGGGAATACGACCCTGGGTAGCGGTAATCATCTGGATCGCCAGACTAATGCGAGACAGCTCACCACCGGAGGCGACCTTCGCCAGCGGTTTACAGTTCTGACCCGGGTTGGCACTTACCATAAACTCGATGCGATCCTGTCCCTGGGCGGTAAACTTTGCATCGCTGGCAAAATCGACGGCGATTTCGAACACGCCACCGGCCATGCCCAGGGTTTGCATGGCTGCGGTAATTAACTGACCGAGTTTTTTCGCGGTTTTCTTGCGTGCTTTACTCAATGCCTGGGATTGTTCATTGTAAGCCTGTTGTAAAGTGTCGACCTGTTGTTGTAACTGTTCCAGGTTTTCTTCACCATGATCCAGTTGATCCAGTTCTTCTGCCAGTTGCTGATGGCTTGCGTATAACTGGTTGGGGTCGACGTGATGTTTGCGCGCCAGGTCATGAATCGTGCCGAGACGTTGTTCCAGTTCCTGGAAACGTTCCGGGTCCATTTCCAGCGACGACAGGTAATCCCGTAACAGTCCGGCGGACTCTTCTACCTGTACCAACGCCTCGTTCAGCATGGTATCGACAGGGGCTAGCTGGTTGTCAGTTTCGATGGCGTATTCCATGCGCGACAACTGTTGCGACAGGCCGGCATACAGGGTTTCGTCATCGGCATCGTAGAGTGCCTGTAATACCGACTGGCAGGCTTCCACCAGGCGATCGGTATTGGCCAGGCGTTTGTGTTCGTCGTTGATATGGCGATATTCGTCTTCTTCCAGGCCCAGCTTGTCCAGTTCATTCACCTGGTAACGCAACAGGTCGATACGGTCATTGCGTTCACTACTGCTCATCTGTAACTGCTGCAGGTTTTCGCTGACTGTGTGCCATTGCTGGTAGGTTTGCTTTAAGCTATCGAGGAGTTTTCTGTTGCCGGCGTAGTCATCCAGCAACTGGCGTTGCACCTGGGGTTTCATCAAGGACTGGTGTTCGTGCTGGCCATGAATATCTACCAGCATTTCCCCCAGTTCACGAATATCATTCAGGGGCACGGGTGAACCATTGACGAAGGCACGTGAGCGTCCGTCAGATGATAATCGCCGGCGTATCAAACAGTCGCCTTCGCTATCCAGTTCTTTGTCTTTTAACCAGCGTTTGATGTGTTCCATGTCGCTGATATCGAACTCGGCACTGATTTCCGCCTTGCTGGAACCGGCACGGACATTGTCGCTGTCGGCGCGATCTCCCAGCAATAAACCCAGTGCCCCTAACAGGATGGATTTACCTGCGCCGGTTTCACCGGTGAGTGCGGTCATACCGGCGGCGCATTCCAGTTCCAGGTGATCAATAATGGCGTAATTTCGAATCCGAATGTGGTTTAGCATTGTGGCTTTTATAATCGCTGGTTAAAGCTGTTCGCTCCATTTTAATTTGGCGCGCAGGATTTCATAATAGTCATAGTCCGCCGGATGGATCAGGCTAATGCCTTTTGGTTTGCGCCGAATCACGATCCGGTCGCGGGCTTTTACATCACTGGCAATCTGGCCATCGAGAGTAACCTGGGACGTGGTTTGTGTACTGTCACCAATAACGATTTCCACACAACTATCGGAATTCACTACCAGTGGCCGGTTGGTGAGTGTGTGGGGACAGATGGGTACCAGTACCATGGCTTCCAGGGTGGCGTGCATCAAGGGGCCACCGGATGACAGCGCATAGGCGGTGGAACCGGTTGGCGTTGAAATGACCAGGCCGTCGGCGCGTTGAAAATTCACGAAGCAACCATTGATATAGGTTTCGAACTCGATCATACGAGCGACATCGCGGATATGCACCACTACGTCGTTGAAGGCATCCGCTTCACTGATGATCTTGCCATCCCGGATCACCTGGGCAGTAAGCAAAAACCGCGATTCCCGCACATACTCGCCATCGATGATTTTATCGATACGGTCGATCATCTCCACCGGGGAAATGTCCACCAGGAATCCCAGCCGTCCCAGGTTGACGCCAAGGATCGGGACATCGTAATTGGCCAGGGCGCGCACTACGCTGAGAAAAGTGCCGTCACCGCCGACGACAATCGCGAGGTCGGCCTGCTGGCCGATGCGGTCGCGATCGCAGGCAATGTCTTCGGGATGGGGAAAGAGTCCCGCCGCACTCTGGTCCAGCATAATGCTGCAGTGCTTGTGTTGCAGGAAATCATACAGCTGTTTCACGTTATGGGAAACAGCCTCGGCTTTGTCCTTGGCGATAATGCCTATGGTTTTAAAATTCATGGCGCAAAGATAGCACTGCTCCGGGTGTTGGGCCAGTGTGGGGCAAGTTTATTTTTAGGAAGCTCTGATTCATTCATCCGTGAATCATTCGCCTGGAGCGAATGATCGCGTCAGCCCCGAAGGGGTGAGCCTCATGGATGAGACGAACAATGATCAGAGCACGAAAAAGGTAAAATGCG
>Ga0114931_10003098_pt1 | contig 21120 bp, 17 predicted proteins | sample 2SBtaG_FD_89579 | JGI IMG/M metagenome (GOLD analysis project Ga0114931, IMG submission 89579) | Deep subsurface microbial communities from Kolumbo volcano to uncover new lineages of life (NeLLi) - 2SBTROV14_V59a metaG | ecosystem: Environmental > Aquatic > Marine > Volcanic | place: Kolumbo...
ATTAATGGTGTTTTCATAACTTGGCGACCGCCGGATTTATCGCTCATGTCTTTGAGGTTTATGGAATGGTTATTCAGAAAATTAAAATTCTCTATTATGGCAGCGCACATCAAAAATTCTTCCAGGACTTGATTGTAAAACTGGAGCATGCCTGGATATTTGTTTCGCCGGAAGAGGAATTTATCAAAAAATCTTTCGCTGATGATGATGCCAACATCATAACTGTGCTGGATTCTGATTTTGATGAAAAGTGGAGTTTTCACAAAAAGCTTCTTGAAATGAATTCCCCCACTCTTTTTGCATCTCTGGTCATTCTTTCGCCCGGGGATGAACCGGCAGAAGGGTTTGAAGACCTCATCGACTATTTGCAACCGCCGCTGGCACCGTGGCGGACTGTGCGGACATTGTTGCAACTGAATGCTGCAATCTCAACAAGAAGAGAAATTCAGGAGTTGCATGATAGATTGTCCGGACAGAGTCAGGAATTATCGGAACTCAATAAAATCGGCATTGCTCTATCGGCGGAACGTGATCCGGATACACTTCTGGAGATGATCCTGACTAAAGCCCGGGAAATTACCAGTGCTGATGCGGGTAGTTTATATTTGGTAGAGGAAAATCCCGATATCCCGGCTGATGATAATGATTTCTGGATCAATAAGCAGCTTCGCTTCAAGCTGGCCCACAATGACTCGTTGAATGCCAGCTATCAGGAATTTGTCATGCCTATCCAAAAGAAAAGCATGGCCGGGTACGCGGCCCTTACCGGTAAGCCCCTCAATATTCCGGATGCATACATGATCCCTGCCGACAGCCCGGTGCAACATAATCGCAGTTTTGATGAAAAAATGGGTTACAGGACAAAATCGGTTTTATGTATTCCGATGCTCAGCCATCAGGGAGAAGCGATAGGTGTGTTGCAGCTTATCAACCGGAAAAAAGACTGGCATCAAAGGCTTGTTGATACGGAAACGCTGGAAGATCAGGTTATTGCCTTTGACGAACGTTGCGAAGACCTTGCTTCATCGCTGGCGAGTCAGGCGGCTGTGAGCATCGAAAATATGCGTTTGTATGAAGAAATAAAGCGTCTGTTTGAAGGCTTTATTGTCGCCTCTGTGCATGCCATTGAACAACGTGATCCGACAACTTCCGGTCATTCGGAGCGTGTGGCGAAATTAACTGTTGATCTTGCGAAAAAGATTGACAGAATCGATTCCGGGCCGTACCGCGATGTGAAATTTACCCGCGACGATATTCAGCAAATTAATTATGCTGCACTGCTGCACGACTTTGGCAAAATCGGCGTTCGGGAAAATGTTCTGGTTAAAGCAAAGAAGCTTTATCCTGAACAGTTGCGCGTTGTCAAGTTCAGGTTCAAATTTATCAAAAAAGCGCTTGAACTGAACTATTCGCAGCAAAAAATCAAAAACCTGTTGGAAAAAAGCCGTGAAGAAGCACGTAAAAAATTTGAATCTTTGGATGCCGATTTTGCCGACCGCCTAAAAGTAATCGATAATTATTTACAGTTCATCCTCGAAGCCAATGAACCGCGTCTTCTTGCCGAAGGCGGTTTTGACAAACTTTTGGAAATCAGCGATCTCACTTATAAAGAAAACGGCACGGCCAAACCCTATCTTGATCAGGATGAAGTCCATTTGCTCTCGATTGCAAAAGGAAGCCTCAGTCCTGAAGAGCGGCAAGAGATCGAATCTCATGTCACGCACACTTTTAATTTTCTCAGCAGAATTCCATGGGCATCTCATTTGAAATCAGTGCCGCAAATTGCGTATGCGCATCATGAAAAGCTGGACGGTTCCGGCTATCCAAGAAAACTGACTTCGGTGGAAATTCCCTTTCCTTCAAAAATGATGACCATTGCCGACATTTACGATGCATTGACAGCCTCGGACAGGCCCTATAAAAGAGCGGTCCCGCCCGAAAGAGCACTGCAAATTTTACAATATGAGAGGAACGATGGCAAAATTGATCCCGAGCTTTTTCGGATTTTTACGGAAGCCAAAGTTTTTGAAATCGTAAGCAAAGATAAAAAAGATTAATCCGAAATGAGTAATCGAACTTCAAAATTATTTTCAATGTTCGTTGGCCCGAAAGGAGAAAATCTTGACCTCCTGTCCAGCCTGATCGTATACGGCCTGGGGCGGCACAAAAAGTGGCGGGCACGTTTTTTCCAGGATGATCCCTCTCTCTACCCCCCCGGACAAACTCTTTTTACCGAGGACGAGAAAGAGATTCATCATGCATTCTATGAGCTGCTGGATCGCCTGGAATCGAATATTCCGTTTTTTCATCCGCGCTACGCAGCACAAATGCTCAAAGATCCGGCTATTCCCGCGGCCTTGGGTTATATCATGACCATGCTGATCAATCCCAACAACCACGCCTACGAAGGCGGTCCGGCGACCACGGAAATGGAACTGGAAGTCATCGACGATCTGCTCAGACTGGTTGGTTTTGATTCGGGCTGGGGACATTTAACCAGCGGCGGTTCCCTGGCAAACCTGGAAGCGCTATGGGCGGTAAGGGATTTACGCAAAAAAGGACAAGTTTTATTTTCCGTCGGTTCTCATCTCTCATGGATGCGAATATGCAACATTCTGAATATCCCCGGATTTAAAGAAATACCGGTTGATAAACACTACCGCATGGATTTAAATGCTCTGGAATCCGAATTGAAGCACGGCGAGACCATGATGGTAATGGCCAATTTCGGCACAACCGGCTGCGGTGCCGTTGATCCGATTGAGGATATTCTCAAGCTGCGCGAAAAATACGGTTTTCATTTACACGTTGATGCTGCTTATGGCGGCTATGTTAAGGCGCTGATGTACGATGCGGATTTTCAGCTTTTGTCTTTTAAAAATGCCGGCAATGCCCTGACCCATTACATTTACCAGCAGGGCCTGGCATTGGCCGATGTGGATTCAGTAACCATTGATCCGCACAAGCACGGCATGATGCCCTATGGTGCCGGCTCGGTTCTTTTTCGTCACGAAAATCTGCGCCAGGCTATTTTGAATTCCGCACCTTATACTTATCACGTTAAAGAAAAGCCTAATATCGGCACATATACTTTGGAATGCTCTCGTCCCGGTGCAGCAGCGGCGGGAACCTGGTTGACGCACAAACTTTTTCCACTGCATCGTGAAGGGATCGGCATGGTGCTGGAAAAGACCTTGGGGACGGCTCAGGCTGCTCATGGCGCGATGAACCAACTGGACAACCTGCATCCACTCACCGAACCTGATCTGGATATTCTTTGTTTTTACTCAAGTCCGGGAAATCAGCAGCAGAAAAAAATATCCACTGTGAATAAAAGAACTTCTGATATTTATCAAAACCTGTCTATCGAAAATCCGAAAGCGCCGTTTATTCTTTCCAAATTTGTTATTGATGAAAAGAGTGCCCGTACTGTTCTTCCAAATACCGAGATGGATGAAGATTCTTTTATTACCATGCGCGCGGTTTTTATGAAACACTGGATGTTGATGGATTCTGAAAATCCATATTTTGAAAGATTCGTACAGCAACTTGAAAAAGTTGATTCTTTGGTTCTTCAGAAAAAAGATTGACTTTTTGTATAAAAAAGTCGACCTTTTCAAACGGGGATAATCACGCAGTTAAATGAACATTTGCTATATAAATGATAAATTTTATATTTCTCGCTCTTGAAATCGTTCACCTTCTTTTGTTCTCAAATATTTTATAAAAGAGTTACTTGTAAAAAGCACAAAAACACCATTGCTTCGCTTCGCTCGCAATGACATTTTAGGACTTTTTACGAGTTTCTCATAGATTGTGCAGCTACAAAAAACCAAATTCAAACCCAAAACATTAGGAGTGTCCGGATGAACAATTCCTCACAAAGTCAATCACCTTCATTGCAGCAGCTTGTGCAGGGCGTGCACGGCTATCTGGGATATGAAAAAGCAGATGAGCGGGAGCGGACGGACAAGGCCATTCGGGAGCATTTCATCGAGCAAATCTCGCAGCTCACCGACCACCTCGGCAGCTCACTGAAAGCGGAACAGGAGGAAGATCAACAACGGCTGGAAACGCTGGCTGCGAATGCCAAAAAGAACCTCCTCATCATCGGTGACAGCCTGAAAAATCCAACCTATTCCGGTACTTCTTTTTTTGCTGATCAGGTGCCTTTCAACAATGCTATGAACCGGATATACGATTTGGAGAAATTAATGCTAGATGCTCTTCTAAACATCTCCGAGGAGCTTGTAAGTCTGGATAAAGGCAAGTTGCCAAAAGATCAATTCGAGGCGAGTTTCCTTCATACCCAGGATTTTCTGGATAACATTAATCAGTCCCTTTTCGAGCGTGAAGCTTTGATTTTGGGTGACATGTAAAAAACGGCTATTAACGTAAAAACAATTGTGAGGTAAGGAATGAAATCTTTTACACATTATCTCTGGTTCAATACCAAAAAACACAGGGAATTCATCAACATAACACATGAGGTCGAAGACGTTGTTCAGAAAAGCGGCATTCAGGAAGGAATGGTGCTGGTCTCGGCCATGCATATTACGGCTGCTGTGTACGTCAACGACGCAGAGTCCGGTCTGATTCAGGATATTGAAGAGTGGCTGCAAAAACTGGCGCCCGAAGGTCCGGATTATCATCACCATCGCACCGGTGAAGTGAACGGAGATGCGCACTTGAAAAACCTTCTCATGCACCACCAGGTCATTGTTCCCATAACCGAAGGCCGCCTTGATTTTGGTCCCTGGCAGCAAATTTATTATGCCGAATTTGACGGGCAGCGGAGAAAACGGGTGGTCATAAAAGCGATAGGGGAGTGATGTGAGGTACTTTTAGTCAGGCGTCAATGACGAGCTGGCTCATTTTTCGGTAAAGCGTTGCTTCGCCGATGCCTAATGCTCTGGCTGTTTTCCCCCGGTGAAAATCGTTTTGAGCAAGCTGGTTTTTGATAAATTCTCTTTCAAAGTTATCCACAGCAGTTTTCAAATGAGCTGATTCTGAAACCATACCTGATGGTTTCATGGGGGTCAACAAATTGGGGGGTAAATCTTCCATGGTCAGCTTTTCTTTTTTCGCAAAGATCATCAACCGCTCGATGAAATTTTCCAATTCCCGTACTTCCCCCTTCCATTCCCGTGCCACAAGTGCGCTCATGAGCAGCGGTTCAACAGAGGTTACATTTTTATTCATCTGGCGATTGTATTTTGCTATAAAATGGTGAATGAGGAGAGGAATATCTTCAGGCCTTTCCCGCAATGAGGGGAGATGAATTTCGATCACATTCAAACGATAAAATAAATCCTCCCGGAAAGTTCCTTCCTCAATTCTTTTTTGTAAATTGCTGTTTGTTGCGGCAATGATGCGTACATGCACTTTAATCGGTGTCGTTGCACCGACGGGCAATATCTCCTGTGTATCAATGGCACGCAACAGTTTGGCCTGTGCGGCCATAGACATTTCTCCGACTTCATCCAAAAAAAGCGACCCATTGTGCGCCACTTTAAAGAGGCCATCCTTGTCGCTGATTGCACCGGTGAAAGAACCGCGTTTGTAGCCAAAAATTTCACTTTCAAAAAGCGTCTCTGTGATGGCGCCGCAATTTACGGCCACAAATCTGCCGCGATGCCGGGGGCTGTTGAAATGTATGGCCTTTGCAACCAGTTCCTTGCCCGTTCCGCTATTCCCCGTTATCAGCACATTGCTCTCGCTGTTTGCCACCTGCTTTATAGTTTCGAAAACATTTCTTATGGCAGCACTTTGCCCTACGATATTTGAAAAATCGTATTGTGCATTGACTTCCTGGCGAAGTGCCTGATTTTCGGTAACGAGTTCTTTGTGCTCCATCAGTTTTTGCACTTTGATGGCAACATCCTGAAAATTGATGGGCTTGAGCATGTAATCAAAAGCGCCCTTGCGCAGCGCCTCAATCGCCGTTTCAACCGAAGCATAGGCTGTGATGATAATGAAAGAAGCGCCGCTGCAAAGCTGAGCGGCCTTTTCAAGCAAGTCAATCCCGCTCATTCCGGGCATTTCAAGATCGGTAATAACCACGTCAAACTCGCGCTGAGAAAGTTTTTCCAGCGCCTCCGCACCATTTGCGGATTGGTCGCAGACGAAACCGCTGTTACTCAGGATAGCGTTCAAGCTTTCGCGGGTAATGTCATCGTCATCAACAATGAGGATATTTTTGGACATGTGTCGTTATTCCTTCTTTTGCCGCACAGCCGGTAAAGAAATCGTAAACCGAGTTCCTGCTGCTTCCTCACTTTCCAGGGTAATTTCGCCACCGAAACTTTTTATCATGTTGTAACTGACCCATAATCCAAGCCCTGTGCCTTTGCCATGTTGTTTTGTGGTGTAAAAGGGTTCAAAAATATGCGGAATGCTCTCCCGGCAAATACCACAGCCATTGTCCGTCACCGAAGCAAAAACATTCGTTTCGTTATGCCACGTTTTGATTTTCAAATGTCCCTTATCACGGCATTCCATGGCGTCCGCAGCATTCAAACAGAGATTGATAAAAACCTGAAGCACCTGGTCAAAACTTGCCTTGACGAGAGGAATGTGAGGATCGAGTTCCGTTTCGATTTCCTGATGTTTAAGGCGTTTGTCATATTTGATAATCTGAATGACGTGGTCGATGACATGGTTCAAATAAATATTTTCTACTTTTTGTGCAATGGGCTTTGAAAAATCCACCAGCGTTCGCACTGTTCGGGCAATCCGCTCGATGAACTCTTGAATGAGAGACAATTTTTCTTTCACGTTTTGGTCTTTAACATCCAGTTGCAGCATTTGCGTCAATGAAGAAATGGATGTGAGCGGCGAGCCGACTTCATGGGCAATGCCCGCGGCCAGTGTTCCGACAGCAGACAGTTTTTCGGATTGGCTGAGCTGTGCCCGCAACTGTTCTTCGCGCGTGATGTCCCTGGCAATGATGCTGCTGCCAATGTATTCTCCCTCGTCATTGCGGATGGCACTGCGGGATATCTTGATGATGACCCGCTTGCCGAAACGTGTCAGCCGATGAGAACGAAAATTGCGAATATAGCCTCGCTTGCGCACAATCCGACTGATCTTTTCAATCTCTCTCTGCGAGATTCTGTCGTCCGGGACAATAATGGAAACGGGCTTGCCCAAAACTTCATTTTCCCGCCACCCGTAGATTCTTTCAGCTGCCTTATTCCACATGGCGATACAGTCATTTTCGTCAAGAATGATAATCGCATCTGCCGCGTCATTCAGGATGTTCTTAAAATATTGTTCATACTTTTGAAGCGTTAAATCCTTTTCCCTGTACTCCGTCATGTCTTTTACCAGAGCAGATGCGCCGACAACGGCACCCTTTTTATTTCTCAATGGAGAGATTTTAAAATTGACAAATCGCTCTCGTTCCTCTCCAACGCTGTGACGGGTGGAAATGAGTTCCGAGTAAACGCCGTTTTCAATTGCAAAACGCAGTGCATTGTAAATCTCATTTTCAACTTGCAAGAGCTGTAATTTGGCTCCGAAATATTTTCCAAGGACTTTTTGCGCCGGCACATTGTAAAGCCTTTCCATCCTGTCGCTCCAATAGATGAAATTGAATTGCTTATCGAGCATAAAAACGCCGAGTCCGGCAAAGTCAAAGGAAGACAAAGTTAATTCACTTGCACCCTCAAAATTGTGCGGCAATAGTTCTCTTACATCTTCTTCCTGCATTCCATACTGTTTTTGGGCCTTTTGGGTAAAAGGCAGAAAAAGATCATTTATTTTTGCAAATGTCACCAGGCTGTTCGTCGATGCCGAAGCACTTTTTGTTAATGCAGAGAGCAGGATGTATCGACTCTGCAAAATGGCATTAAGAATAATCGACGGAGAAGTCTCCAGTGCCGGGAAATATTTGTGCATTATTGTATCACAATATTCGACAGCTTCTTCGGGATTTGACTTGACAATAAAAATATTGAGAACCGTGATTAGATGCTGCACCAGGTTCCCGATTTCTACTGCAGGCCAATCGGGTAACAACATCTCAACACGTTCTTGTAATTGTTCGCTTATGTATTGATGTTCTTGTTTTAAGATTTGAGAAACGAGTTTCTTCAAAGAATTTTGTCTCCGTTTTCGAGTTTTGACTATCACGACAGTGCAACTTTCAAAATGATAAATTGCGGCCAGTAAATCTTTTTAACAACAACGAACACAACGTGTCATTCAGCAGGAATCTTGTAGGGACAAAGCTGCAGATAATATTTTCTTGATTTAATTGCATGTCCAACAAGATTCTTACAGAATGGCATGGTTGGATAATATAGTCATCTGCTGTTTATCTTACGCTGTAGTGCTATTTTATTAGCGAGCCAAGTTAGAAAATAATTTTTCTATTCGCAAATGCTATTTTGACCGCGCGTAAGTAAACTATTATGAGGGAGAGTTATGCGTCGCTTGTGGAGTATGCAAAGGAGTGAATTTAATCACCGGGGGTATTTTTTCCCTGCCGCATGAAAATAAAAAAAGCTGTTCCCATGCTGACAGCTTTTTGCCCAACAACAAGGAGAACAGCTTTAAATGAATCAGTATTGATGCAAAGTTTAGATCGAGTCGACTTCTACATATTTGGCCAGAATATCAGATGCGGGAACCAGCAAGTAATCTGTCCCGTCAAATGTGATGTTGGTTCCTGAAAAGGATTTATATATAACGCGATCCCCAACAGCGATTTGTTCCGAAGCGTCAGCAGCGATGCCAACGACTTTGCCTTCACTGGGTTTTTCTTTCGCAGTGTCGGGAATGATGATTCCTCCGGCCGTTGTCTCCTCTCCCTCTTCATCCATCTCAATCAAGACATAGGCATTAATAGGCTGAATTTTTTTCATAAAGATCCTCCTGTTGTTAATATGGTTACGATTGTTTTAGTTTAAGTCTAATAAGCGGTCAATACGCGCCTGATCAAATCCAACAATAATTTCTCCGTCAATGTCGCTCTGCGGCACGCCTCCCTGCCCGCTGCGACGCATTAGCTCTTCGGCTGCACGTTGATCCCGGGAAACGTCCACTTCCTCAAAGATGACTCTGTTTTTACGGAGATGGTTTTTTAATCTGTTGCACCACGGACAACTGGGTGTTGTATAAACAATAACGCGGTGACGCTTTTCTTCTTCCTCATTGCCGTTGGATGGCTTGGGCGGGGCTTCCCACAAAAGCATTTCATAATGATCTTTTGTCTGCAAACCCTGAATATTCTTTGCCACATTCCCGCGTTTCAGAGCCAGTACCGTAGGAACGCTATTGACGCCCAACAAGGGATGAATATCTTTTACAGTGGAAGCATTCACTGCATAAACCGGCGTATCGTTATATTCTTTTTTTACTTCCTCCAGTCTCTTTAATGCTTCCTTACTTTTTTCCGAAGAGTCTGTATAAAAGAGAAGAATGAAAAAATCTTTCTCATTCTTTAACGTGTTGTACTGTTCCAAACTGGAAATTTGATCTAGCATTTATTTCCTCCTGCAGAATATATTAATGATTTTTGAATGTTTCAAGATTTTAATTTCAATATGTGTGCTAGTACTACATTTATTACAGCATAGTAACCGGGCATATTGTCATATTCTTTAGATGCAAAAAATCGGAAAAGATACAAAAAATTTTTATCTTTAAAATTAAAACAAGGAAAGCCCATATTGATGGGAAAAGTGCCTACGCACGCAATCGCGGGTATTAAAAGAATGGAATGTCACTCAACGATAAGCGTCGCTTCATGGTAATATTCCGCTCCACCGGCAATCCAGAAAATTTTAGCGCGCCAGAAGCCGTTCGATAGATTCTTAACGTCAATCACTTGTCGGCCATCTTTGCCCGGTTTTATGGAAATCATTCGATCAAGTTTTGCATTAGACGGCCTGAAAAAGAGAATTTTTCCTGCGATTGCCGCAGTGTCTGTTTCTACAGGGAATTGCAAAAAGATGGCTTTACTTTTTTTATCAAATTGAAAAGTGAGGGTCTTGTGCAGCGCTCTTGTGCGCTTTATTCTGTCAATTTGTTCCTGGTATTTTATTTCATCGTTGTAATAATTTTTGCTTACCAGGTTAATTTTTTGGGTTCGTGAAAATGCGATGAATCCAACGAGTGTTAGGACAAATATGGAGAAAAAGCCTGCGATGCCAATCGGCCAGTAAGAAGATTTTTTCATAGTGTTTTGTTCTTATTTTTTATTTTCTACAGGGCCCAGGAACAGAGATTTTGTTTCGCCCACTAACTCCTTGCCGGAAAAAATATCTATCACAACAGGGGTGTTATGCAAACGAATTTGATCTTTGGGAATCCTGACGAAAAATGATGTCTGGGCAACATCCCCTTTAGGCACAACCATTTTGCCGCCAATCATTTGCAGCTCGCCGGATGGGGATTTTAATTGCAATGAAATCGCTTTTTTTTCAAAAGTTTTATTGACCACCTTGAGATTATATAAATTTTCTATCACGCCGTTTTCAGTTTCCTGATAAAGAACGCCGGGCGTGCGCAAAATGCTTACCTGAACGGGTGCACGATTCAGCAAAAGAGTAATAAAAACAATGACGAGCAATGTCAGTACGGAAGCATAACCGATGATTCGCGGTGTTAACCTGAAATGTGTACCGTGCAAAATGTTGTTGTATGATGCATAACGTATCAAACCTTTAGGCCGTTTGACTTTAGTCATCACACCGTTACAGGCGTCCATGCAAGCGGTGCAGTTGACACATTCCAGTTGTGTGCCGTTGCGGATATCAATTCCGGTTGGGCACACGCTGACACACAAGCGGCAATCGACACAATCGCCGCGTTCTTCATTTTTATTTTTCGATATCTTGCCCCTCGGCTCGCCGCGCCTGAAATCATAAGCAACGACGATGGAATTGCGATCGAGCATCACACCCTGCAATCTTCCATAGGGACAAACAAGTGTGCAAACCTGCTCGCGCATAAAAGCAAAAACACCGTAAAAAACGAAACTAAAAATGAGCATCGCAACGAATCCACCCAAATGTTGTGATGGCGGTTCGGAAACGATTTTCCCCAGGCGTTCGATGCCGATGATATAGGCGAGAAACGTATTTCCGATAAGAAATGAAATGCCGTAAAAGATGCCATGTTTAAGTGTTTTTTTGAAAAGTTTTTCAGCACTCATCGGTGCAGCATGGAGTTGCCGCTGTCGGGTTGCATCGCCTTCAATGAGATATTCAATTTTGCGGAAAACCATTTCCATGAAAATAGTTTGCGGACAGGCCCAGCCGCACCATAGACGCCCGAAAGCAACCGTAAAAAGAACGATAAAAATAATCAGCGAAATAGTCAGCAGGACAAAAAGATAAAAATCCTGCGGCCAAAACTTGGTGCCGAATATGACGAATGTTCTTTCGAGGAAATTAAGCATCAGTATCGGGTGGCCGTTTATTTTGATAAACGGGCCGCTGAAAAATATCAGCAATAAAAAGATGCTCACGATCGTCCGCGCTTTGTAAAATGCCCCGGCCGGCTTTTTCGGATAAATCCAGGCACGCTTGCCTTTTTTATCCACGGTCGCAATTTTGTCGCGAAAACTGTTTTCTTTAGGTTGCTCCATTTTTTTGTTTCTTTCTTTCCTGAAAAAGCGCTTTATTTTATTTTTGTCATATCGACTTTTTCACCCTGGGGCTTTTTCGCTTTCGGCGGATTCGTATCGTAAAGCGTCATGACATAAGATGCGACTTTTGTGATTTGGTCTTCGTTTAAAACCGCCCTCCAGGAAATCATTCCTTTGGCTGGCACGCCAACTTTGATTGTATGCATAATATTGCTCATGCCCGCACCATGCAGCCAATACTCATCGGTCAGGTTCGGTCCGATTCCTCCTTCTCCCAGCTTTCCGTGACAGGCCACGCAATTCTTCATAAAAATTTGCTTGCCTTGTGAAATGCTGGCCTTATCGGTAAGAGGCGCAATCTCTTTTACTTCCACTTTTTGCACCTCTTGTGTTTTTGCGGCCAACTTTGGCGTTTCTTTGGCTGTAATCGGCCCGCTGTCGGAAACAAGTTGTGCGTACAAATCGGGAAATGCAGTTTTCAGTTTTGCAAGATTTTTTGCATCTGCCCGACGCATGGCTTCTTTCATTAATTCCGGGAACTCGATTTCCGGCCCGATGTATGAACTGAACTGTTTACGTATTCTCGGAGTCACGTCTCCTTTGGGATTATAATAAGGAGAGTGATAATTTGAAATCAGTCCATGCGATGCCCCTCTGCTCTCCATTTGCGCAATGCCGGGGTTCATTTCTCTTTCATATTTTGCAATCGGCGAATCACCCGTATGAAAAACATGAAAGTACAGCATGTAAACAATTGCAAATACGATGGAAAAGTAAAAAAGATAAAGCCACCACAGCGGCAGGTCATTATCCAGTTCCTTTATACCGTCATAATCGTGATCCAGCAAAACGTCTTTAGGTCTAGCCATGCTTTTATTCTCCATTGTTTGTTAATGAATCTGAATCCAATGGGAGTTCCTTCATTCTCTGTACATGTTTTTTATCCAGGCGCCAGAATGCCCATATTGAAATTCCAACAAAAAGGGCAAAAAACAAAAGGAGCGAGATGACCGGAAAAGTTGCAATTCCAGGTATCGATCGTAGTAATTCTTTTATCATTTTAATTTCTCACTTTCATTTCAGAGTCATTCGTAAGATAAAGTATTTTCTCATTCTGTTGCCTTGATGTCTGTGCCCAGTCTTTGCAAATAGGCGATGAGTGCGATAATTTCCTTTCCCGGTGCAACGACAATGCCGCTTTCTTCAAGGTCTTTGGCAATTTTTTCTGCCTGAGCTTCGAGATCGTTCACAGCATTTTCTGCATAACCTTTGGGATAGGGAACACCGAGCTTTTGCATCGCCCTGATTTTCGCAGCTGTATGCGATACATTCAAATCGTTAGAAATGAGCCAGGGAAAAGGCGGCATGATCGATCCCGGAGACATGGAAACCGGGTCCATCATGTGATTGTAGTGCCATGCACTCGGATATTTGCCGCCAATGCGGTGCAAATCAGGCCCGGTGCGCTCGCTTCCCCACTGAAAGGGGTGATCGTAGACAAACTCGCCTGCTTTGGAATATTCACCATAGCGTTCCGTTTCCGACCTGAACGGCCTGATCATTTGTGAATGGCAAACGTAGCACCCTTCGCGAATATAAATGTCTCGTCCCTCTAATTCCAATGGCGTATAAGGCTTTACGCTGGCAATGGTTGGCACATTGGATTTAACCAGGAAGGTCGGAATAATTTCAACCATACCGCCAATCAGCACAAGGACAGTAGCAGCAACAATAAATTGCACCGGCCGACTTTCAATCCAGCGGTGCCAGTATCCTTTTTCCTCGCTGCCGGAAATTTTAACCAATGCCGGCGCCTGGGTTTCCTCATTGGCAATCAAACTGCCGCTTTTAACGGTTTTTGCCAAATTTATGTACATCAAAATAACGCCGGTGAGATAAAGCGTACCACCAAATGCGCGGATCATGTACATGGGAATAATCTGTCTGACAGTTTCAAGAAATAGAGGATATTGCAAAAGGCCGTCACTGGTAAATTGCTTCCACATCAAGCCCTGGGTAATTCCAGCCCAGTACATGGGGATGACATAAAAAATAATCCCGAGTGTGGCAATCCAAAAGTGGGCGTTGGCCATTTTTACCGAGTGCAACTTTGTGTTAAAAAGTCTCGGAATAAGCCAATATAAAATTCCAAAAGTGAGTAAACCGTTCCAGCCTAATGTCCCGACGTGAACGTGGGCGATCGTCCAATTGGTGTAATGAGAAATGCTGTTGACTGTTTTCAATGCCAGCATTGGCCCTTCAAATGTGGCCATACCATAAGCTGTGACCGCAACGACCATAAATTTCAAAATGGGATCTTCGCGCACGCGGTCCCAGGCGCCGCGGAGTGTGAGCAGGCCATTCAGCATACCGCCCCATGATGGTGCAATCAACATGATCGAAAATACCGTTCCCAGCGATTGCGCCCAATTGGGAAGTGCGGTGTACAAAAGATGGTGCGGCCCGGCCCAGATGTAAATAAAAATTAGCGCCCAAAAGTGGACGATGGACAGCCGGTAGGAATAAATGGGGCGCTCTGCCGCTTTGGGTAAAAAGTAGTACATCAATCCAAGGTACGGCGTGGTCAGGAAAAAGGCGACGGCATTGTGCCCGTACCACCATTGCACCAGGGCATCCTGAACACCGGCAAAAACCGGGTAGCTTTTTAAAAGAGAAACCGGCAGTTCAATTGAATTAACGATATGCAGAATGGCAACTGTGAAAAATGTGGCGATGTAAAACCAAATGGCGACATACATATATTTTTCACGCCGTTTCACAATTGTGCCGATGAGATTAATGCCAAAAATAACCCAAATTACTGCGATGGCGATATCAATAGGCCATTCCAGTTCAGCATATTCCTTGCTTGCAGTGATGCCCAAGGGAAGCGTAATTGCAGCAGAAACAATGATTGCCTGCCAGCCCCAGAAATGGATTTTGCTCAGCACATCACTAAACATCCGCGCTTTGAGCAACCGTTGCAGGGAATAATAAACACCCATGAAAATGCCATTACCGACAAATGCGAAAATGGCGGCGTTTGTGTGCAGCGGACGCAGGCGGCTGAAAGTGGTGTAAGGTATTCCCAGATTCAGCGAGGGGAGGAAGAGCTGAATGGCAGCATAAACTCCAACCAGCATGGCCACTCCACCCCACAGCATTGTCGCATAGGCAAAATCTCTGACTATTTTGTTATCATAACTAAAAGTTTCAACATCTGCCATAGACTAGCTCCCGATTTTATTATTCCGTTTCTTCTTTTTCCTGTCGTCCATCAACATGCGGATAGACGGTGTATATTTGTCATCAAACTGGCCGCTTTTTACAGCCCACAAAAACGCGATCAAAAAGCCAATTGCCACGAACAGACTGGCAGAGATGAGAAGTATGATAGCGCTCATTTTCTATAAAATACCTTTTCTTTTAGCAAAAAACGTTGTTGTCCCGGTTGTAAATAGAATGACCGAAATGGAACTAAGAGGCATCAAAACAGCCGCAATGAGCGGTGACAATGTACCGCTCATTGCAAAGCCTAATCCAATGGAATTATACAAAAATGAAATAGCAAAACTGGCAACAATAATCTTCATGCTTGTTCGTGAAAAGTCAATAAAATCTGTCAATTTTTGAAAATGACCGGCATCCAGGATTGCATCGCTGGCCGGAGAAAACGTGTTGACATCTTCGGAAACAGATACGCCGACATCGCTTTGTTTTAATGCGCCGGCATCGTTCAAACCATCGCCAACCATCAGAACCCGTTTCCCCAATTTCTGCAAGTTACGTATAAAATTCAGTTTATCAACCGGCATTTGCCTGAAAAACAAATTCTTTTCATTTTTGAAAAATTGCAGCAAGTTTTGTTTTTCATTCTCTCCATCACCGGTCAGTAATTTTACATCAAACTTTTGTGAAAGGTTTTCGATCGTTCTGCCAAGCTCGGGACGGTAAATATTTGCGATTCTGAAAAAACCACGGCTTTTGCCGTTCAAAGCAACATAAACCCGGGTCGCATCTTCCCGTACATTGCCTGCCGGCCGACCATAGATAAAAGAATAGGAACCGAGCTTGACTTTTGTCCCCTGCACATCCGCCTCAATGCCTTCCCCCGGATGCTCTTTAAAATTATGTACTGCCGATGTCTTGGGTTGATTCAACTGAAAAGCAATCTGCTGGCTGAGTGGGTGATTCGACTGGCGAACAAGCGAATAAATGATTGCAGCCTCCTGCGCCGACAATTCAGCCGCGCTGTCGGGCGCCGGCGAAAATTCGATTTTTGAACTTTGCGCCCTGGTGATCGTGCCGGTTTTGTCAAAAACAACAGCATTAATTTTTGACAAGGCTTCGATGACGGCGGTGTTTTTCAAATAGAACTTTTGCCGGCCGAAGATTCGCAGCGTGTTGCCCAGCGTAAAAGGAGTGGAAAGGGCAAGAGCACAGGGGCAGGCCACAATTAATACCGACGTAAAAGCTGTGAGCGCCAGTGAAATATTTGTGCGCAGCCAAAAGAACGCCGCCAGCGTGGCGAGCATTATGACGACAAGTGTAAAATACTTGCTTATGGAATTGGCAAGTGTCGTTACTTTGCTTTGGTGACTTTTGATAAAAGCATCGTCATTCCACAACTGCGTTAAATAACTTTGGTTCACCTCTTTGATGACGTCCAGTTCAATTGCCCCGCCAACTTGTCTTCCTCCGGCAAAAACGATATCCCCTGATATTTTTTTCACTGGCGCGGATTCGCCAGTAACAAAACTATAGTCAATCAGTGCGTTGCCATTGATCATCACCGCATCGGCGGGTACAAGTTCATGGTTGCGGATCACCATCCGATCGCCAAGATGCAGTTTTTGCAGAGGAATGGTTGTCTCGCCGTTTTTCTTTTTAATGGTAACCGAAACAGGGAAATAGGACTTGTAGTCACGCTCGAAAGAAAGAGTATCAAAAGTTTTCTTTTCAAAAAGCTTGCCCAGGAGAAGCAAAAACACCAGGGCGGCAAAGGAATCCATATAGCCGTGCGCACCGGAGGAAAGTATTTCATACAAGCTGCGGAAGAACAATGTGAGAATACCAATAGAAATGGGCACATCCATATTCACGTATCTCTGCTTCCATCCATTGAGAGCGGAATGGAAATAGCCTTGTGCGCTGTAAAAGAAAACCGGAAGAGACAAAAGGATTGTCAGAGCACTGAAAAATTTTTGTAACTGCGGCTCAACTGCGCTGCCACCCGCCAGATAATTTGGGAAACTGAGCAGCATAATATTGGCAAAACAAAATCCGGCCACACCGATTTTTATGTACAATTCTTTGTTGGAATCTTGGTCAACCTGCTCATGCAAGCTGTCGAGGTTTATCTGAGGTTCATATCCAATGGAAGCGAGCAACTCGACCAATTCCCGCAAAGATGTGGGCGTCTCTTTAAAAGTAACAGAGAGCTGTTTTTTCAAAAAGTCAACCTGGGAAGAAATGACCAGGGGAGACAGGCGGTAAAGGCTTTCCAGCAGCCAGACGCAGGAACTGCAATGCATGCCCGGAATAAAAAAGGACGCTGTACTTGTATTCCCGTCAGTAAAATCGATCAGCTTTTGCTTGACGTCCTGATCTTCAAGATATTGAAATTTGGTTGCATACCCTGCCTCTTTGGGCGAGTTCCCCGGCGTCTCTTCGAATGAATAATAATTGCAAAGATCATTTGCTTCCAGCAATTCATATACAAGCTTGCAACCGTTGCAGCAAAAAAACTTTTCTCCGATATGGACTTTACTATTCGGACAAACATCACCACAATGAGCGCAGTATTTTTTTTCAACTTTCTTTTTAATATTTACTTGCTGGCTTGTTTCCATTTTATGCCTGTTACTGATGTTGCATTTGCGCTGATTTGCTGTGATGCATTTGCATTCCTTTTCCGGATAATCTTGTATATCCTTTGGTCATCACCACAATTCCCAAAAGGATAACCAGGATGGCTGCAATACGATACAAAGTGGAACGCAATCTGCCCGATATGAGATGCGCCGTTACGCCGGTTAAAACCATGGCAGGAAAAGTGCCGAGTCCAAAAAACAACATGGTCAGTCCACCTTTGAAAATGCTCTGTGTTGCGGCTGCCTTGGCGGCCACAGCGTACACAAGCCCGCAAGGGAGAAATCCCATAATGATCCCCAGTCCGAAAATATTATGCGGACTAACACGATTAAGCAACGCCCGGACGATGTCCTTAAATTTGTTAACACCCGGAAAAGTATCTCTGGGCAAAGCAGGAATGAACCCTGATAAATCCAGTCCCATGAGTATCATAATTACGCCGGCAAAAAGCATCAAGGCGCCCTGGATATTGGAAAATGCCAGAACAAAGCCTACAGTGCTTCCCAGGAAACCGAACAATTCTCCCAAAAGAGTATAGGTCAAAACACGGCCACTGTTGTACAGCAGATGCGGATAAAATTGCTGCCAGAATGTTGTCCTGGCCGCAATTCTATTTTCGGACAATTTGAGCGTATATGTCATGACAAAGCCGCCGCACATGCCAATGCAGTGACTGAACCCGCCAAGAAAGCCTATAATAAACACAGCATAAAATTCAATTTGCATTTGATTTTAAATTCTGGTAAGGGATGTGAATTCATCAAGCTTATCAAGCGCACAGAACGAACTCGCGCAAAAGTAGCGCTTGAAAAAAAGCAAATGTACAAGTTAATTAATACACAGTCCTAAGCTAAAACCGATTTTGTTTTGAGAAAATTCAACTCGCATAAACCAGCTTTAAAAGTAGAGATTCAAATTAAAATAAGCTACTAATTTATAAAATGAAAGAAAAAAATTGACGCGTTTTGCAGTGCTGGGGACTATATAAAATAGAAAGATTGTTAAAAAGATGAATATTGATTCCATTTAAAATACTGAACGGTGGACCTTCAGTTTAATTACGTTTTTGTAAAAAATGTTGACACAAGGATTAAATTTGCGTATATTAGTGGCTGTTTTGTAAAAATTAGCTGGGGCCGGGGACTTAAACACAAGGAATTGAAATGGAAACAAAATCAGAATACAGATTTGTATTATTAAAAGCGACGACATTTGCATTAGCAATTATGTTGCTGCTGGTTGGCATTGGCGTTGGCCTGCGCTTTATGTTTAATAAAAAACAGGAAAGCAGGATCGCACAATTGGAGAATACCATCCAACAAATGCGTTCTGCAATCAACATTGATAGTATCCGCCAATACAACATTCAGAAAGTTATCTCAATTATTAATGACTATAACGCGACAATGCCGGCGTATGAAAAATACGAAATAGCGGAAGAGATTTATCGCATGAGCATAAAGTATGACAACCTGAATGTTGATCTGCTTTGTGCAACGATTACCCACGAAACAGGCGGCACATGGAATCCGGAATCGCTTTCACCTGCCGGAGCAATGGGGTTGATGCAAATCATGCCCACGACCGGAATGTTCGTTGCCACTTATGATGACATCAATTGGACGTCCGCAGAAGAAGTGCTTTATAATCCGATCTACAATCTGCGAATCGGTGCGCGCTATCTTTCCTCGTTAATCGAGCATTATGATGTCGACGGCGGCCTGGCAGCATACAACGGCGGCGAACGACGTGCCGCTTTATGGATTGGCAGCGGCAAGGCAGACGGTATTCTTCCGCGGGAAACACAGAACTATGTTCCTGCCATCCAAAAGTTGTACGAAGAATATCAGGACTTTCGTATGTAAGCAAAGGGGGTTCCGTTTTTTAGTCATCCTCACTTTGTTTCTATTTAGCTTAGCCACAACTGCAGGCTTGAAATAATAGTAGCTTGGTCACTCCGGTTCCGACGATATGAGGATACCGGAATCTCTTTACTAAATGTGAAAACTCCGGCACAGCCGGAGCAACAAGCCACGTTTGGATAGTATCCGCTCAATAAAAAAGGGTAGGTAATTAGTATCCCTTCAAAAATAAGGGAGATTGAGCTTTACTAAACTTTAAAAGTTTAGTAAAGCTGCATTACCAACATTTATTGAAAAGATACCTTGGATAGTTACCTCAATTTATTTCAAAGAAAGAAAAAACGGCACACCAATTTGCGCTATTTGGTAATCTACTTGTCCCTTTGCTTTTAAAACGAAATCAGCAACATTGACTGTGTTCAGCGTGTACATATCATAGTGCATGGGGATGACTGTTTTTGTCCTGATTTTTTCAGCAAAAACTATCGCTTCGCTGATGTCAAAATTCGGTTCAAAATTAATTTTTTCAGGCTGCCTTCCGTTAATCGGCAAAAAAGCAAGATCAATGGAAAAGCTTTGCAAATATTCCGTCTGCCCCTCGTAAGCAATCGTATCCCCCGCATGGAAAATAGTCAGTCCATCCATTTGCACCAAATAGCTGAGAAAGTGATAGCCGTTCTCCTGGTCATGAGCAAGCTCTTTATGCGCCGCAGGGATGGCGTGGATCGTAATATTGGGCAGGCTGATGCTGTCTTCTCCCCTTAAAAGAGTCAGTTTCTCATCCCGAACAAACAGCCCTTTCATGCGATTCTCAGCAACTTTCGGAGCGATAAATTCTGTTTCAGGATTGCGCAGAGCAATGATCGGAATTGTAAACGGATCGATATGATCAACATGATCGTGAGTGCAAAGGACATAATCAATTCCGAACAATTCTTTGGGCTGAATAGGAATGGCTGCCATACGGATGTGCTCATTTTCCCACCCATAGGTCCATTGATCGGCAAAATCGGAGAGATAGGGATCAATGAAGATAACGCAACTTTTGCTTTTGAGGAGAAATCCGTTCTGTCCGAGCCAGACAATGCCGAGTTCTTTCTCACCCGGATGATAATCATAAAGTTCTTTTAATATTGGATGTTCACGCATTGTAATGAACCTAAATAAATGCGAATCTGCCTTGTGCAAAATTGATTTAAAGATCCGGACGGCTGGCGCAAAAGCCGAGCGTCAATCCACCATCCACAGTGAATGATGAACCGGTGATGTAATCGGCTTCCTTTGATGCGAGGTAACAAATCATGGCGGCAATTTCCGGCGGCTGCCCGACTCTACCCGCCGGTACAGCCGTGAGAAACTGGCGCTGTCGTTCGGGATCCGTCAATCCGGTGGCAATGGCGCCCGGTGCAACCTGGTTGACCTGGATATTGTATGCAGCCAATTCCAGCGCCATATTTTTTGTCAGCATGAGGAGGCCGCCTTTTGCAGTGCTATAGTGCGCAAAGTTGCGTTTCGTCTGGAATTCATGTACCGAGCCGACATTAATTATTTTCCCGCCGCCATGTTTGATCATCATTTTGGCCGCGAGCTGGCCGCACAAAAACGGCGCTTTTAGATTTACGGCAAGAACCCGGTCCCAATCCTCTTCGGGAAGGTTAAGAAACGGGGCACCATTTTGCGTTGCAGCGTTATTAACCAAAACATCCAATTTTGTGAAATGTTTTTCAATGTCCTGAAACATTTTTCGTATGGCATTCGAGTCGGATAGTTCACACGCGATTTTGA
>Ga0114931_10003099_pt1 | contig 21120 bp, 21 predicted proteins | sample 2SBtaG_FD_89579 | JGI IMG/M metagenome (GOLD analysis project Ga0114931, IMG submission 89579) | Deep subsurface microbial communities from Kolumbo volcano to uncover new lineages of life (NeLLi) - 2SBTROV14_V59a metaG | ecosystem: Environmental > Aquatic > Marine > Volcanic | place: Kolumbo...
CAGGGTGTCTCGTTCCACTTCGCTCAAGGGCTTGATCCGTTTCATGATCCTACTCCTCAATGCATCGTTGCGCTCATGCCTTGGACCATCATCAACTCGGGAAATTTCTGTTCAGGTGCTTAATGGGTGATGATGTTGATCAGCGGATAATCCAGGCGCGGAAACAGGTCTACGGGTAAACCGCGCAGGCTGGCCAGGCCTCCGAGGCCAAGCAGGACGACGCCCATGAGGAGGGCGATGGGGGAATTGAACAGTCGGGCGAGCACCGGCTAGTCCTCGAACCGGATCAGTTCCTTGAGGTCCCGGTACAGCAGCTCGTAAGCCCTCTCGGTCACCACCCGCTCACCGGCCGCAAGCCCGGACAGGATGGGGATTCGCCCGTTTTCCTCGGCGCCGGCCTGGACCTGCACCGGTTCTAGGAGGTCACCGCGGCGCACGATGCACCAGGTCCTGCCGTTGCGGGCGGCGATGGCGGCGGCCGGCACCCAGACGACGGGGCGGGGAATGCCCAGATGACCCACCCGGATCCACATCCCGTCACGCAGCGACCGATCGGGATTGCCGGTCTCGAATCGCAGCAGCCAAAGCCCGCTGGCGGCCTGATAACGGGGTGCGCCGCTCAGCCGCTTCAGGACGGTGGTGGTGTCCTCCCCCTGCCAGGAGGTTTCCCCCCCTGCCAGAGCGGCAGCTCGCGTGCCGGAATGCCGACATCCACATACACCCGTTCCAGCGTCTCCAGTTCGAGGATTGCAGCGGCGGGAGCAAGCATTGCTCCCGCCGCGGCCGGGCGTTGGCTCACCATCCCGGCGAAAGGGGCCTTGAGGACGGCCAGCCGATGAGCGACCGTTTCGGGAGTATTCCGCTCGAGGCTTGCCGCAAGCCTTTGGGGATCGGGGGTGACCGCCAGCCGGTCCAGGGTGGCCGACAGGATTTCCCAGGCCAGCCGGGCCTTTTCCCACGACCGGACCTGTTGCCCCTGTGCCGCCAGGAAATCGGCCCGGGTGATGACGTGATGGCTGAGGCTTTGCCGCAGCACCCGAACGCGCTGTTGTGCCAGGGCAGCTTCCCTGCTGGATTGGTGCCAGGTTACCAGCTGGTTGCGGAGTTCGGGGATGTCGAGCCGCGCCAGACTGACCCCGGCGCTCACCTGTTCGCCGGGCTCCACCTGAAAGGCCAGGATGCGGGCGGCGAAGGGAAGCCGGAGGACCACCCGCCTCGTGGCGCTGACCTGGCCGAAGGCGGTCGCCGAGGGCCGCCAGGTGCCGGCTGCCGCCGTCGCCGTCGGGAAAGAGGCAGCCTGGGCCTTTGCCATCCCCATCAGCAGAATCAGACAGCCGAGCCCAGTGCGCCCAAGGGCGGCAAAACGGCGTAAGGATTTTCGCTTTGACAAGGATCGACCTCCTTCACTAGGCACATTTAGGGATTCACCGCAGAGGCGCAGAGTGCGCAGAGAAAAAATAACTTTGTGTTCTCTGTACCTCTGCGGTGAGCAATGATCCTTTTCCATATGGAGACCTTCGTAAAGGTTATTCTGCAAGCCCCGTAGATCGGGCAAGGGTTCGGTCGCGACCGAACCGGCCGGTGACGGACGCCAGGCTCCGATAGACCACCGGCATCACGATGGTCACCAGGGGGATCTGGAGCAGCAGCCCGGAGATGATGGCCACCGCCAGGGGTTGCTGCATCTGCGCCCCCGGACCGAAGGCCAGGGCTAGTGGCGCGAGGGCCAGGATGGCGGCCAGGGTGGTCATGGTGATCGGGCGCAGGCGGTTGTGGCCGGCCTGGGTCAGGGCGATCTGCGGGGACATTCCTTCAGCCAGCAGGGTACGGTATTCCGAGAACCAGAAGATCGATACCTCGGTGACGATCCCCACGATCATAGTCATCCCCATCATCGCGCTGATGTTGAGTTCGATGCCGGCCCCCCACAGGCCGATGAAAACCGCTCCCGCGGCCAGCAGGGGGGAGACCAGGATGGCGGCGGCGGTGGTGAACGACTCGTACAGGAACAGCAACAGCAGGAAAACGAGGGCCAGGGCGGCGACGAAGACCGCGATCAGGCCGCGGAAAGCGATCTGCTGCTGGCGGTACAGCCCACCCAGCTCATAATACATGTCTTTGGGCAGCAAACCGGGCCGGGCCAGGGTCTGTTTGACCTCGTGAAGGGTCGAGCCCAGGTCCCGGCCGCTGATTCTGGCGGTGATCGCGACCATCCGCTTGAGGTTGTCGCGGGTGATCTGGGGCTGGCCGGTTTCCACTTCGGTGCCGGCGATGCGTCTCAAGGGGAAGCGGTGGCCGTCGGGGGCGCGCAGCCAGATCCGGGCGATGGAGGAGGTCCTGTCCCGTGCCTTCAGGGGCACCCAGAGGCGCACGCCCACCTGCTTGATGTTCTCCTGCACCCAGGTGGTCACCAGGCCGGTGAACCAGGCGTTCAGCTGCCGGGTCACCTGGTCGGGATCGATGCCCTCGAGGGCGGCCTTGTCGCGGTCGACGACGATGTTCACCGCATCGCCGGCGAGCACGATGCCATCCTTGACATCGACCACGCCTGGGATATGACTGATGGCGTCGGCCACCTTGGGTGCCGTTGCCAGCAGCTCGTCGAGGCGGTCGCCGTAAAGCTTGATCTCGATGGGCTGCGGGACGGCGGTCAGGTCGCCGATGAGATCCTCCATCAGCAGCGCCATCTCCACCTCCAGGCCGGGGGCCTCCTCGTCGATGCGCCGCCGGATCCTGTCCATGACTTCGCCGATGGGCGGCCGGGGCAGGGGTTTGAGGCGGACAAAAAAATCGCCCTCGTTGGCTTCGGTCAGGCCGCCTCCCAGCGCCGCCCCCGTGCGCCGGGAATAGGTCTCCACCGCCGCATCCTGCCGCAGGATGGTCTCCACCTGCCCCAGCAGACGGTCGGTCTCGCTCAGAGAGGTGCCGGGAGGGGCGACGTAGTCGAGGACGAAGCCACCTTCATCCATGTGCGGCATGAAGCCGGAACCGACCCGTTGATAGGCGATGGTGCCGACGACCAGCAGTGGAGCGATCCCCAGCAGAACCAGCCAGGGGGCTTTCAGCAGGTGCCGCATGAGCCGCCGGTAGCCCGAGAGCAGACGGCGGAAGACGGGGCCGATGTCCTCTCTTTCCGCATCTTCCCGCCCCAGCAGGTGCTCGGCCAACAGCGGCACCGCCAGCCAGGCGAGCAGAAACGAGACCAACAGGCTGGCGGCCATGGTCAGTGACAGCGCCTTGAAGAACGCCCCGCTGACCCCGCTCAGGAAAGCCAAAGGGGCGAAGATGATGATGGTCGCCGCCGACGAACCGGCCAGCGGCGGGGTGAATTCGCTGGCGGCGGCGCGGATCACCGGTGCCGGTTGTTCTCCTTGCTCGCGCAGGCGACGGACGAGGTGCTCAATCATGACGATAGCGTCGTCGACGATCAGGCCCACCGCCGCTGCCATGCCCCCCAGGGTCATAATATTGAAGCTCATGTCCCATACCCTCAACAGCAGGACGGTGCTCGCCAGCGCCGCCGGCACGATCAGCACGGCCACCAGGGTGATTTTCAGACTACGCAGAAATACCAGCAGCACCACCGCGGCCAGTCCCACGCCGCTGGCGATGGCGTCCCGGACGCTCACTGCGGACTCGGTGATCAGTTGGCTTTGGTCGTACCAGTTGGCGATGTGGACCCCTTTGGGGAGCCGGCGCTGGTAGGCGGCCAGGCGCTGTTGGATGTCCTTGACGATCTGTACCGTATTGCCGCCGGGCTGCTGGTGGATCTGGACCAGTACCGCGTCGTGACCGTCGGCGGTCACCCTCTGCCACCGCGGGGCGACGGTGGCATAGACGTGGGCGATATCCTCCAGCCGCACCAGGCCGTCGGTGCCACTGCGAAGAACGGTGTTTTCGATGTCTCGGAGGCTGCGGATCCGGGTGTCTGACAGGAGCAGATACAGTTTGTAGTGATCTTCCAGCCGTCCCACCGCCTGCAGCACATTGCTGGCGGACAGGGCCGCCGCCACCTCAACGAAGGTCAGTCCAAAGGCGGCCAGTTTCGCCGGATCGACCTCGACCCGGTATTCGGCCCTTTCGCCTCCCAGCACCGTCACTTTAGCCACGCCGCCGACGGTTGACAGCAGCGGTACCAGTTGGAAGCGGGCCAGGTCACGCAGGGCGACCGGCGACAGGGTGTTCGAGGTCAGGCTGTAGGCGGCCACCGGGAACACGGTCGGGTCCATGCGCCGCACGCGGAAAACGGTGCCGGGCGGCAGCTGCGGCAGCACCCCGTTGACGGCCGCCTCCACCTGCAGCAGGGCGGCGGTCATGTCCTGTCCCCAGGCGAAATTGATCGACAGTTCGGCGCTGCCGCGGCTGGTGGTGGAACGCAGGCTGACCACTCCGGGCACCGAACGCACCGCCTGTTCCACCGGCTGGGTGACGGCGATGACCATCCGATCGGCGGGTCGGTCGCCAGCCGCCACGTTCACCACCACGCGGGGAAAGACCACCTGCGGGAACAGGCCGACCGGAAGTTTCAGCGCCGCGGCCAGGCCACCGAGCGCGGTCAGCGCGGCCAGAAACAGCAGGGAACGGCGGTGCGTTGCGGTCCAGTGGGTGAGGCGGTTCACGGTGCTTCCTCCCGCACCGCCATGCCGTCCTCGAGTTCGTAATTGCCGCGGACTACCACCTCCGTACCGGGCTGAAGCCCCTTGCGGATCTCCAGCCAGTCTCCCTGCTCGAGGCCGGTCTCCACCGCCACTCTGTGAGCCCGGCCGTCCCTGACGGTGAAGACGTAGGGAACTTTGCCGTCCTGCAGCACCGCGTTTCTCGGCACGCCTTCACTGGTGCGCCTCAGCAGGAGGATGTCTCCCTCCACCCGGCTGCCGACGATGAGGTGCTCGGCCTGGCGCGGAGGAATCGGTGCCAGCACCTCCACCAGGCGGGTTGCCGGATCAATCATCGCATGGATTTCCCGGATGCTCGAGGATAGGCGGAAAGTCGGGGTGAACACCGGAATGATCACGACCGTCGTGCCTGCTGTAAGGTTGGGCAGATCCTCAGGTTCCACACCGAGGCGGGCGACAAGACGCTGCTGGTTGGCGATCAACAGCGCCCCGGCGCCGGCGGCAGCCTGCTGGCCCTGGGTGACATCGACCCGGATCACGATCCCATCCGTTGGGGCGGAAAGCGTCATCCGGGTGCGGTTTTGCGCACGTTGCCTGAGCGCCTCCAGGGTCGCCCGGGCATTGGCCAGCTCCTTTTTGGCGCTATCGACCTGGTTGCGGGTGGCAAGCTTTTCGCGGTAGAGCCGTTGCAGGCGCTCCAGGTTACGGCGTGCGAATTCCGTGGCGCTTTCTGCCTGGCGGTATTGCATCCTGGCCTCCGGCGTGATGACGATTTCCAGCAGGCGGTCACCGCTTCGGACGCGCTGGCCGTTGCGTACCCAGACCCGGTTGATCAGGCCGGCATGGGGCAGGGAAACGGTCGTAATCCGGTCAGGATCGGGGTCGATGACACCGTAGACCGAAAGCGTTTGGGTGAACGTCATCAGGATGACCGGTGCCAGGGTCACGGCGGCGGTGGGGGTTGCACCGGTTTGCGAAGGGAGGATGACAAGCAGGAGCCAGAGCAGGGAATGGCGCATAGTGGGGACCTATGTTTTGGGGTCGGCGTTGGCCGCGGGCGGAGGGGCCAGATGTTCTGTCAGGGACTCGGGCCAGGCGAGCAGCGCCTCGAGGCGGAAACGCAGCGACCACAGGGTTTGCTGCAGCTGGATCCGGGCCAACTGCTGTTTGAGCAGGGTCAGCTCCAGATTGAGATAGATCAGCGGGTTGATCTCGCCCCGGTTGTAGGCACTGCGGGCCTGGACCACCAGAGGCTGCAACTGGGGGAGGTAGCGGTCGAGGATATCCATTTGGTCGAGAATGATCGCCTGCTGGCGGCGGAACTGGTCCACGGCCACCTGAGACTCGGCCAGACGGGCCTGAAATTCCTGCGCCAGCTGGGACCGGGTGGCCCGCGCCATGGAAATGCGGCCGCGGCCTCTGGCAAACAGAGGCAGGGTCAGGGTGGCAGTGGGGCCTATGGTGTTGACGCTGCCGGTGTCACGGGCGCCGGCCACTCCCAGACTGAGGGAGGGGAATTGGGCTAGGATGGCCGCCCGCACTCTGGCCTCCTGGCTCCGGTAGCCCGCCTTGAGGGCCAGCAGATCCGGTCGTCTGGAAGCCAGGGAAGGCAGCAGGAGGGTCAGATCGGGCTGGGCCACCCGGGTATACTTCGGCAGGGGCGCCAGCTTCAGGGCGGCGCTGGGTTCCAGTCCCAATATCCGGCGCAGTTGGTGGCTGGTGACATTGTGGGTCTGGCGCAGCTGGTTGATCTGGCTGTAGAGTTGCAGCAGGGCGGTCAGATCGGTGCCGTGGACATCCAGGGTGACGTCGCCGCTGGCCAGCGCCCGGGCCGACCGGCGGGAGCGTTGGTGGTACAGGGTCAGGACCGCCTCCAGGCGTTTGAGGCGTTCGATTTCAAGCTGGTACCGCACCGCCAGGGTGCGGGCCTGGCGGATAACCTGCCATTCCTGCCACAGAATCTGTAGGTGGATCTTGTCCTGGTGCCGCCTCGCGGCCTCGAGCCGGGCCGGGCGGGTGAGCAGGGCGATGAAATCATAGTTGAGCGCCAATCCCCAGCCGTTGACCAAGCCGGTCATGTGACTGGTGGGAAAATCCCATCCGGCGCTGATCTGGGGATCTGGAAACAGCCCGGCGGCCAGCACCTGGGCTTGGGCGATTCCCAAAGCGGCGCGCCGGGCCCTGAGATCGGGGTCGTTGACTGCCGCCAGCACCGCGATTTCGTCCAGATCGAGACCATCGGCCAGGTTCACCGGGTGAATGCCGCTGCTGCCCCGGGGTAGTTCAGTATCCAGGCGGGCGACGTTTGCGACCAAAGGAGAGCCTCCAGGGAGCGGAAAAGACTGATAGCGGGCGCAGCCGCCGAGGATGAGATTCAGCACCAGTACCAGAAGCGGCAGGGAGATGGCCGGCAATTTGGGCACCATGGACATGGGTGGAGGAAGACTTGGTCAGTATAGTTTTCCACACGACCTGGTGGATGACCATTTGGTCATCTTTCCACGTCCAAGTCAGTCAGAGGATCTGGATCAACTTGCACCGATCCAAAGCTTTGCTACTTTTATTCCTTGGGGTGAAATGGAGTTTGATGCGCGTTACGATAAAAGATGAGTGGGAAGGAAACAGCCGTATACCGAGGATCGAACGGAAAACAAGCAAGACTGAAGACAAATGCATATTCTGCTGGTGGAGGACGATCTGGAAGCGGCTGCCTGCCTGGCGCGCGGATTGCGCGAGCACTGTCATACGGTGGGTCTGGCCATGGACGGGGAGGAAGGACTTCGTATGGCCCTGGAGAGCGACCACGATGTTTGGGTCATCGACCGCATGTTGCCCAGGCGCGATGGCTTGAGCCTGCTGAAGTGGCTGCGGGCTGATGGGCGCGATACTCCGGCGCTGGTGTTGAGTGCCCTGGGGTAGGTGGACGACCGGGTGGAGGGATTGCGCGCCGGCGGCGATGATTATCTGGTCAAGCCCTACGCCTTCGCCGAACTGGTCGCCCGGTTGGAGGCCCTCGTCCGGAGGCGAGCGACTGCTCCGGACCGTCTCCGCGTGGAGGATCTGGTACTCGATCGTCTCAGTCACAGGGTGACCCGGGCGGGCCGGCCGATCCACCTGCAGCCCAAGGAACTTCGGCTGCTGGAGTACATGATGCGCCACGCCGGCCAGGTAGTGACCCGCACCATGCTGTTGGAGCAGGTGTGGGGGTTGCATTTTGACCCCTGCACCAACCTCATCGACGTTCAGATCAGCCGCCTGCGCCGCAAGATCGATCAGGGCTTTGACCTTGCGCTGGTGCACACCGTGCGCGGAGTGGGCTACCGGCTTGGCGATGCCTGAGATCCTGCGCACCACCGCGATGCGGTTGGCGCTGCGCTATGCTGTGGCCAATGTCCTTTTGGTGGGGTTGGCGGTGGGGGCGCTGGACTGGAGCATCGGCCGTTTTGTGGATGCCCAGCTGGCGGCCGGGATTCGCCACGAGCTGGAGACACTATCCTCCCTAGCCGGGCGCAATCCGGCCGCCTTGGGGACGGCGTTACGCGATCGCCGGGCCGCCACGCCCGAGCGCCACTATCTGTGGCTGGGCGGCAACGGCCGGCGGTTGGGCGGGGATTTGCTGGGCTGGCCGGCGGGACTGGCCGCCGATGGGGCGGTGCATAACGTCTGGATCGAGAACGACCAAGTCGAAGAATCTTTGGGAGAGGACGCCGGTTACTGGCCGATGGCGGCACTACGGCTCGGTGATGGGTCGCGCTTGCTGGTGGCGCGAGAGATCCGGCCAGCCGAGGATCTGCGGGAATTCTCGCTGGCGGCGGCGGGCATCATTGTCGCCTTGACGGGGGTGTTGACCCTGGCGCTGGGCTGGTTTTTAGGACGGACGGTCCTCGGCCGGATTGACGCCGTCACGGATACGGCCAGGGAGATCGCCGCCGGCCGGATGGATAGGCGGATCCCGGTCTCCGCTAGTGGCGACGAATTCGACCGCCTGGCCGGGCAGCTCAACCTGATGCTCGAACGGATCGAAAGGCTTGTCCAGGGTCTGCGCCAAGTGAGCGACAATGTCGCCCACGACCTGCGCCGTCCCTTGAGCCGCCTGCGCAATCGCCTGGAAGTCACCCTGCTGGAAGCTCCAGACGAAGCCCACTGCCGCCGCGCCATGGAACGCGCCCTCGACGACACCGGCCGCCTGATCCGCACCTTCAACGCCCTGCTGGAGATCGCTCAGGCAGAGGCGGGGGTGCGGCGGGGGGAATGGGGCCGGGTAAACTTGGACGAACTGGCCGAAGAACTGGGAAGCTTGTACCAGGGGGCCGCAACCGACCAGGGATTGCATCTGTCGCTGGCGATCGAACCGGGTCTGGCCGTGACCGGCGAGCGGCATCTTCTCGCCCAGGCCCTCGGCAACCTGTTGGAGAATGCCCTCCAATATACTCCGCCCGGAGGCAGCATAGCAATCCGTCTGGAACGGTGTGACGGCTGGGTCTGTCTCCGGGTTGCCGACACCGGTCCGGGCATCCCGGCCGACCAGCGGGGACGGGTGCTGGAGCGCTTCGTCCGCCTCGATCCGGCCCGTTCCAGCGAAGGCAGCGGTCTTGGCCTGAGCTTGGTGCGGGCGGTAGCCGACTTGCATGGGGCGAAACTGCAGTTGGAGGACAACCGGCCGGGACTGCGGGTTTCGTTGGTTTTCCCTGGAACCGTATAAAGCGCGCGAGGAATCACGCCCACGCGCAAGGTACCGCTCAATTGGGAGCGGACGGTTTCTGCTTCCTGATGTAGGGCTTCCCAGTCGGCCACCACGCGGCGCGCCCAGACGAGGAGGCGTTCCCCTGGGGGGTGATGCCGATGAAGCGGTGGTGGCGGCGCAGTACCAATGGAACGCCGAATTCCCGCTCCAGTTGTTGGATGGCGCCGGACAGAGCCGGCTGGGAGACATGACAGAGGCGGGCGGCGCGCCCGTAATGCCCGGTTTCTGCCAGGGCGATCAGATAGCGCAGCCGCCGCAGGATCACCTCAGTAGTCGAGCACGTCGGGGTGGAACAGTTGCTTGCCGTCTACCTTGAAATCGGCGATCCGCTTCTGCCCCACCGGGCCGGTGAGAAAGGCGGCATAGCGCATGGCGTCATCATAGCGTGCCTTAGGACAGCGCTGGGGATTGACGGCGATGACGTGATAAGGATTGTATAGTACCGGATCACCCTTGAACAGCACCTCGAGACCGGGGAGTTTGGCGTGCATCGCCAGCCAGGTGCCTCGGTCGGTGAGCACATAAGCCTGCTTTTCGGCGGCGAACTGCAGCGCCGCCCCCATACCCTGGCCGATGGAATAATACCACGATCCCTGCGGTTCGATGCCGGTCTGCCGCCACAGGTGTTTCTCCTTTTTGTGGGTGCCGGAATCGTCGCCCCGGGAAACGAACCCCGCCTGGGCCTGGGCGATTTTTCCCAGCGCCTCGGCGGCGCTTTTGGCCTGACGGACGCCGGCCGGGTCACTTTTGGGGCCGGCGATGATGAAATCGTTGTGCATCACCGCCAGACGGTTGATGCCGTAACCGGCCTCGACATAGGCTTCTTCCGCCTCCGGGGCATGGACCAGTACCACGTCCACGTCGCAGTTTTTCCCCAGTTTCAGGGCCTTGCCGGTGCCGACGGCGATCACGTCCACCGTGATGCCGGTGCGTTCGGTGAATACCGGGTTGAGATACACCAACAGCCCGGAGTTGTCGGTGCTGGTGGTGGTGGCCAGGCGCAGGCGTTCCGCCGCCGGCGAGGTCAGGGAAACGATCAGTCCGATGAACAGGAAAAAAGTGTGGATCCAGTTTGGCATCGGTCGAACTCCTGGTGTCGTGGTTTAGAAACGGAGGGTGGTCTGGGTATAGAAATAGTCGGCATCGCCCTGGTTGCGGGGCGCGCCGGGGGCGTTGCGGGCGAACTTGCCCTTGAACAGGTGAGCCCAGCCGGCTTCCAACAGCAGGCGCTGGGGAATAGCGTGCCAGCGGGCGCGGATTTCGATCTGGTGGCCGAGGAACCGGCCGGAGCGGCCGGTGGGATCCTGGAGTTTGGTACCGGTCCAGGCGTCGCGTTTCTCGGCCAGCCAGAAGGCCCGGTAGGCGAGGAAACCGCTCACGCCCCGAGCCGGTTTGACCTGGACCCGGGCGCCTGGGGTGTTCAGATTGGCGCGCGCGAACGCCCCCCAGATGCTGGTGGGATCGAATTCGAAGCGGCGGGCGCCGAACAGGGTATCGAAGCGGCGGTTTTTGCCGTCGCTGGGGTCGTCGTCGCCGCTGGCGTAATCGTATTGGGCCAGCAGGTAGGGCCGCCAGGGCAGATCGAAGGTGTAACCGATGGCAGCATGGCCGAACCAGGCGAAATGGTCCAGACTGTTGGTGCTCCTGGTGGATCGCCGGGAACGACCGGTCTGCAGGGCCATTTCAAATTCGAAGTCCAGGCGGCTGCGATAGGGCTTGCGATACCAGCGAAATCCCGGGGTCCACAGCTTGCGGTTTCTGCTGGCGACGCGCTTGCTGTCCTCTTCATGAAGGTAATAGGCGTAGAGTTCGCCGTGGGATTGCAGCGGCAGCCGGTCGAGTTCGATGAAGGTGCCGGTGAAGAAGGTACCGGCGTGTTCCTCGTCGAATTCCGTTTGACCTTTGCGCAAGGCGTCTTTGCTGGCTGGCAGGCGGGCGACCGGAAAGACGAAGAAACTGCGCCACTGCCAGCGACCGGCGCGTTGCAACTGCAGGTCGATGCCATCGAAACCGTTGATGGTGTTGCGGAAACGATTGCGGGCGATGAGCCGGCGGCTGCCGAAGTCCATGGTCTGGCGCCCGCCCTTGACGAACAGATCGAGACCGGAGCCGAGCAGATTCTTCCCCTGCCAGGCCAGATAGGCCTGGAGCAGTTCGGCCTGGTTGACCAGGCTGGTGCTGACCGGGGTGCCCGGGCTGTCGAGGGCGATGCGCGAATCCTCGAATTCCCCGCCGAGGCGGAATCCCCGGTAGCGGGCTTCGGCAAAGGCCAGGGTGCGGAAGGTGAGTACCTGGTCGTTGCCGTGGGCACCTTTACGGAAGACGTTGTCCATCGCCTCGTAACGGCTGCGGTGCGCGATGGAGATGCTCAGCCAGTTGGGCAGCCCGGCCCATTCATTGAGGCTGGGAAAGGGATCGGTTTGCCCGGAGGCATTGGACAGGTTCAAGGCAGCGATAAGAAGAATGAGGCGGATTTTATGGTGCATTTGTTATGTTTATGATTTCATATAACCTAAGGTTGGGGTTGAACTGGATAGGCGCCATGCAACTCCAATTTGAGTGCTAGTTTAGTCGAGTTCTTCTGCTTGAAAAATATGAAATAAATTACGTATGAAACTGGGAGTATCACTTCGTTGGCGTTGGTCCGGTCAGGGGCAGAGCACGGAACTGGAACCGCTGCTGTTGACTCTGCTGGCGGCCATTGGCCGGGGCGCGTCGCTGCGGGCGGCGGCGGCAGAAGCCGGGGTGTCCTACCGCCATGCCTGGGGGCTGTTGGGGATTTGGGAAACTCGTTTCGGGGTGCCGCTGGTGACCATGGCCCGGGGCAAAGGGAGCCGGCTGACGCCCTTGGGCGAAGCCCTGCTTGACGGGGAGAGTGTGATCCGCGAAAGGCTGTCAGCGCGTCTGGAGGAGGCCGCCGGCGAACTGGAACAGCGCCTCGCTGCGGTGCTGGAGGCCGGCGCCAAAGGCTTGCGCCTGTGCGCCAGTCACGATCTGCTGTTGGGACCGCTGCGTTCGTTGTTACGGCAGCAGGGAGTGAGCCTGGCGGTGCACATTTGTGGCAGTATCGAGGGGCTGCGGCAGCTCAAGGGCGGGGAATGCGATCTGGCCGGTTTTCATCTGCCGGAAGGTACGCTTGGTCAGGGGCTGGTGCGGCGTTACCGCGCTTTTCTGGGACCGGAGATTCGGCTGGTGACACTGGTCCGCCGCCGTCAGGGACTAATGACCCCTGCCGGCAATCCCCGGAAAATCCACGGTATCGCCGATCTGACCCGGCCCGGGGTGCGCTTCATCAACCGTCAGCCGGGCTCGGGGACGCGGTTGGTCCTGGACGTTTTGTTGCGGCAGGCAGGATGCGATCCGGCTGCTGTCGAAGGTTACCAGGACGAGGAATACACCCACTCCGCAGTGGCGGCCCTGGTGGCCAGTGGTACTGCGGATGCCGGCTTGGGACTGGAAGCGGCTGCGCACAGTTCAGCTCTGTGCTTTGTGCCGTTGTTCTGGGAGCGCTACGTGCTCGCCGTGCCGCGCCGGCGCCTGGCGGACGCACCGCTCCGTGCCCTGCTCGCTGTGCTAGAAGGCGATGAATTCCGCCGCCAGGTGAGCGGTCTGCCGGGATATGATGCAGGGGAGATCGGGCGGCTCCTGCCACCGGAAGCCTTGACGAAGCCGGGGTTTGGAGCTGATCTGTAACGGTTACCGTCTGCCCTGAAGCGGAAACAGATCAGTGCGCTTCTGTCATGCCTGGGTGGATTCCTCCAGCCGGGCATTTTCGAGGGCGGCAGTCAGATCCTCCATGAAACGGGCCGCATCCGCACCGGCCAACACCCGGTGATCACAACTCAGGGTAATGGCGCAGCGGCCCGCCTTGTCGGCGGCAGCGACCGCCAGAATGGCGCTGGCACCCAGAGGAACGAGGGCGTCGAACCAGAACACCCGGGGGAACACCCCGAGATTGGACAGATAAAAGCTGCCGCCTTCATAGTCGTGAGGCTGCAAACGGCGCCGCTGGGTTTTGTCCTTGAGGATACGCCAGTCCTCGGCCAGTTCCTCCAGGGGGCGTCCCGCAACGTCACGCAGCACCGGTGAGATCAACCCGTCGGGGGTGTCCACCGCGATGGCCACGTCTACCTGGGTGCGCCAGGCCAGCCCCTGGGGGGTCCAGGCGGCGTTGACCCGGGGGTGCTTCTGTATGGTCAGGGCGCAGACCCGGGCCAGTAGCAGAGTGAAGGAGAGTTCCCGTTGTCTGGCCAGATCGTGCAGGGTATTGAGGTGCAACCGGCTGGTAATCTGGAACTGGGGGGTCGAGGTGGTGGCGGCCATGTTTTCGGCCACTTTCTGCCGCAGTCCCGAAGGGCGTTTGATGTCATATTCAGCGCTGTGGCGCAGGTCCGGTGCCGGGCCCGCCAGGGCCGCGGCCAGGACCTGGCCGGCGCGGATGACGCCGGCAGGACCGGTGGGCAGGGAATGGGGATCGATATTCAACTCCTGGGCCAGTTCCCGTGCCAGCGGGGTGATGCCTCCGGCCGGTTGCTGACGTCCTGCCAGGGAGGCCTGCACCACGGGGGAGCGTCCTTCTGCGGTGGTTTCTTCCGCTGCGGGTGGGGGTGGTGTTTGCCTGGATAAGGGCGGCTGGCTGGGCGCTGCTTCAGTTTTGGCAGGGGGCACGGCCGCTGGGGATGGCGGGACAGCCTGGGTCGCTTCGGCGGGCGCCGGCGGTGCGGTCGGTTGTTCCCCGGCAGGTTGGGGTTCTTCGCTAAGGGCTTCCTCCCGGCTATCGGCGATCCAGCCGATGACGTTTTTGACCGGGAGTTCACTGTCTTCCGGGGCCAGGGGGCCGGCCAGATAGCCGTCCTGGAAGGCTTCCAGTTCCATCAACGCCTTGTCCGATTCCACTTCGGCTATGACCTCGCCCTTTTTCACTGCATCCCCAGGTTTCTTCAGCCAGCGCGACAGGCGGCCGGTTTCCATGGTGTCGGACAGAACGGGCATGGTAAGCGGGTGTTTCATGATGGTTTCCTCACTTGAGCAATTGCCGGGCGGCGCTGACGATGTCGTCTGTCTAGGGAATGGTTTGCGCCTCCAGGGTGCCATTGTAGGGAGTGGGGAGGTCGAGCCCCCCCAGTCGCAGGGGGGCGGCTTCCAGTCGAGTGAAACAACGCTCGGCCAGGGTGGCGGCGACCTCGGCCCCGGCGCCGGCGAAGCGGCAGTCCTCCTCGACGATTAGTACCCGGTGGGTGCGGGCCACCGAATCGGTGCAAGTATTCCAGTCGATGGGCGAAAGACTTCTCAGGTCGATCACTTCCGCCTCGATGCCTTGGCCGGCCAGGATCCCCGCCGCCTCTTCAGCGAGAACCGCCATCTTCGAGTAGGCCAGGATCGTCAGATCCCGTCCCTGGCGGCGGCAGAGTGCCCGGTGAGGTGGGGGTGGGGGCAGAGTCTCGTCCAGAAGCCCCTTGCTGAAGTAGAGCAGTTCGTGTTCGAGGACGATCACCGGCTCGTCGCTGAGGATCGCCTGTTTGAGCTGCCAATAGGCATCCTGAGGGGTGGCCGGGACCACGATACGCAGACCGGCCGCGTTCATCAGGGTGTGCTCGAGGCGCTGGGAATGTTGCGCCGCCAGTTGCTTGGCCACTCCGCCCGGCATTCTCACCGTCAGCCCCATGGGAAACGCGCCGCCGGACATGAACGGAACCTTGGCGGCCATGTTGATGAGGGCGTCGAGGGCCAGCAGAGCGAAATTGACGGTCATGATCTCCACCACCGGTCGCAGGCCCATCAGCGCTGCACCTACCCCCAGACCGGTGAAGCTGCCTTCGGAGATCGGGGTGTCGCGCACCCGCCAATCGCCATATTTGGCATACAATCCTTCGGTGACCCGGTAGCTGCCGCCATACAGTCCCACATCCTCACCGAGCACGAAGACCGCCTCGTCCACCGCCATCAGTTCGTCGAGGGCCCGGTTGAGGGCCTGCCAGTACAAGACTTCCTGGGTCATGAGGGTCTCCTGGAGTTAAATCAACGCTTCTTCGCCACGGTTGCAATTCAGTGACTGCCAGGCATCGTCCAATGTGGGCTCGGGGGATTCCCTGGCGAACTGTACCGCCGTTTCCACCTCGTCGGCCACCTTGTGTTCCAGGGCCTTGAAATGTTCGTCTTCCAGGTGCCCCTGATCGAAGCAGTATTCCCGCAGACGCAGCAGGCAGTCCGGTCCGGCGGCAGCGATCTGTTCCGGTGACGGATAGGCCAGAGACAGTTCCCTCCGGGCCATTTCCAGGGGATCGACCTGTTGATGGGCCTTGACTTACACCGGCGGGCGGTAATGTCCGGGGTCGGCCATGGAATGACCCCGGAAACGATAGGTGAGGCATTCGATCAGCTGTGGGCCGGTGCCGCCGCGGATCTGCTGGAGGGCGTGCCGGCTGGCCTCGTAGACCTTGAGCACATCCATGCCGTCTACCCGCTCGGCCGGAATGCGGTAGGCCGAGGCCCGTTTGTAGACCTCCGGCACCGCCGAATGGCGGTGAATCTCGGTGCCGATCTGGTACTGGTTGTTCTCGCACACGAACAGCACCGGAAGTTTCCACAGGGCCGCCATGTTGAGGGATTCGTGGAAGGTGCCCTGGTTCACGGCGCCGTCACCGAAGAAACAGATCACCGCCTCCGGAAGGTCCCTGAGGGCGATGCCGTAACCGATGCCGATGGCCACAGGGTAAGTCTCGCCGACGATGGCGTACCCCCCCATGAACCGGCGTTTGGCGTCGAACAGGTGCATGGATCCGCCCATGCCACGGCTGCAGCCGGTGCGCTTGCCGAACAGTTCGGCCATCACCTCGCCGGCCGGGATGCCGCATATCAGGGCATGGACGTGTTCGCGATAGGTGGAGACGATATAATCGCTGGTCTCGCAGGCGTGCAGCACGCCTACCGCAACTGCCTCCTCGCCCGGGTACAGGTGCAGGAAACCGGCGATGTTGCCCTGCATGTATTCCTGCGCGGCCCGCTCCTCGAAGGTGCGCGCCAGCATCATGTCGTGAAGGAAGGCGAGCGTCTGGTCCCGGTCCATTTCAAGCCCCCCCGGGACTTTGTTCATCCTCTGGCAGATACAGATCGAGGGCCTGGACCAGCGGGGTCATATACATCAACGCCGGGCCCCCGTGCATGATCACCGCCATGAAGCCGGCTTCGACGATCTCGTCACGGGTGGCTCCGGACTGGGCGGCGCTTCTCACATGGGAACCGATGCACCATTCGCACTGGGTAGCCACCGCCAGCGCCACGTTGATCAGTTCCTTCTCGCGTTTGCTCAGCGCCGGCCCTGCCTCGGTCTTCTGGAAGAAATAGGAAAACGCCTGGGTTTCGGTGGGATAGCGTTTGCGCAGATAGGCCAGCGCCTCGTGCATCTCGGCCATCTTTTCTTTCATAGGATTCTGATCCATGGCAGCACCTTTCAAGAGTTGACGGGAGTTCATCATTTGAATAATGCCACGGGGGGCTACCTTTTACCAGGTTCCAATCAGAGATAATATTGTTTTTTACATATATAGTTGTTCGGCATCGGAACCCTGCCGGCGCTACTCGGTTTCGGATTGTTCGCAGGTTTCCTTTCCGGCCGAATAATGTGGATTCCAGGCACTGATGCGTGAGCGCGGGATCGATGCGTATCCTCAGCCGGAGTCCCGTCGATAGGGGAGATTGAGGGAACAGAGAACGACATCAGTGATGGGAGATGATCTGGGTCACTAAGCATATATGTTATGATATATATATTATTTGATATATCATGAAGCTCATGTAAATCAGTGTGAGCTCTGAAGATGACAACTCTCATTCAATCTGACCATGAGGTGCCTGGATTATGACGACAATTACTGCTGATCGTCCGGTGGTGGAGAAGAAACGCCTGAGTTTCTTCGAGCGCTATCTTTCCCTGTGGGTGGGGCTCTGCATGGTTGCTGGCATCGCTTTGGGACGCGGATTTCCGGAAATCACCGACCACTTGCGGGCGATGGAGTTCGATCACAGCCAGATCAATATCCCGATTGCGGTGCTGATTTGGCTGATGATCTATCCGATGATGCTGAAGATCGATTTCGCCAGTATTGTGGGTGTCCGCCGGCGCCCCAAGGGGATCGCGATCACCCTGTTCGTCAACTGGGTGGTCAAGCCGTTTTCCATGGCCTTCTTCGCCTGGTTGTTCTTCCGTTACCTTCTGGTACCCTGGATCGGCCCTGCGGAGGCGGATCAGTACATTGCCGGTTGCATCATTCTGGCGGCGGCCCCCTGTACCGCGATGGTATTCGTCTGGTCCTATCTGACCGACGGCGATCCCGCCTACACCCTGGTGCAGGTGGCATTGAACGACCTGATCATGCTGATTCTGTTCGCCCCCATCGTCCGTTTCCTGGTGGCCGGGGCCAGTGGTCTGGAAGTGCCGTTTCAGGTGTTGCTCTACAGCGTCATCGTCTTTATCGTGATTCCTCTGGCCTTGGGCAGCATCAGCCGGGTGGCGCTGATCCGTCTCAAGGGTATTGAATGGTTCGAGAGCCGTTATCTCAAGGCCTTCCATCCGGTTGCGATCATCGCACTACTGACCACCCTGGTGTTCATCTTCGCTTTTCAGGCCGACAACATCCTCGCCAAACCCTTTCACATTGCGCTCCTCGCCCTGCCGATTCTGGTCCAGGTCTACTTCAATTCGTCGCTCGCCTATGGTCTGATGCGGCTGTTCAAGGTGTCCTTCAACGTGGCCGCACCGGGGGCTTTGATCGGCGCCAGCAATTTCTTTGAACTGGCGGTGGCCACCGCCATCACCTTGTACGGTCCCGAATCGGGCGCTGCCCTGGCGACCGTGGTGGACGTGTTGGTGGAAGTGCCGGTGATGTTGTCGGTGGTGGCGTTCTGTAACCGAACCCGTCACTGGTTCCCACAGTCGTAACCGGTCGTCTGAAGGAGGAAGACCATGTTCAACAAAGTACTTATGATGACCGATTGTTCGCCCGTTTCCGACCGGCTGCTGGACTGTGTGGAGGGGCTGAGGGCCTGTGGGACCCAGGAAGTGGTCCTGTGCCATGTCGTCGATGTGGAAACCGCCGCCGGGTTGTATGACTATCTGCGCGTCCATCTGCTGCCCCGGCTCAATGTACAGAAGCAGAGACTGGAAGCGTTGGGATTCCGGGCCAGCATCGAAATTCCCCTGGGCGAGCCCCATGTGGAGGCCAATCGTCTGGTCAAAGCTTTGGGGTGTTCCATGATCGTCGTCGCTTCCCACAGCCATGGTCCAGCCCGGGACCTGCTGGTGGGGGTAACCGCCTGTTCCCTGATCCGCCATGCCATCGTGCCGGTTTTCCTGGCGCGGGTCGAAATTCTTATGGAGGAGGGCGGGAGTGACTGTCGCACCCTGTGCCGGGATACTTTCAGGAATGTGCTGTTTCCCACCGATTTTTCCGACACCGCCGAGGCTGCCTTTGCCCACCTGGAGAAGATCGCCGCGGCTTGCCGCTCCAAAGTGACCTTGCTGCACGTCCAGGACAAAGCCAGGATCGAACCTTACCTGAGTGAACGGCTGGAGGAATTCAACCGCATCGACCGCAAACGGCTGGAAAGAATGAAGCAGACGCTACTCGATCAGGGGGCAAAGCAGGTCGAAGTGAAGATTGCTTTCGGGCACCCTACCGAAGAAATCCTCAAGGAAGCAGACTCCGGTGAATACACCCTGATTCTGATGGGCAGTCACGGTCGCGGTTTCTTTGCCCGGGAGATCCTCGGCGGTGTCGCCCACAGCATCGCCAATCATGCGCCGCTACCGGTGATTTTCACGCCGATGCCAGCCATCCCGTCTTGAATAGGAGGCTTGAACATGCAGTATGACAGCATTCTGTTCCTGTGCGTCGCCAATTCTGCCCGCAGCCAGATGGCCGAGGCCCTGGCCCGCAAGCACTTCGGTGATCAGGTAAAGGTGTGTTCCGCCGGTAGCCAGCCCAGTGGCCGGGTCAATCCCTATGCCATCCGGGTGTTGGAGGAGGTCGGTATCGATACCCGGGATTTGCGCAGTAAAGCCATCGATGAAATCGACCTCGACGGTATGGATCTCCTGGTCACGCTCTGTGCCGAGGAGGCGTGCCCGGTGGTGGCGACCAAGGCCCGCAAGCTCAGCTGGGCGATGCCGGCTCCGGACCGCAAGGACGAGGATCTGGATGACGAGGAGCGGTTGGCGATCTTCCGCCAGACCCGCGACGCCATTGCCCAGCGCATCGAGATCCTGGCGGCGCTGCGGGATCTGCCCCAGCCCCTCGATCCCATCGAGTTCCATGCCAGCATCCGGGTGCCAGACATCGCCCGGGCCGCCCGATTCTATGCCTGGCTGCTGGGGGTCGAACCGAAAGAGTGGACCCATCGCTACGTCACCTTCGTCAGTGACCGGCTGCGCAGCAACTTTGTCGTCCTGGTGGACGATGGCCTGGAACTACACCACGATGCCCTCTATCACCTAGGCGTCGAACTGCCCGACAAACAGGCGGTCATCGATGCCTACCACAGAGCGCGGGTCGCCGCTTTTCCGGTCCACAAACCACCACGTACCACCTGGCGCGGCACCCCGCTGCACGAGTTGTGGCTCAAGGACCCGGGCGACAACCTTATCGAAGTCTATGCCCGCCTCACGCCGCAAGACCTGGCGCGGATGCCCGCCGATCGGGAGCCGGTGGTGCTGGTCTGATAGCGTGTTGACTGTGGTGGGTCCTGTGAGATAACTGACCGACGATGGATGTGTAGTGGAAATTCTCTATCATCATTGCTGGAGGTGTCATTGATGTTATCCTGAGCAAGGCTGCGGTCGCCACAAAACGACAATGCGAATTAAGAGCGGTGGAAAATCAAGGCATTCAGTTGTCATAGAGGCCATGGTTTCTCCCGGGTTGGGTTGTAACCCATTGATTTAGCAATATTAGTTTCGTATGCGTCCTTAATTCGCATTTGTGAATGGGGGATACCCGTATGCTTAGATGGATGTCTGTATTCGCCCTGGTGCTGGTGTCCCTGTGTGTGGGGTGTGTGCCAGGGGATGGCAGGAGCGGACGGGTGGTGGGGCTGGCGGCCGCTGCGAAGGGGCCGGGCTGTCTGCGTTGTCATGCGGGGATTGAGGTCATCAACGAGCGGATGCAGCCGGTGCTCCTCGCCTTTGCCGGGCAACGCTTCGGCAAGGGCGAAGGGTACGAATCTGCCATCTGCCACGAGGGCCATCCGGAGGCGGTTGAAAAGGCTGCCGCCCATGCGGATCTGATCCCCAATCCCTCCAGCCTGTGGGTCCTGCATCAGGGCAAGGGCTGTGCACAATGCCACGATGGCAAGGGTACCCTCACCACCCTGTTGGGCAAGCCCCTGGACCAACCGGCCGGCGGATCGCTCATGTCCCTGGCACGACTTGGCAAGGCTCGCACGGCGAAGGAACATCAGGAGATGATGTCACGGGCCCTCCAGAGACTGATGAAAAGTACCCATTGAGTATAAGACACCGAGTTGATGTCCGATTCTGCCTGTCAGTCCGTAGCACCCACCCGCCTCGATTTCGATGCCGAACGTAGCCGGCTGTCGTCACCGCCAAGTCCCGTGCCATGCGGATCGCGGAGGAGGGGGAGGCCCTGCGCAGCCTTGCTATTCATCCGCTCGAAATCCTGGTACTACGGAAGTTGGTCGCAATGATGGTGGTGATGCCACTGTTGCTGGGTCTATGAACGCCGATCCGGTCATCCAGTTGTGTGG
>Ga0114931_10003100_pt1 | contig 21106 bp, 22 predicted proteins | sample 2SBtaG_FD_89579 | JGI IMG/M metagenome (GOLD analysis project Ga0114931, IMG submission 89579) | Deep subsurface microbial communities from Kolumbo volcano to uncover new lineages of life (NeLLi) - 2SBTROV14_V59a metaG | ecosystem: Environmental > Aquatic > Marine > Volcanic | place: Kolumbo...
AACAAATATTCTTCAGTATATGGAAGAGAATAATCTCACCAAACTCTTAATTAAAGAATAAAAAAGAGGTTATTAGGGAAGCTAATGTACCACATCCTTATGGCAATTCAAAGGAATGAAGATAGAAAGCTAGCAAGAAATGTGCTAGATGACCCTCTTCTCACTTTTCGATTCATGGACTCAAAGGATACATTTTCACTTGAAAAAGTAGACGCCATCGTTCTGAGTTCTGATTTCAAAGGTGATGGTATCAATTTCATTCCTTTGATATTGGAGAAGAAGCTAGTTCCAATTCTTGTACTCTTGAGATCTGACACAAAAGTAACTGAAGGTCACCTCAGGATCCTCGAATTCTCGATAGTAGACAGCATCTCGATCGATGAAATAACTCCATCCCGAAAACCATTTATCAATTACCGTCTAAAGGTACTTTGCAAGCTTAATCTTGTAGCATTTCGTTCTAGTATCGAACGCTCAATCTCCGGAGATTATCCAGAATCTTCCCGATCTCTTTCCACCGTGAGTAACCTTTCAGTGAGCAATTCAGTTCTCATTATTGGATCAAGTGCTGGTGGTCCACAACTCGTCCGTAAAATTCTCGCTCAACTCCCATCTCATTTCCCTCCAGTGCTTGTAGTTCAACATATGAACAATCAGTTCTCAAAGCTTTTTGCAGAAAGATTAAGGAAATCACTGGGAAAAGACATCCATATTGCTAAGGATGGGATTGAAATTCTAGGGAATCATGTTTATGTTGCACCAGGTGGATATCATATGGAAATTGAGAGCAGAGGTCATGGACGTGTCATCTCACTCACAGAAGGACCTCCTGTCAACTTTGTCCGTCCATCTGTCGATGTCACCATCTTCTCAGCAGTGAGAGCCTTTGGATCTCGAGTGGTTGTGGTCATTCTATCAGGAATGGGTGTAGATGGGAGGGAAGGATCTAGGGTTGTCAAGAAAAGAGGCGGGAAAGTAGTCGCTCTTAGACAGGAGGACTCACCAGTCTTTGGAATGAATAAATCAGTTATAGAATCTAAACTGGCTGATAGCATAGTTTCACTCAATGAAATTCTACCGACTTCGTTGCAATTCATGAGAGAAATGTGACCACAAATGTGACCACCAATAGTTAATAGGAAAAATGTTATATACTTTAGATAAAAGTTTTAGTAGCTAAATGACCTCAGAGAGATCTACTTTTACCTATTATTGTTCATATTGCTCAAAGCAAAGATTATTGAAAATAGACCCAATAAAGCATGAAACTCTCATTAACAATAGTCCCAATGGGCTGAGATTGTTTACTGATATTCATAAGTGTAGACAGTTTCAGATTGAAGCAAATAACCTTAGTATCGATGCAGATCTTAATGTGAGATCTCAAGAGTTATTGAAAATTCCTGAGTACAAGGTTATGAATGCTTATAGTATACCGGTACCCTCAACAAAAAAGAATATCGACGATCTGATAACTATACGCATTACCCATCTTGAGCACTTCGATCTTCATGTGAGGATTTGTCATGAAGCTCTCCAAACTACGATACTAATAGGGGATATTCATCCTGAGCAGAAGCCTCTCTTCTCACAAACATCAACTTTCGAAGGTGTAACACTTGATTTTTTTGAGAGTACAATGGTGGGTGGCCCCTACCTCAAGGACTGGTTTCAATTCTTCATTGATACGGTAGAAATCCTTCCCCCTTCTCATCTCGGAAATCTCCTTGAAGTCCTTGATTACATCTGCGAACGCCATATGCATTCTGTACAGGGATTCGATAAAGAATTTGTCAGGACAATTCTTGCTTCTCATGAGGTCTTTGTGATGCTGAAGCAAAATGAGAATCTTCAAATTCTCAAAGATAAACTCTCTCCAGTACTCAAAAACGATGATTTCGAGTTGATTGATACCTATATCAAAATTTTGACTGAGATGAAGACGTCATCAGTTCTCCACTTACTCAATGTCAATACCAAGAATTACATTCATCAGCTATATATTCTCCTCATCATGGAGAAGGAAGGAATGCTCTCTATTGAAAGGCCTGGAATTGTCAATAGTTAGAGATTAAATGCTTTTCTGTACTCTTTCAATGACTCATTACTCGGTTGAATGAAAAGTACAGCCTCAAATTTTTTATTCTCAGTAAATAAATCCAACTGGACAAAGACTGTCTCATTCTGTTTTTCAGAAATGCCTACCTTCCCTATTGCTTCTGAGAATTTACACAACTTCAAAATAGGTGAATCATTGGGAACTGAATTCACTTTCATCATCTTGTTAATTGCAGCTATATATCTCAGCATAATGGTTGAACCTATTTCTTGGATCAGGGACTGTTGCATCTTTGTGAGATCACTAGCATCCTGAATTTCCTCTTTGGTAGTACTGGACATCAATTTAATGAGGTTTAGGATAACATCTGCTCTCATGATGACTGTCAGTCGGTATTTGACTGGTTTGTTGATATCTATGATCTCATACCCTACAAGTTCTTCAGGATCTATGCCAGAATTCTCAATGACCTCAGTAAGTGTTCCAGCTCGAACATAGGGAACACTCATATCTACTTCTCTTTTGAGGAATTTTGTAAGAGCAATAGCCGAATGCCCTGCACCTACATTCCCTAATTCCTTGAATGCCTCAATATCTTTTTCTGTAAATAACATGTCTTCTACCTCCTAGATTATTGCCGATGTGTTCAAGACAAGAATCGGCTCTTGTTTCTCATCAAAGAGAGTCCCATCAAAAACCTCTAAGTTACTCAGTAGTGGATTGAGAGGCTTGATGCTTGCCAATCTCTCATCCACAATTGCATCAACTACCAATGCATAATACCCCTTAGCCCCTCGGCAGACAATCAGGATCTTCTGTTCCCTCTCCTCTTCAGAATGAATTACCTCTGACATCTTCACTACGGGAATCTCCTTGTCAATAAAATGATACATTGAAATTTCCTCTCTAATTACCTCAATGTGTTCAATATCAAATGATGAGATGGCAAATTTGATATTCCCGCTCCTCACTATAATCGATTTGAGGAGTGAGTCGGAGTTGGGGATCTCAAGAGTGAAAACTGTACCTTTACCCAGCTCTGAGCTGACATTGATGGTTCCACCAATATCCTCAATTCGTTTTTTCGCAGTGTAGAGTCCAATCCCTCTACCAGATATCGAAGTGTCACTTGAATGGGTGGTGAATTTATTTTGGAACATCACATCAATTATATTCTCACTGGTTATCTCGATTCCCAGTTCTTTTGCACGTTTCTTGAGAAGTACAGGATCTATTCCAGCTCCATCATCTGTCACTTTAATAATAATTTTGTCTCTGACCTCCGATGCAGTCAAATTAATAGATCCAATTGGACTCTTCTTCAATTTCCGTCTCTCTGCTCTTCCTTCAATCCCATGACTAACTGCATTTCTGATTATCTGAGTGATGGGATCAAGAATGGCATTTGCTACAAGCTTATCCACTCGAATAAATCTTCCCTGCATAGAGAATTCAACTAATTTCTTCTCTTGTTTGGCAATTCTTGAAACCATGCCAGGTAGTCCTGAGAGAATCTGGATGAATGGAACACTCTTTAGTCTCCCAATGTCATCCTGAATGTTTTCAATACTATTATAGAGTGTCTCGAGGATCTCTAATCCTTGGGAATCCAAATGTGTTTCTAATTGCCCCATCTGTCCTGCCAGAATGGTGAGATCATTCCCGATGGATCTAACATCACGGAGTCGTACCCTGAGAAAAAGCTCCTCTGACGCAGTTTCACCTGCTCTATCCCCACCTGCGAATATCAAGACTGATTTAACCTTTGGCATTTTTTCTAATTTTTCTTGGATCTCATCCTTGCTCTCATGTGTCGTGATATCTAATTTGAGGACATCAAACTTAGCATCTGCTATCAAATCTTCTTCTGAAGGAACTGCACTGTGTAACTCTGCAATCTTCTTCACCCCATTTATGATACTGATCGCCCTCGATGACAACATGGATTTCTTGTCATCAATTTCAATCTCGACATTCATTCTCTTACCGGCCTTAACAAGTAGTGACTCAAAACTCACCTTGTTGTCAATCTCTGATATGGAATGCTCACCTTTAGACTCCAGTAGTCTGAGCATCTCTTCAATCTTCTCCACGCTCCCTTTGATGATTCCCATCAGAGCAGGGTCTGCAGTCTCCCCTAATGCGTGAGTCATCTCCTCGATCTCCACGACAGTCTCTGTCGCATTATTGAATCCTACCGCGTCCAGAAGCCCCTTCATAGAATGCAATTCAATCTTCAGCCTGTTATTAATCTCCTTGCTCTTCGGATTTTCATCAAAAATTGTGAGGATTTCATCTAGCGAATTATGAATCCTTCGCATATCTGAAATCCAAGGATCCCAAATAATCTCAGACAATAGATTCACATCCCCATGAGTGCTGCATCAACTGCCTCGAGGATTTCGTCCTCTTCTGCCGGTTTGATCACAAAGCTCATAGCACCTGCAGCAAGTGCTTTCCTGATCATGGGTTCATGACCAAGTGCTGTGATAATGATGACTCTCGCGTCAGGATCAAAATCAATGATTTTGGTTAGGGCTTCTATTCCGTTTCCATTCGGCATCACTATATCCATCGTCGTGCATTCTGGTCTATGTTTTGCATAGAGTGCAACTGCATCCTCTCCATTATCTGCCTCTGCTACAATTTCATGACCAGCTGCTTCAAGAGCTTTTCGCACAGTTGCTCGCATAAAATTTGAATCGTCTACTATCATCAGTTTAGCCATTAGTTTCCACCTAATTTCTCTATTTCTACCTGATCTCCCTCGAGATCAAAATACCTCCTCCCCTTCTTTGAGGATATCTTCGATTGTTGTACATTCGCCAAACTAGATCCTCTCGGTATTGCATAAGTCTTCCCCTCCGATTTTACCAAGATCATTCGTTGATCTTGGACTCCGAAAGGGTTAATTATCTCCCCGTCATCTTCTACAGTGAAATTTTGAATTGTTTCAGTCGAAAAATATCTGAAACCCTCCCCATCCTTAACCCTTAATAGAGTCTCATATTCCATGAACCAAATTCCGTAATTAGACTCCTCGATTCCAATTTCATGTTCCTGATTCTCTATACTACCAGTACCAGAATTGGTTGCAGATGACATTGTAGATGCATCAAAGATTAGACCTACATGCTCCCCATCCTCAACAATCTCCCTGAATCCAAGTTTCTCCAGTTCAGGATTTAATTTCGAAACAATTTCTCTTGAAACTTCTGTCCGAATCTCAGGTGTTGTTGTGATATCATCACAGAGAAGTGCAACCTGTCCTCCATTCACATCTGCGACAACTGCAAACTTAGGATCACTTTTTACATCTAACACAGATCCTAAGTTAATTGTGGGAAGATCAAAATTGGATGGTACACCAATCTGTGTAACCTGTGTATTTTTGAGGAAACAATTCACCCCTCCAACAATGAGATTCAAGTATTCCATACTCTCGGAATTCTGTAATTCTATTAATTCATACTCCTTCTGTCTTCGTGATCTGGAGAAGAATGCACCCACTCCTACTATATTTTCATCAAATCTCTTCAAATCTATGATGTTTTCTATAATGCAGTCTAGGTTAATATGATAGAAGATCCCATCTTCATCTTGAAAGAGATTCAGGAATGGAAAACCTGAAATTTCCCCCTCACTATACACAGGTGTATAATCATCCAGAATAATACTTTCAATTGAGTCAGCATCTATGACGAATATATTTCCATTTTTCCCTAAGATGAGATCCATAATTGGTTCGTAATCTACTCCCAAATACTTCCCACTACTTATAGCAATTATTGCCTCATCTTTATATCTGACAAGACCACGAATCCAATCAGCTCCATTCGGATGGGGTGCAAAATCATCATACTTTTGGACAATCTCAATGACATAACTTTCCTCCACCACCAATCGAAGATTACCGACTTGTAGAAGGATCCCTTGAGTACTCTGAGAGCTTCCGATTTGTTCCATCCCAGTGGTACTCCGGTATTTTTTCCTCTCTGGATTCAGCCCAGATGCTTCCAATACAGGGAGGCTCACTTTCACCTCCTCAAGATCCTTGCGAATTGTCTGGAATAGATTCTCCAACTGAATGACGAGATGTGTAACTCCATTCACATCACAGTACTCTGCTGATGGTAACTGATGAGAGATGAGATCCTTATGATCAATATCCAACTCAACAACTTCAGGGAGAGGAATCCTAACTGTAATACTCTCGTTCCTCGAATACTCTAAAAGAATTTCCTGCTCTCCCTCTCTAAGATTCAATGAGAGCATGTTCCCCAAATGAATCAAAAGTGATACTCTCTGATCTGCAGGACTCAAAACCCCTTCAACGTACTCAGGATAATTGTCCAGTACAAAGCTCACCTCTTTCACGGGATGGAATACTGCAGTATTCTCTAACTCCAAAAGAACTGGAATCTCAGCGTAACGAAGAAGTGCGTACTCTGTCATCAATTCACACCTATACCATTCCAAATGGCAGTAGGATTAAGAACTGGTATTGAAGATGAACCTGCAGATACATAACTCAAAATCCATTCCTTCGGAATATTGCACTTTACCTCTTCACCATCTACCCTCTCTATCACCAATGGAAGCCCAGGAAGATGCAGGGCATAGACTGATTCAATTGCATTCAACAAAACAACAATAGTATATTCACTCTCCTCTCCTTGCAAACCCAAAAGGTGCTCCAACCTTAACATAGGATATGGTTCCTCATCAATCCGAATAATACCCTCCACCCCTGCCGGAGATCGAGGAAGTGGCATAATTTCCTCCACAAGCTCAACCTTCTTCACATATTTCAATTCCACCGCAACGTCAGTGTCTCCTACTTTAAAGACCAATACCTGTTGATCAATTTCCAAAAATGTGTAATAATCCGTGAACATTGGCGTTCTCCCGTTAACTATTCTATAATTTTAGCCTAATCACTTTTAACCTTTCACTTCCTCTAGGAAAAATTTTCGCAATAAATCTCAATAGATCTTCATGTATGTAAAGATAACCGGACAAGGAGCCCCCTGCAGTACAGATTGTATCTCGTAGATTCACAGTAGGTCTCCTGTTTCTGGATAATTTTGCTTACTACTTGGGATATATCCCATAAAAAATATCTTCCCCTTACAAATTGCTTAAACAAGGAAAATTCCTTATAACAGTCCAATGAAAAATCCAGCTTTCACCCTGAATTGCGAATTATAATTTCTTTTCAGTTCCTCCATCTATTCAATTTTCACATTCCAAACTAATACCGTTGAATGTAGTGTACAATCTCTTCTTCTCCGTAAGAGTAAGTTAACTGAGTGGTCTCTATAATTTTTAGAAATTAGAGTATTGATCTAATCTTTCCCACCTTTAAAATGGATTTCATTATTGCACATTTTATTTTACTGCCTTCATCGAGCTCAATGGTAAGTGTTTTTTCAGGTTTGCTATTTGAATTGCCTTTTAGTTCAATGATTCTCCCATGAATCCAAGGACAAATTTTTTTAGGTGAGTGAATTTAGATAGTGTTGCTCGTTCACATCTGAATGTGCTCGAAGGGGTATTAACTCAGCCTGGTTAGAGTGGTCGGCTCATAATTAAAAGCCCATGTGGCTTTTAAGTAGCAACCGATCAGTCGCTGGTTCAAATCCGGCATACCCCAATAAATTAAAAATTTAATGTACGTATCGGATACGAGCAAATGGTTATTTTTCAGTTACTCTTAGACGCGTAGGGAGAATTTCATCTGTTATTTCATCTTAAGAAGGTCGTTAGAGTACTTCTCTTCATATGGGCCAAGTTCTCTTCTGAATCTCTCTCCCATACCTGCAATGATGTAACTAATATGTACTTGGTCGTGATACACCCAATTCGCGAGGAGGTTCTTCACTTTAACATTTCCATAAGTCTTGTGTCTTCCAGTTATTTTGAGATCACGATCAGAAATTGCAATGTTCCTCAGCTCAAAGATACTCTGCTGTCTGAGGAGGTCAAAATTATCAAGGAGTTCTTGGATGCTCTTCTTTGAATCTTGATCCCCATCGAATTCGATATCTTTGAGTTCTTCGTCCATTTCATTAAGGAGTATTCTAATCTTTGGAAGCCAGTAGATCTTCTCACCTTCGATAAGATGAGTGAGATTACGTTTGATGTAGTCGAGATTCACTTCCATATTTTCGACCCCCCTTAGTATAATTCTGAGAAGAAGAGGGGTTTTTTCGAGTGTTTGAATACTCTCTTGTAGCATCACATGATACAATTATGGTCTGCTTATATCTTTGTAGACGGTGGTATATTTTTTTGCTGTGCTAATTCAAATACGGAATACTCTATTAACGAAAAATGGATCTACGGAGTCTTATCTCATAGTTTTTAAGATATGCGGGATAATTATTTGTTATGAGTCACGATCATATTGTGGATGTACCCCGATCTCGTCTTTTTCTTGTATTAATCATGACATTTCTGTTCATGATTGTAGAGTTTGTTTACGGTCTTATATCCCATTCATTAGCTCTTCTCGCAGATGCAGGGCACATGCTCAATGATGTTTTCTCACTTACCTTGGCTTTGATAGCCATTCAGATTGGGATGCTAGCAAAGAGTCCTCGGATGACATATGGTTACCGTCGTGTTGAAGTTCTCTCGGGATTGATCAATGGTCTCTCACTTCTGGGAATTGGAGGTTATATCATCTATGAAGCATTTGATAGATTTTTCTCCAGTAGTGCGGAAATTGATGGTTTTCTTATGTTTGTGGTTTCCATTATAGGGTTACTTGTGAATTTTGTTGGTCTCTATCTTCTCAACAGTCACAAGGATTCTGGAGTGAATCTTGAAGGAGCCTATCATCACATTATGGCAGATGTTTTGGGATCCGTGGCAGCACTTGTTGCAGGTATTGGTATCATGATATTCAAGTCGAATCTATTTGACATAATTGCGAGTATTCTTGTCTCTCTACTGGTTTTTAAGAGTGGAGTGGACGTGACAAGGAAATCATTGGAAATTCTTCTCGAAGCTTCTCCCTTGGATGCAGAGCAATTGGTAAATGATTTGAAGGAGTTAACCGGTGTGATTAATGTCTGTGACTATCACTCGTGGCGAGTGACAAAAGGTCTTGATCTCTTCACTGCACACATTATTATGGAGAAGGGTATTGATTTTCATTCAATTGTCAACAAGGCGACCGTGCTTGCATCGGAGCATGGTTATACTCATACTACCTTCCAGCCAGAATTTGAGGACTGTTCTGACAGTAAGGATCATCTCGTCTGCTGATATCTGGACACTGAATCTAAATCTCAGAAAATTTTGGATTTGTTACAAATCCTGAATTCTACATTATTATTCAGCTCTCACTCCACAAATGAGTGAAAGGATTCTTTTCTTATTGAATTGGCTTGTATGACTGGAATTTTTTATTTCACAAATAGGAGGAAGTACTGTATCTCCTCCATATTGTTGAAAACGGTGATTTTTCTGTAAGCTGAAATGAATGTATATCCAAGTTCAGTGAGGGTAAGCTTATACCATCTGTTGGAGAAGTTAGACCAGAACATCTCGGGAGCTTCCATCCAATCATTTTCTACTCCTTCCCAATTGCTTGGATGGCAGGTGAAGAGAAGGGGTGCTCCATGTTTCAGAATTCGCTGAATTTCAGAGAAGAGTTCCACGTGCTTCTCCCTTGGTAGATGGAAAATAGAGAACATGGCGATTGTACCTCCAACTGAATCAGGCTCTTCATTCTTGCAATAATCCAGCATTTCCGCCCGTATAAACGATTTTCTGCATTTAGGGAGGTTTGCACCTGCTAATTCTAGTTGCCTCTCACTAATGTCAATTCCTATGTACTCAAATCCAGACTCGAGAAGATCCTCTGCTATAGGTTTTCCATTTCCGAATCCAAGCTCCAGAACATTCCCAGGTATCTTCCGCTTAAATTCACTGTATATTCCTAGCTTAGTCCTGCTCAGATCGATCATTTCTGAGTGTTTTTCAGCAGCTCTATTGTATCCCTACCTGACTTTCTCAGGTATATTTCCTCTATCCATAGATGGAACTAATAGCCTGAAATATAATAATGTTGAATTGAAAATTAAAGATTTTGAATACTTTAGAGGAAGGACTCTTTTGCGATACTCAGAATTTCGGGGAGATTCTTTGTCACGATGTTCTTATTGAACTTCACAGTATCAACGTCTAGTGAGATTCCCTTATCTGCTGGAAGGTAGCTTAAGAAGCTTTGAAGATCCAATTTTTCGATTGAAAGTGTGTTTGCGAGTTTCTCAAGTTTTATCTCATCAGTTGTTGAGGCAATTGCGAGAAGTTTAGTTGCAGGATTTTCAATTGCATTTAGTGCACTTAAGTCACCTTGCTGAAGTTTCTCAGCATCGAGACCAACTTCACTAAGTTTATCCAAAAATCCTTCCGAAGAGTCCATAGTGTGGACAATATTGTCAATCTTTCCAGATAATGTGAGTTCATCGATCTTCTTGGTAGCCATATCGACAATAGAATCGACATCTGCAGATTCTATCTTCTCCAAGGCATCATCGAATTTCTCAACGATCTCATCACCTTTCTCCTCGATCTTCTCTTTCAGTTTATTTCCCTCGGTCTTTACTGTTTCTGCTACAGTTTCGGCTACTATTGTAGAGGTTTCCTTTACCATCTCATTGAGATCAAGGTTCTCAGCTTTACCAGTCATGCTCTCTTGAATACTTTCAAACTTTGTGACTACACTATCCATCGAATTTATTAGATCATCAAGGTTTTTACCCTTGAGGAATCCCCACTTTCTCTGCAGAGCTAGAATCACGGCAATAATCGCTAGTACAGCAATGGCAGGAATAACTAGGAGATTTTCGAGTGGAAACCCAGCACTCACTTTGAAATCTTCAAGTGGTCTGATGATAGCAAGATGGAGATCTGAATAATTGAGATTAATGATATCAAGGACATAGAATGTTCCATTAACCATGATTTTCTCATAGAGGTATCCAAATATCACAGAGGTATTAAGAGCTGATGTGTAATTGCCATTCACAAGCTCTATATCTCCAACTGAGATGTTGAGGTAGGTTTCATTCCATCCAAATGCAGGCACTGAAAGACGGGGGTGAGCTCTCACTTTCAGATTGCTATCAAAGAGATAAGCTGTGGTTTCGGAAGTTTTTGTACTCAGGTCCTGTATTAGACTATTAAACCTACTGAAATCTATCACCATATTGAGTACCGCCACCGAGGAACCATTGACAATGATATTGTGGGCTACATTAATGACCAGCTTTCCTGTCATCTTATCTATTGTTGCATCTGACTAGTAGAGGTCTCCATGATCTGTTCCATTTTTTGAGACAGTTTCTGTATACCAATCAAATTGATTGAGGTTATAGTCCGTTATATTCCTCTCTACATAGGGATAGCCTCTTACAACTCCTGTGTTGAACACCAAATCCATCCACAGGATTTCAGGGAAGGTTGAATAGACTGCAGGAAGAATTAGATCAAGGTTAGAGCTCATTTGAATGCTTTGATTTACCTCTGCACTCCAATTACCGTACACTGGTTGTTGGTAGACAAAATATGAACTGCGATGGAAGTCAACATCCAAGTTGTGCTTCTTGGAAAACTCAAGATTCAGATCTTTTCCATCAATTGTCTGATTGTAATAGTACGAGTTCAGAGCTTGCGAAGTATTCTGTTCTATGAGGTCAGCGAGGTGCCTATCAACGATCTCTGCCGTTCTCTTCAGTCCTGTAAAGCTTTCAATAAAGTTCCTCTTTGATGAGTTGAGCAGCAATTCTTGATTTTTCTCGACTTCCAAGACATAATCACCATACAAATCAATCCTAGTCGTATGCTCCACATAAAATAGTGATACTCCAATAATTGAGATAGCTATCAGTACAGGTATCATAGAGACTGAGAATACCGTAATGAATTTCTGGATACCCCCAGATATCCTTATTTTCTTCACTTCAATTTTACCAATCTTTGGGAATTTCACTTTTTCTTCTCCTCCTCTATAAAGTATGGAACTATAATAGTAACCACGATAACTGATAATAGACCAATTCCTATCCCTGGAATCAGTACGGTTGGGCTTATCCTTATGAGATCCACCTTATAGATAACTTCTTCAGGAATGAGATCTGTAAATTTCACAACTGTTCCAAGCAGAAGTCCAGTGTTACCTAATTGGTTTATTGCATAGGTGTATTTATCTCCATCAGTTCGTGTAATGGTGTCAGATCCCATTTCCCCAGATTTTACCTTTTCCATCAGCGTATTGAGTTGATTCCCTCCACCTTCAAGTGTCTCTATGTCCAAGCGGGAATTTTCCGCAGTCCAATTTTCGAAAGCTATTTTCATAGTCTCTGGATGCATCACTGTGATTCCTCCTGAATCAGTAATAAACTCATACTCTGATGGAAGGTCATGTTTTGAGCTAACTGCTTCCTTGAGGAAATTAAGTGAGACCTCTATTTTCATCACTCCAATGAGTCTGTTCTCAAAGTATACTGGTTGTGATACTGTAATGATCTGACCCAGTCTTGTTTTTTCAATATGAGGACTTCCCCAAATCGGATTCAAATTGGGGAGTTTCTGTGCAAGAATATCGTGATATGCAGGAACAAATTTTGTGATATTCTCGGATGAATTATACCAAGCACTATATCCAGATGTTACATTTGCAATCTGGGTTAGAAGTGGATAGTCTGTATCTTTCCCAAATCCGTACATCATCAGTTCTGCATTTGCCAGTCCGTTGCTCTTAGCGATTTCCTTTACAATTGAGGTTGTATCTGTAACTCCTGTCGTTGCTTTCCCGTCAGTAACGAAGACCACAACTTTCTGATGTTTTGGTTGTCCGTAGCTACTCAGGATGTCTAGAGCTTTCGTCATAGCTGCAAGGATATTTGTAGTTCCTCCAGGAATCATCGTATCAAGGAAAACATCACTCTGACTAATTACTTCATCATTCAAACTGACTAGTCTATCTTTGAAGGCTTTGACATTATCTGCAAAGCTAATGATATTGAAGCGATCCTTACCTCCAAGGTCACTGATGATCTCCTTAGTGGCATTCCTAAGTGTCTCAATCTTTTCCCCTTCCATCGATCCTGAACGATCGACCACAATGACGATGTCTTTTACTCCTGATATCGCTGCTGGATACCAACCAGATTGAGTATGATCATAAGTCTTCTCAAGTGTCCTCCAGGGATATGTCGTGAAAACACCATTTGCAAATCCCATAGAGATGTCATTGATTTCTGGAAATATCTGCAAGATCTCTTGCCAGAGTGTCCCCATCTTTGCTCCGTACTCCACTGTCTGCTTTATATCAGCATTGATATGTCGCAGTGGATCATCTTTCTCCGCAGAGTTGAGATATGTCTCCTCATATGTTCCGTTGAAAGCCAAAGGTGCAATTTTGTATGCAGTTGCATTATAGGAGATTGCCTCTCGTCTTACTGTGTCCCAGTAGAGACCAGGTGGTCCTCCCGATATACTTGCATTGTGATAGTATGATTTGAAATCTACAGAAGAATCCGGATTTTCATAGAGGCTCTGCAATCCCTTAACTGATGAACCCACCATACTTTCTATTCTCTGTAGAAGTTCAGTAAGTTGCCTTCCATCATAACGGTTTAGATTGACAACTTTATTTTCGGCTTCATCTAACAATTTCTGGTTAATTGCTATCTGCGGGTATATCACGGATGAATACCCTGTACCACCGACCACTAGAACTGTGAAGATAAGTGAAGTCAGAAATATACTCTTTCTCATAATTTTAGCCTCCTTTCCTGCTTGATTTTCTCGAATCGATTGGCGAAGTTGAAGTAGGCATAGACGAATGGAGCTTGTATTCCTGCAAGAAGTGGGCCCTGCTGTGCGATAATTGTATTTAGGTCTCCCAAATTAAGGATCTGACCAACAATTGTAATTGCTCCACCAATAAACACTGACCCTGCGCCTAGCTTCTTCAATGTTCCTTCTTGCTCCTTTGTCACCCCTAATGAACTCTCTCCTTGAACCATGAACTCGATTTCCTGTTTACCATAAGGTTCTGTCTCATAAGGATCAAGGTATTCCTCATTCTCATCGAAGAGTGGAGAGGCTAATGCGAGAACCTTGTTGCCATCTTTTCCTGTTGGAGTAATGACGATCTTTGCCTGTGCCTTCTCTCTTGAGCGAATATGCATTTCTATCATTGGTGGAGAAATATTGTCTGTTCCCTCGAATCGTACCCTAATACCTGGGGTACTCGAAGGATTGTAAACTGTCAGGATGACAGGGGTGGGGACATTCGTTTGGAATTTTCCGAGGGGATTGAATTCCACCACGAAATTATTTGTCCCTGGATTTACCTCTGTTCCCAAGATATTAAGTGAACGGAGTGCATTGTCACCATAAATCCCGACTCCCCACATCCCTACGATAGCAATAGCAGTTGGTGCGACGAATCCCGAATATTGAATTGAATAGCCTGGTTTTGTAAAGACCTGAATTCCTTGGTACCCAAGATACCCAATTACTCCAACAGTACCCAATCCCATAAGAGCTGTTATGGCAACTTTGACCCTTTCGGAATACTTACTCACAAAACTATTTATGAATTTCTCTGAAATTTCCCGTACTCTTTGATCCTCTATGTCATTGGAGAAACTCAGTCGCAATTGATGTTCTTCCTTTACCCTTGTGGCTCTGTAGTACATCCCCAACATCAAAACCACAAATGCAACTCCCTCAATGACCAAAGTTGTGATTACCAGCTCGAAACCACCACTCAATGAAGCAAAAACCTGATCTGGATTGTTAAATAGTTCTACAACTTTATCCCAGACTACTCCAAGTCCTGCGACTCCAAAATTGAGACCACTGAATCCGAGTAAAGTATTCATGAATCCTTGCGCATCTCTTGTCTTGGCTTCCAACTCAACAATGGTATCTTCTGCTTCAACATGCTTGAACTTTGGTTTCATGAGTGGAAGTATCCTGAACCTTGCATTCACTAGCTTCTGCTTCGATGGAAGAACGTAAAATGACTGTATCCACTTCTCACCCTTTTTCAATAAGGGGGTTTTGTCCATCATTGGAGTGATCTTTGTCGTTGCTACACCCTCAATATTGTATGCAGTAGGCTTATCTCTCAGACTTTTAAAAGTAAGGAGAACAGGTACCCACTTTCCCTGAATCATCGAACTCTCAGGAAGTTTGACCGAGAGAAATTCTAGACCGGGTTCTGAATCGGTAATTTTCCACTCAACCTTCTTGAGAATCATCTCCATAAGTTCCGATTTTTTCTCCTTCAACATCTGAAAAATATCGTAGGAGATGAGCATAATAGGTAATGTCGTCACAAGGACAATGGTGTCTCGGATGAAGAGCTGGAGGAAAAACACAGTTCCCCCATTTATCGATGCACCTTCTTGGATTTGTGATCCGTATGCATATAACAAATTACCAGTCATTGCTGCACCAATCACTGAACCAAGAGTCTTACGAGCAACACTCTTCCACTCACCGAGAGATATGAATGCCTCTTTCATCGTCTTCGGAATATATGCTTCTCCTTCTGGTCTCCCCAATGCACCAGCCATGAATGAACCAATGGATATCGATACTGTATTCAGAATTACTCCTATACTATAGATACTTGGGAGGGGTTCTCCAGTGAGAACTTTTTGAAATTCGCTTGCTAGAGTCCCCAATCCTGCAGCACCTGCTCCTACACTGTTTCCAAAAATAATTGCTCCAGAAGTGGGTATGAATAATCCCAGGTTCTGTCCTGAGATCTCAATTCCTGGTATTACCGTTAAGTCAGGTGCAATACTTTCAATTGTGGTAAAAACAAAAGCAGGACTATCATAGCGATCTGCTTTGCTTTTGTTTCTATCTTCTCCTCTATATTGGACACGCGTTCCATATTCCCATGAATTTCACAAGAATTATAACCATTTCTAGTAAGGATATATCCTTCTAGAATGTTTAAAGTTCGCAAATTTGATCCATAAGGCTTATATTCCACTACATGTATAGGAAAATACAAATGGACTATGTGAACTTCGGGGAGTGGTTGGATAGACGATATGCAGAAGCAAATAAAGAGAATAAAGAACATATCCTTCACGCAAAAGTCTTACTAAAAAATGCAATAGGGAAGCTTGAAGACGCAGGTTTTATCGTAAATCCAGTTATTCCAATAAGTAGTGTCATGGGTATGACAACTCCTTCCTACCTCCAACTCACTTACCAAGAAGCTTGTAGGGTACTTCTCATAAGAGATTACGTCGTCAATAAAAATATTACTCCAACTGCTAACAACCTCGCAGCATTCCGCAAGAAGAATCCTCTTCCATATGACGGACAGAATGAGACAAAAATCATAACTGAATTAGAAAAGAAAAATATTATCTCACTCGAACTTGATCAGGGGAGGGGGATCTCTGATTTGAAAATATCACTCACCACCCTAGGGGAAGAAGCAGCAAGGGATATCGCAAATGACAACGAATTTCTCAAGAGGATTTTCAAGAGATCACGCAATACCAAGCTCAAGGAATTTATTATCGGCTTCATAGACAAAGGAAGAAAAGACCTATTCAGGGATTAGGCAGATTAACGTTAATCATTTAGGCAGAAGAAATGATCTTTTCAGCAAATAGAATAAATGGATTGTTCAGCAAGACTGTACTCAGACTCTACTCTGGAGGACTCAGCAATTGAACCAGTTGAAGACACTTGTTGAAGTCATCATCGGTTGTATGCCAATTGCACGTAGGAATCTCGTTGCAATTGAATCTCAATCTCCTCACTTGACTTCTGCTGGGCTTCTATGGAAAGATAAGTCCTCTGATTTGGTGGGTGACCCTTCAGCATCTTATCAAGTTCAACGCGACTCTTGTGAAGAAGGACATTGTACTGATCAACCGATTTAATATAACGATAAGGAACAAGCATGTCATCTGCAGAGAATCCCAATAGTGCCAAGTACCTCTTTAGACCTTTTCCACCTATGATAAATGAAATATAGTTATCGATATGAAATACAACATCAAGGATTTGACCAATATTTTCACCATCCTTGTCATAGACTTGTTTCGTCCTCAGGGTCGTGAAGGATATCCAATCATGCTCTGCTTTGTCATAGAGGTTGACAAACCGCTTTGGAACTTTTAGTCTTACAACCTCTCCATCAGATTGCTCAATCTGCTCAGGCTTGATGAGAAAGATCTCATGACCTGATCGCGAAACAAAGTACATCAGTTTGAAATTCTGATCCACAATAAAATCAAAGATCTTGCCCAGATTCTCTGAATCTTGTGCAATAACCTTTGAGCCTTCCATGTCTTTATACGGATTACTTAATTTCATAGTGAGTAAGATTCTCTGGCACATATCTTATAAAATTTTCAAGAGTACCTCGGATTATTGCTCCGGCTAATTCATTTTCTACCTACTTCTAAAAAATTCTGGAATTCCATCGAGATTCTACATATGGTTAGAAATCACACAGTAAATTCTACACATTTTGTGGAAGCAAAAATATATCACTGGCAACATTCGACAAGTTTTCTTTAAAAAGGATCTAAATAGGGTGAAAATTAGAGCTTCATAGCATTGATAAATGCCTTTGCCCGTTCTGGATCAATAGGATTAGTCGTCACACCATCAATCTTTATCGACGTACCAATAATCGCACCTGCAATTTTTCCACGGTAAACCTCTGTGAGCTCAGAACTAAATCCACTCCCCACAAACGGTTTGATTCCAATTGAATTGAGCTCTTCAATCTGCTTTGGATCAGGTGGTGCACCAGTTGCAACACCTGAGACGATGATACCGTGGGCACCACCACGGGAATTCACATTCTTTGCAGCTTCGATCACTGATGTAGTCCCTAGAGGTTTGGCATGTTTCACGAGGGCATCTGCCAGTATCTTGACTTCAGAATTGAGTATCTTTTTCGATCGTATGACTTCGTATGCTGGAGTTTCTATTATTCCCTGATCGGTGACATATGCGGATTCCCAAATATTGCAGCGAATATAGTCACAGTTATGGAGAGTAGCAAGAACTAGGGCCTGCTCACATCCATTCCTGAGGATATTTACTCCAATTTCGATATTCACCTCTTTCCTCAGCTGGTAGAGAATTACTGACATTTTGGAGAGAACGAGATCTGAGACCCTGGTCTTAGGGAATGGGGCATCATTGAAGTTCTCAATCATCAGAGCATCAAAACCTGCTTCCTCAAGTTTTTTACCCTCGGTAATAGCGTAATCTACTAACTCGTCCAGATGGGTATCAGAGTCGAAAGTTAACCTCGGCAGATGGATCATACCAAAAAGTTTCATTGATTTTGGAAAAGGATGTGAACTAATATATAGTACGTTAGAGATCTATTTCCATTCCAATTGCACTGCGGATTAGTTCCTTGAGCGTATTGGTCTCCATCTTGATCTTTCCCTCGGGACCCTCTATCTCTACGATGACAGGCCAAGGCTTGAGAGTAATTTTATTGATGATGTCACGGTTAAGTTCAGCGTACTTCTGAGTGATGACTACAATAGCTACACTCTCGTCATTTGCCAACTTAATTAACTCATCATGACCAGTATTCCCATCCTTCAACTCGATAACGTTTCCGATACCAGCAAGTTTGAGACCCAAGCCAGTCATTTCGTCCGATAGGACAAAGATTTTTTCACGTGTAACGGAGCTCATGTAGCTCACCTACACTTTTGTGAGCAGGTAGATCACAGCTTGACAGCTTTTTTCTCCTTACTCTTGAATGCTTCACGGAGAGCCTCCTTCTTCTGGCTGTTCTCCTCTTCAAGCTTGGCGATCTCTTCTTCACCTTCTTTCTCAATGGCACTTATTGCCTTCTTGGATTTGCTAATAGCTTTCTCTTGAGCTTTTTTGATGATTTCTGAGGCTTTCTTTCTCGCGTCTTCAACCATCTTCTCAGCTTCAAGTCTAATTTTATTAGTGTTATCGTCAGCTTTTTTCTCTTCCTCTATGATCTTTTTGACTAGTTCCTCGTTGTTAAGCATAGGGGCACCTACTCTGATGTCCTATTTTTGTCTTCCATTATAAGTTATGGGATTTATACCTACCCCGAAGATCGAACGATAGTCTGAAATATGATATCCCTTAAATATCTCAGACAATAGGAATGTACAATGGCCGCAAGAAGAAAAGCACGCCGACAGGCTAGAAGAGAACAGGCAGGCATGGGTCAAGGCATGTCTAGCAAGTCGATGAGAAAGGCAATGGGGCAGATGAACGTCGAGGACATCAAAGGTGTGGAAGAGATTATCATCAGAATGAAGGACAAGGAGATTGTCCTCACAGAATCAGAAGTTCAGACTATGGATATGCAGGGGCAGGAGATCTACACCATAACTGTTGGTAAATCTACAACAAGGAAGAGGACTGGAAACACAGAAACAGAAGAAGAACTTCCAGATTTTGAGGTCAGTGAGAACGATATTAAACTGGTTATGGAGCAGACGAAGTGCGATCATGATACCGCAAAGAAAGCCCTGCAGCAGACAAGAGGAGATCTCGCGTCAGCAATAATGCAGATTGTCAGCTGATCTTTACCAACGACTTTAATTTGATTGAAGGAGATACTCTCATTAATGACTGAGTTCTTTGATCTCATGGATAATAAGATCAGCATGGAAGTTGATCTGAATCTTGACAAGAGCAAGAAACTCCTGATGAAATTGGTAAATCTTGATGTAATCCGGTACAGTTCGGACAGAGTTCCAGATGGCAAGTATGTTGTATTTAATATTGACAAGGATGTAACTATACCTGCAATTCTGTGCGAGATTTGGGCATTTGAGGGGAGATTTGACCACGCATTCCACCGTTTCATTGAAAACGACATCAATGTGAACAAGGTAGTGGACTTCTACAAACCAAAGAAACATACCGGTATAATCGAAAAAATCGTCAACTACCGAGATGCCAGAAGTGATCTCTCAGACAAGGAGATCTTCCACTTTGACCTAGAACCTCGTGAGATTCTCGAAGAACCTTCCGGAGAATGTGTGCACCCTTATGAACTAAGCGTGACTATAGGAGAAAGGATGGAACAACTGATTCTCCCACAGTGGACCCCAATCCAGAAAATTCCTGTTGACAAGATAAAACCAGGAACTACAGTCGAGATCTGGGAAGTGGAAGGTGTCTTTGTTATCATGAAAGTGTTAAAACTCTAGTGCTCTAATTTCAGTATTGTGACCTTATTTCTCTTCTCCAGTTCATGAGCATTTTCCAGAGGGATGACAGCAAAATCACCTTTGTAGAAGGGACCGTAACTCAGGAGATCGGGACCTAACGTCTCCTCAAGCTCATTGTCCAAAAATTCTACAGTACAGTAATCAATTTTCTCTTCATCAATCGTGGGAGATGCATTTGTACTATTATCCAATTGCTCTGGGACTGGTTCCTCGTCAGGGACACTAATCCCAAGAAGTCGACGTCTGTGTGAGAGCAGTGACTTGTGAAGGGATTTGTAAACTGAGGATTCTTCTTCATTAAGATTCATCATTTCGTCATGCAAGGCTGCTTTGAAGATCTTCTGTACTCTGAGATCAATAAGATCATTGACCAGAAAATTGGTACGGGTATAAAGTCTCTGGAAGATGTTCCTCGCAGTCTGGTTCTCATCCTCTTTCGCCATTGTTGAGAGGTGGAGAAGGTACCTCTGAATTGTCTTGAAGAAATCCTCACGGACTGGAACTAATTTGTCCTCACGCCGCTCTCTTTGCCAAACAAAGATGATTTCTTCACGCATATAATCAGGCCTTACTCATTTCGAGGTGCGATGGCAACTGCCACGTGATTGATTTCCTCACTTCCAAATATGCAGAGAATTGGTGCAGTGGTACCAAGACAGATTAGCATGGCATCACTGATCTTACTGAATTTTGTGAGATTCATCAAATACTCAATACCAAAGTGTGAGATGATCTGATCGCTCTCATCATCATACTTGAAGTTCTGTATCTCCTCATTATC
>Ga0114931_10003101_pt1 | contig 21106 bp, 17 predicted proteins | sample 2SBtaG_FD_89579 | JGI IMG/M metagenome (GOLD analysis project Ga0114931, IMG submission 89579) | Deep subsurface microbial communities from Kolumbo volcano to uncover new lineages of life (NeLLi) - 2SBTROV14_V59a metaG | ecosystem: Environmental > Aquatic > Marine > Volcanic | place: Kolumbo...
CCCATGCGCCAGCCCGTACAGCCATAGGTCTTGCCAAACCCTCGAATGACGAGCACGCGCTCCTGCGCCCCTGGCAGTCGCCCGGCGCTGGGCGCCCTGCGAAGGCGCGACGCGACGAGCTCGCCTGCGGGCGCTTTGCTCGGCGCTGGGGCATCGGGATAGACAAAGACGTCGTAAATCTCGTCGCTCACCAGCGCAATGTCGCGCGATCGGCACAGCTCGAGCAGATCGGCGCACTCGCTTTCAGTGAGCACCACGCCACAGGGATTGCTGGGCGTGCAGAGCAATACAGCCTTGGTTCGATCGGTAATGAGCGGCTCGACCTTGTCTGCGGTCATGCGGAAGTCGGGGTAGGTGTCACAGCGGACCGCGGTTCCCCCCGCGACAATCGCCTGCCCGGGATAGGCGACGAAAAAGGGATCGGGAATGATGATTTCGTCGCCCGGCTCAAGGAGCGCCAGCTGCATGAGCAGCAGCGCGCCCGACGTGCCGCTGGTCACCATGATTCCTGTGGGAGAATCAACCGCAAGCGGACTGGCCCAGCCAAGATCCTCGCAAACCAGCTGATCGACCTTCGCAAGCAGCCCTGCGTCGCCTCGCGTCATGGTGTAGCCATTTTTGTCTGCGTCGATAGCGTCCTTGGCCGCCTGCTTGAGCGCCTCGGGAACCGCGAAGTCAGGCTGCCCGATGGACAGATTGATGGGGTTCTTCAGCGTCGCTGACGCTTCAAAGATTCGGCGAATACCTGATATTTCAAGCCCATTCGCCCGAGCTGTGATGAATTCGTGCGGGTCCATGTGGCAAGCGTATCGCCCGCACAGTGGCTGCGCTCACTCCGACTGCGCAAACCTCTGCAAATCTCGTCGAATTGCGCCACATGGGCAGATCGGAGACCTGCCCCACCAAGAGCAGGCTTCATAGTGTTTGGGGCTTCTTGTGAAGCGAGAGAAACACGGGCAGGACGCCCGTACCACTGGTCAAGACAATTGTCGGGATCGAATCGCTTACCTGCCGACAGAGACCTTGCGATTGCCTGTCTTGGGCAAACCGAGCACAGGCTTCTTCTGCGGGTCGAAATCGGCCCGTTCCTGGAGTTTGGCGATGCGCTCAGCCCGCGTGAGCACGTTGCGATGGCTGGCTAAGGCGCCCGATGTCTTCAAACTGCGGTCAAGGCTCATAGCGAGTTCCTCATGGTTGGCGGCGCGTCATCGACAACGTCGCTCGCGGAATGGCGAGTATACGCGCCTTTCCAGTGTCGTCCAGCCGTGCCCAGCGTTGTCGCAGAGCGTCGCGACGCGAAGAACCGCTGTCAAGATGGACGCCTGCGCCAATGGGGCGAGGGTGGCGCCCATTGGAAACCGGCGTTAGCGCTTGGACGCGTACATGGTGGAGAAGTCGCTCACGCCGCTGTCCTCAGCGATCCAGCGTCTGCCGATTTCGTGAATCCGCGACGCGTAGGACTTCGACGCAGCTGAGGAGACTTCACCCGGACCAAACGGCCGCATCGCGACAACCAGCCGAAGGGCTGCGGAATCGCTGGGTAGGACCACTGCCTCCACACCGTGGAGCCGAAGGTACCGGGCCGCTGCCAGCGCCTCGTCAGGCCGAAGTCGGTCCACGATGTAGTAGTTCATGCCAGACGTGCGTGGATCAAGGGCTGCGTCATCAATGACGAGCGGATCGGCAGTGCGAGTCGAGAGCTGTTCACGAGGATCCCCAGGAGTCGCTGACTGCCCGTCGCCACCATCGCCAATACGAGGGCCCAGGACAGGCGCCGAGTTGGGTGATTGCACCGCTCGGCCGTTCGAGGGCGCGACGGGTTGTGTCGGCGTCGCAGCAGCAACCAGTAACGGATCGGTCGCGGGCCCATCCGCTGAGGGATCCGCGCGCAGCGCGACGAGCTCCTGCTCGCGGGCGTCTGCCCCTCTTCGATACCCGAGCACATACGCACCGAGAGACACCGCCACCAAGGCCGCTGCTGCAAGAAAAACATACCCCGAAGGCACGCGCAGCGCTCTGCCAGGCATAAACCACTTCGCCCGCTCCTCCGAGATGGCTTCGAGGGGCGTCGCCACAACTGGAGCCGCGCGAGGCGCATTCTCAGGCGCAGGCGCTGCTGGTGACGTTGCTGGCGCATCTGCATTGGCGCCATGCGCCAGCGAGGTCTCCGTGCGAGACTCTCGTGCAAACTCGAACAGCGGGGGTTTCTTTCGTCGAGCCATCGTCACTGCAGATTATCGGCCCAAGACGCCTTCTGATGCAAGCGCAACAAGACATCAGAATCAAATCGTGTCCATTAGAGCGAAAACTTACACCGATTACGAGGCGTTCAACCCGCCCTCCAATGCGAGGACCGTCGCGATCGCCTGCTCGGTCGTATGACTGAGCGACACGAGCCAGTTCGCCACGCCCTTTCCGTCAGCGATTCGAGCAGCTTCCCCGGTGACGCGAAGCGTCGGGGCGCCACCGGCGTCATTGACCACTTCGACATCCGTCCAGGCAATGCCGCTGCGCCAACCCGTGCCCAGCGCCTTGAGCGCAGCCTCCTTGGCAGCGAACCGGGCAGCGAGATGCTCCGCCCGCCGTCTGGGGCGCTTGTCCGCGTAGCAGCGTTCCCGCTGCGTGTAGACGCGCGAAAGAAACCGCTCGCCATGCTCGTCAAGCGAGCGAGCGATGCGCGCCACAAGCACGATGTCCACACCCAAGCCTAGCACGGTCATGAAGGGATGCTACGGCTTGTTAGGCGCGACGTAATGCGCCCTGAGAATTTCCCGCAAGCGTTCACGCAGGATCTTCTCAAACCCTCTCTCTGTCTGATGATAATAGCGTTTGTCCACACCCAGTTAGTCCTGCCCAGTGACGGCGCCCAGACTTGTGTTGGCTGGCGCATTGTGAGAATAGATGTATTCCCCCCCTCTCCCTGTGGGAGAAGGGCCGGGGGAGAGGGATTCCTTCTCTCCCTCATCTGATCCAGAGACATGTGCAGTTGGCGCTGAGCCGCTGCTCGCTGTATTGCCCTCTTTTTCTGAGAGTATTTTTCCGCTTGCAGAGTGCGCGTCGCGCAGGATCTTTGGCACAACCAGCGTTCTACCCCCACGCACATCCGCGATGGCAGCGTCGATCGCGACATACGACGCGTTGCTCTTGGGCGCAAGCGCCAGGTACACAGCGCACTGCCCAAGCGTGATGCGGGCTTCAGGCATGCCAATGCGCAGGACGAGCGACCAGCAGGCGTCCGCCACCATGATCGCCCGCGGATCCGCGTTGCCAATGTCTTCGCTGGCGAGAATGGCGAGCCTGCGCGCGATGAAGCCGGGGTCCTCGCCTCCTTCGAGCATGCGGGCGATCCAGTAGAGGGCAGCGTCGGGGTCGCACCCGCGAACCGACTTGATCATGGCGCTGATGGCGTCGTAGTGCTCGTCGCCTTTGGGCGCATAGAGCAGCGCCTTGCCTTGCATGGACTCGCGCGCGACAGCAAGCGTGATATGGATTCCACGTTCCGCTGCGGGGAGCGAGCTTGTCTTTCCCCCCTCTCCCTGTGGGAGAGGGGCTGGGGGAGAGGGATTCCTTCCCCCCTCTCCCTGTGGGAGAGGGGCTGGGGGAGAGGGCTCTTCATACCCATGCTGTTCGGTCGAAAGGACTGCCACTTCAAGCGCCGTCAGCGCCCGCCTGGCGTCGCCGTCGCACTGCGCCGCAAGGAGCGCCAGCGCGTCTTCGTCCACGCGCAGCTCGCGCCCGCCAAACCCACGCTCTTTGTCGGTGATGGCGCGCTGAAGCAACGTCATGACGTCCGCTTGCGACAATGGATCGAGTCGAAAGAGCGTGCTCCTGCTGACGAGCGCCGAGTTGACGGTGAAGAGTGGATTCTCCGTGGTGGCGCCAATGAGCGTGATGACGCCCCGCTCAACATCAGCGAGCAGCGCGTCCTGCTGCGCCTTGGAAAACCTGTGAATTTCATCGAGAAAAAGGATGGTGCGCCCGCCGGTTTCGACCAGCGCCCGGTCCGCCTGCTCGATGATCTCGCGGATGCGTTTGACGCCCACGCTTGCAGCGTTCTCGCGGATGAAGGCCCGGCCCGTAGCGGATGCGATGACCTCCGCCAGCGCTGTCTTGCCCACGCCAGGCGGGCCATGCAGGATGATGGATGTCAGGGTGTCGGCTTCGATCATTCTGCGCAGGAGCTTGCCCTCGCCCAGCATGTGCGACTGACCGACGTACTCCGCAAGCGACCGGGGCGCCATGCGCAGCGCCAGAGGCGCCGCTGCTGATCGGGCCCGCTTGCGGTGTGTATCCCAGAGATCGTGGCTGGACGCCATGACAACCCATCGTAAGCCATACAGTCGCCACACCCCCGAGACCCCCTCTCCCTCTGGAAGAGGGGCAGGGGGGACTCCTTCCCCCCTCTCCCTGTGGGAGAGGGGCTGGGGGGAGAGGGACTCTTCCTGTTGTCGCTGTGCTGCTGAAGACCAATGGACAGGGCAGAGACCTGTTCCACCAGAGAGACACATCTCGCAACTATCCCTCTCCCTCAGCGACTCCCCACCCCCTCCGCAGGGGGTACGCGCCGCAGCGAGCATTATCGGTCGGTCACACAGCCGCTGATCGGGTATATCTGCCTTGAGCACAACCTTGTCACGCTGCTGCGCTAGACGACCGATCCTGACGCTTCGCAGCAGCGTACTCCTGTATAGACGCAATGCGTCACGCGAATAGACGCTCCGCGTCGCGTAAAGAGACGCTATGCGTCATGCAAACATTGGGCTGCCATCGATGCCTGGCGACGCCCTGAGGAATCACTCCATGTGTGGAATCGTTGGCTACGTCGGCAAGAACGAAGCCCTGCCGCTGCTCATCGAAGGTCTCAAACGCCTGGAGTATCGAGGCTACGACTCCGCGGGGGTTGCGGTTCTCAATGGTTCGATGCGCTGCGTCCGTGCTGTGGGGCGCGTGAGCGTGCTCGAGGAGAAGCTCGCTGCCCAGTCTCCGATGCCTGGCGTTCTTGGCGTCGCCCACACCCGCTGGGCCACGCATGGCGCCGTCACCGAAGCAAACGCCCATCCCCACCACGACGACAAGCATGGCGTGGCCCTCATCCACAACGGCATCATCGAAAACTACGCCACGCTGCGCACCTGGCTTGTTGAGAAAGGCCATGTGTTTGTCAGCGACACCGACACCGAAGTCCTTGCGATGCTCATCAGCGAACTGTTTGAAGGCGATCTCGAGCGCGCTGTGCAAGCAGCCCTGCGCGAAGTGACAGGCGCGTACGCCATCGCTGTGATTTGCCAAGAGGAGCCGGGCGTGCTGGTCGCTGCCCGCAAGGGCTCGCCGCTGATGATTGGCGTGGGTGATGGCGAATACATTGTCGCGTCCGACCCCTCTGCGATCATCGCGCACACCTCGCGGGCGATCACGCTTGACGACTACCAGGTGTGCAGACTCACAGCGGACTCCTTCCGCACAACAACCATAGATAATGATCCTGTCACGCCTCGCGAGCACCAGCTGGAGATGGACCTCGAACAGATCGAGCTGGGTGATCATGCCCACTTCATGCAAAAGGAAATATTCGAGCAGCCCGACGCGCTTCGCACATCAATGCGAGGCAGGCTTGACTTGCGCGAAGGCAGAGTTGTGCTGGGCGGCGTGGGCGAGCACGCTCGGGCCCTCGTCCGCGCCAGGCGCTTCGTCCTGACGGCGCAGGGAACCGCGCTGCACGCAGCCATGATCGGTGAATATCTCCTCGAGGAACTGGCGAAGATTTCCGCAGAAGTCGAATACGCCAGCGAGTTCCGGTATCGCAACCCGATCATCGAAGAAGGCGCCGTCGTCATTGCGGTGAGCCAGTCAGGCGAGACCGCGGACACGCTCGCTGCGCTGCACGAAGCGCAGGACAGAGGCGCACTGGCGCTGGGCGTTGTGAACGTTGTCGGCTCGACCATCGCGCGCGACACCGATGCGGGGGTGTATCTGCGCGTGGGCCCCGAGATTGGCGTCGCGTCTACGAAAGCGTTCACCGGTCAGGTCGCGGTGCTGGCCATGCTGAGCATCTTCGTGGGCAGAAGACGGTTCATTTCCGCGACCGAGTGCAGTCGGCTGCTCGAAGCGCTTGCGTCCATCCCCGCGCTTACCGAACAGACGCTTGCGCAAAGCGATCATGTGCGCGAGGTCGCGTCGCGCCATATCAACCGGGAGAACTGGCTCTTTCTGGGTCGAGGCGTCAACTATCCCGTGGCGCTTGAGGGGGCGCTCAAGCTCAAGGAAATATCCTATATTCATGCTGAAGGAATGCCCGCTGCAGAAATGAAGCACGGCCCCATCGCGCTCATCAACGAAGGCATGCCCGTGGTGGTCGTCGCCAACCGGGGCGCTCAATATGACAAAGTCATCAGCAATATCGAGGAAGTGCGCAGCAGGGGCGGCTCGATCATCGCGGTCGCAACCGAAGGCGACGAAAACATCAAACGCTATGCGGAAGACGTCTTTTATGTGCCCGACATCCCCGAGGCGCTCAGTCCGCTCCTCACGGTCATCCCGCTGCAGCTGCTCGCCTACCACGCTGCGGTCCTGCGGGGGCACGACGTGGACAAACCCAGGAACCTCGCCAAAAGCGTGACGGTGGAGTGAGACGGACACAAATGCGCCGACAGACTGACGACTCGTCTTGGTGGGGCGGTTTGCAGAGCCGCCTATTCTCTTCTCCTGTTCGGTGGACCAATAGGCAGGTTAGAGACCTGCCCCAACAGGAGAACGTGTTATTTTGGTAGCCGCGATTATGCTTCCAAGGGCGCGCCGTCGGCTTGCACAGCTTGCTCGGGATTCGCTGCAGGCGCGGGCGCAGATTTCTTGCTCGGAATGCGCACGTTCATGCCGCAGCCTTTGCAGCGAACGGTCTTACCCCGCGCGCTCTCGGGCACAGCAAGTATGCGCCGGCAGCGCAGGGATGGGCACATGACTCGTACGACTTTCTCACTCATGCTTGACGCCTTCTACACAGGCATCGGCCTCATCCGCTACGTTGCTTGACCCACCCTGCCAACATCCGGGAAACTTTCCTCGTCCGAGATCCACCTGCGAGCACGACGAATGACACTCGACGCTTCTCCAATCCCCCAATCCCGACCAAACGGCCCATCAGGGTCAGGGCTGGCTGCGCCACTCGGCAAGGCTGCTGCTGTTGTTGGGTTGCAGTGGGGCGATGAAGGCAAGGGGAAAATTGTTGACATCCTCGCTGGTGAGCACGACGTGGTCGCTCGCTACAACGGCGGCGCCAACGCGGGGCATTCGGTGGTTATTGACGGCAAACGCCATGCGCTGCACCTGGTGCCCGCGGGCGCGCTTCGACCCAGCGTGCTCGCGGTTATAGGCAACGGCGTTGTCGTGCAGCCAACCACCCTGTTGAACGAAATGGATGAGTTGAAGAGCGCGGGTTGCGATCTTGGCGGGCTGCGCGTCTCCAATCGAGCCCATGTGGTGATGCCCTATCATATTGCGGAGGATCGTCTGCGCGAAAAGCTGCTTGCGCGCAAGAGCGGCGCATGCGCGACAGGCGAGCAGCGCGAGCCGATAGGCACGACGCTGCGAGGCATCGGTCCTGCATACGCGGAGAAGATGCAGCGGTCGCTCGCGATTCGCATGGGTGATCTGCTGCGCGAAGCGACCCTTCGCGACAAAGTGCGCTTCGCCTGTGAAATCAAGTCGAAAATGCTCGCAGCGCTTGACCCAAGTCTTGCGGATTTCGACGCTGACGCAATCACCGCGGAACTGCTCGATGCGGGTTCACGCCTGTCGATGCGCATCACCGACACGGTGCGACTGTTGCACAGGGCGCTTGACTCCGGTCAGTGCGTGCTCTTTGAAGGCGCCAACGGTGCGCTCCTCGACGTTGACCATGGCACGTATCCGTTCGTCACGTCATCCAACGCTTCAGCCCTTGGCATTGGCGCAGGCGCAGGCGTACCTGCCGCAAGGCTGTCGCGGGTGGTGGGCGTTGTGAAAGCGTACTGCACGCGCGTCGGCGCGGGGCCATTTCCCACGGAGGACGCGGGGCAAATGGGCGACCGCATCCGCACGCGGGGGAACGAGTTTGGCACGACCACGGGCAGACCCAGGCGATGTGGCTGGCTCGATCTTGTCGCGTTGCGCTACGCAGCCAAGCTCAATGGCTGCACCGAGATCGCGGTCACGCTGCTCGATGTGCTGGGGGGGTTTGACGAACTTCGCTTGTGTGTAGCGTACGACATTGCTGGCGAGCGGACGGACTGGTTCCCAGCGGACGCAGCGTTGCTGGAACAGGCCATGCCCGTCTATGAGCGAATCGCGGGTTTCCCCGGAAACGTCGCAGCAGCACGATCGCTCGACGCGCTGCCTGCGTCCGCCCGCGCATATCTCGATCGAATCGCCCACGCTGCGTCAGCGCCTGTGTCATTTGTCAGTGTCGGACCCGATCGCGACGAGACGATTGCGCTCTGACGCCTTCAGCGCAGCGAGGCGGGTGGCAAATCCGCAGCGCTACTGTTGCATTGAGCCGATACCGGTCCCACGCTATGGCAATCACATCATCGGCACAGGTCAGCGGCGCACCCGCTCGCAGGAAACGCCAAGCTGCTATGAAAAAAGCAGCAGTGGCGCAGCAACCACCACGCGCGACGGTAATGCTTCTGTCGCGCGTGCTGTGGCTGCTTTTCGCAGCGCTGTGGGTGCTTGTCGCAGCAGCGATGTTGACGTTCAGCCCGCTCGATCCGCCGTCCCACGCAATCACGCCTCCTCGCACGGATATCGCCAATGTGGTGGGGACGGTGGGCGCCATTGTCTCATACAGCCTGTTCACGGTGATTGGTCCGGGCGCGTGGGTCGCGCTGCTTGCTGCGCTTGCAGCCCTGGTTATTACAGTGCGAGGCGCGACAATGACGCAGCCCATTGTCCGCACGCTTGGCGTGATGATGGTTGCAGTCGCAGCCAGCTCGTTCACGGCGCTTTATTTTCCTCGCGCTGGAGCAATGCCTGAAGGGACGGGCGGACTTGTCGGCATCGCGCTGGCCGAGGCGCTGCACGGGCGCTTTGGCGTCTTTGGAGCAACGGTCTGGCTGTCCCTCGCGACCGTCATTGGCGTGGTCGTCGTGCTGGATTCCTGGCTGGAACATGTCGTGCGGTTGGCGCTGGCTGGGCTTGGTGTCGCTGCCAGAACAGGCGCCACCGCCGCTCGGCACAGCGGTCCCCGAATCACAGCGTGGCCCAGGCGCGCAGGCGCCCGTTTAAGAGCGCGCGACAATGACGTGGACGACGACGCCAGACCTGAAGCGATACTCGATCCCAATGCGCCAAGAGACGACGACGAATCAGGCGGCGCCATTGCGCCGTCAAACGCCAAGCGCGATCCTTCGTCTGGTCACAACGGACTGACGCAGGATGACGAAGAGGAAGACACGCCAGGCGCGCCGCAGGTGTTCGACGCTGCGCATCTGCGGTCGCGCATCGCCAAGTTGCCCGTGCGCTTCGCAGCGTCCGGGCGGGCCTCCGCGACAGAGCAGGACCTCGCGGATTGGCGCTCGACAGAGGAAGCTGAGCTCGCAGGATACAAGTTCCCGAGTCTTGATCTCCTGGAAAATCCAGAAACAAACTATTCAGAGCGAATGGAGCGTTTCATTCGCGAGCAGGCCCGTGTGCTCGAAGAGACGCTGCGCACCTATCGCATCAATGGGCAGGTCGTCGGCGCGGAATCGGGACCGGTCATCACGCTTTTTGAAATGCGGCTGGCGCCCGGCACCAAGGTGAGCCAGGTGACCTCGGTGTCGCAGGACATCGCACGCTCGCTCAAAGCAGTCAACGTGCGGATCGTGCCAAGCATGATCGGGCGCGACACCGTTGGCGTCGAGGTGCCCAACGCGTCGCGCGAAAAGGTTCGACTCAAGGAGCTCATGGCGTCGCCAAAGGGCAAGGTGGCGTCGGAGGAAATGAAGCTTCCCATGTTTCTTGGCAAGGATGTCGGGGGGGCGCCCCTCATCGAGGACCTCGCTGCCATGCCGCACCTGCTCATCGCGGGCGCCACGGGCTCGGGCAAGAGCGTGTGCATGAACTCCGTCATCATGTCGTTCCTGTACACGCGCAAGCCCAATGAGCTCAAGCTCGTGCTCATCGACCCCAAGATGGTCGAGATGAGCCAGTTCCGTGATATTCCCCATCTTATGTGCCCTGTCATCACGGAAATGAGTAAAGCAGCGGCCATTCTCGAGTGGGCTGTGAGCAAGATGGACGAGCGCTATTCGCTCCTGGCTGATGCGGGCGTGCGCGATATGAACTCGTACAACAAGCTTGGCTGGGAGGAGCTCAAGGAGCGCCTCGAGCCCGCCACGCCCGAGGACGAGGCGCGCATCCCGCGCAGGCTTCCCTACATCGTCTTCGTTATCGACGAACTCGCAGACCTCATAATGACCCACAAAGAGGTCGAGGGATTCATCGTGCGCGTGGCGCAAAAGGCGCGGGCAGTGGGGATTCACCTCGTCATCGCCACGCAACGCCCGCAGGCGAACGTGGTCACGGGACTCATCAAGAGCAACATGCCCGGGCGCATCTGTTTCAAGGTTGCGTCGGGGATGGACAGCAGAATCGTGCTTGACCAGAAAGGTGGCGAACTGCTCCTCGGTCAAGGCGACATGCTCTTCCTATCGTCGCGCTCACACAAGCTCGCCCGCGCCCAGGGGGCGCTCGTCGAGGATCACGAAGCGCGAAAGGTCGTGCGGTACCTCCGCGACGTGGCGGCGCCGTCGTTTGAACGGCAGCTCGTGCAGATCCGTCCGGGAGGGGTTGACGCAGAGCGCGACGGACTTGAAGCAGCCCAGGAAGATCCCCTGTTCGACAAAGCTGTCGAGATCGTGCTTGAAACCAAGCGTGGCTCGGTTTCGCTCCTGCAGCGCCGATTGGCGATCGGGTACACGCGGGCGTCGCGCCTTGTCGACCTGATGGGTGAAGCGGGAATCATCGGCAGTTACAAGGGAACCGTCGCCCGCGAAGTGCTCATCTCGCGGGCGGAATGGGAAGCGATGAAGGCCCAGGCAGAGGCGGATGCAAACGCACCTGACCGCGCCAGCGACAGTGATGACAGCGCTCTTGGCGGGGGCGCGCAACTGGCGCAGGACGACGAAGCCGCGTTGCAAGGAACCGAGGACGCGGGCTATCTTACCGGCGTCGACGAACCGTCGGGCGCCAGCGTCGCTTCCACGGGGGAGGTGGCTGGGACGCCAGACGAAGCGGCCAAGGAGACGCCAACGATGATCGCGGCATCGGTTGTCGAAACTGCTGAAAATGCACAAAGCATTGTGACACCTAAAGCATTTGACCAGGACGAGCGCTCGGCTGGGACGCTTGGTGAGAGCGCAGCGGAACGGCGCGCCGACGAAGATGGGTTCGACGACGCCGACGTGTCCATGGAGTCCGACGACGAATGGGATGAGGATGACAGCGACGTTGACGACGAGGAAGAAGACGAAGAATGGGAGGATGAAGACGAGGACGAGGAGTGGGATGAGGAGGAAGATGACGACAGCGACGTCGATCCGGATGAAGACGGCGATGAACTGGAAGAGGACGAAGAAGACGAGGATTACTTCGACGAGGACGACGACGAAGAGGACGAAGAGGACGAAGAAGAAGAGGACGGAGATAAGGGCGACCGCTGATTGTCGGTTTGCAGCGCCTTCCCTTGGTCAGCGAGCACGCCCCACGCAGCAAGCACGCGCGCAACGCCCGCATCAACTGTCACCGTTGGCGACCAGCCAAGCAGCCGGCTCGCAAGACCGTTGTCTGCGAAGGACTTCCGCACTTCACCTTCACGGGCGCGCTCGTGCACCGGAGCAATGTCGCTTTTACCAGCCATTTTTAGCAGTATGTCCGCGAGATGGCGCACGCTCACCTCACGCCCGGCGCCGATGTTGACAACCTCGCCCTGGGGTGTGCGTTTGACCGAAGCTGCAAGCAGGAACGCAGCAGCGACATCGTCAACATAAACAATGTCGCGCGTCTGCTCGCCATCACCATAGATCGTTGGGGGTTTGCCCGCCTTTATGCGCTCCGCGAACGCGGGGATGACCGCTGCGTAAGGCCCGCCAGCCTTCTGGCCTGGGCCGTACACGTTGAACAAACGCAGCGCCATGCCAGGCAGGCTGCACGATTGCGCCCACGCTGTCACGATGTGTTCAGCAGCGAGTTTGCTCGCTGCGTAAGGCGAGAGCGGCTGGGGCGCGTCGGATTCAATATTGGGGGGAGCGCCCAGGCCATACGCGCTGCACGAAACTGCGACGACCCAGCGTTCTGCGCCCGCGTTGCGGGCTGCTTCTGCGACGCGCACAGAGCCCGTCGCATTCACCGCAAAGCAGCGCTCGGGCGTTTCGAGCGACGCGGGCACCGACACTTCCGCAGCAAGATGAAACACCACCTTGGCGCCTGCGACCGCTTCAGCAAGCGCCGCACGCTCAAGGATGGATCCATAGACAAATCGCAGTTGTTCACCAAAGCGGTCGATCAGCGCAGCCAGCGCGTCTGCATCGCCTGTCGTGAGATCGTCAATGACGGTGACGTTGGCGCCCACCTCGAGCAGGGCTTCAACCAGGCGCCTGCCAATGAAGCCAGCGCCGCCGGTGACGCAGACGCGCTCGTTGGCCAGCGCCCGCGCCACCACTTCCCGTCTGCCACCAGAGAGCGCCATAGGTTACAGAGTCTAGCGGCTGGCCTGCAGGCTGGGCGCGACAGATCGGACGTGCGTCTGGAAAGAGGCGAGAGGACGCGAAAATAGGGTTCCGAGCGATCAGAACACGTACAGGTACGGTGTGCGGAGGAGCTTGTGCTTCGGGTCAGAGCCGACGTTGTTGATCCAAATGTCCTCGATGCGCCATGTTTGGGATACGTCATCGCGAACGACAACGAAGAACATCGGGACGCGCAAGCCCGACGCGCCTTCCACGGCAAGACGCACCCGCGCTGCAAGCGCGCCGTCACGATCACGCTGGGCAATCTGCGCCAGCGTTCGGTCATGGCGCCACAACTTCGTCGCGAACTGGCTGACGCCGCCTACCCAGAAATCGAACCCAAGTGAATCAGGCCGCATCTGGTCGATCGCCGTCAGTGACACGATGTCCTGAAAAGAATGCACGCGCGCGAACCCAATCTCGACAACGGGCGACTGCGATATGACAGCGACAGGTCTCAACGCACCATCATTGCCTCTGCTGTTGTCCTTGAACATCGCGTCGAAGAGCTTCGCTGGTGAAATGTCTTTGGGTTCTGGAACACGCTTAATAGCTGCATAGATAGCAGGATACTTGACGCCTGGCGGCTGAACATCGGCGAACGACTTCGCAAGATGCTTTCCGTGGTCCTGCGCCCACTGGGCGTATGCCTGCGGATCACCCTGGCTGCGAACGCGCAGAAAATCCACGATCAACGCCATAACTTGTCGCACGTTGGCGGATTGTCCCGCAGCAGCGTCAGCAGACGCATCACCTGGAATGTCAGCGGGGAGCGCCGCCAGCAGCGAATCTGTCAATGCGTTGGCCTGCGTCAAGTCGCCAAGCGGCGTTGTCTTAAACGCCGCTGCTTGCTTCTGCGCTTGCTGGGCAATTTCCCAGACTATTGGCGCTGTGACTATCGTACCTTGGCGGTGTAAATATCGAAATACGCCGAAGCCAGCCAGCGCGCCCACAACAAGCAGCAGGAGCAACACCACCAATCGATTTTGCATGATGACCATTGCATAACGATGTACGGCTGCCATGTTGACTCCCATGTATTGTTATGTGCGCCGCTCGTAATACAAACCGTATGACAATCTTATCAGCCTCCTTGTTCAAGGCAAATTGGACCAGTGCACTCGCATAGTCTGCATATGGGAACAGACGCCGCGTTGCAACAGGCGAAACATCCTTCCTGATATTTCTGAAAACCGGGACAGGCAAGCGGACAGGATACCCATCCTGGCTCCTGTTCGGGCTGTGAAAGCGCTTGCGCCACCACTTCCCGTCTGACACCAGAGAGCGCCATAGGTTGCAGAGTCTAGCGGCTGGCCAGCAGGCTGGGCGCGACAGATCGGACGTGCGTCTGGAAAGAGGCGAGAGGACGCAAAAATAGGGTTCCGAGCGATCAGAACACGTACATCGCTGGATTCTGTGCCAGCAGTTTTCCTTTCGGATCTGGTCCGACGTTGTTGAGCCAGATGGCTTCGAGACGCCAGCGGTTGTCGATGTCGTCGTACAGCAGAACAAATGTCATTGGCGTGCGCAATCCCGAGGCGCCTGCAACAACAAGCCTGAGCACGACCGCTTGCGCACCAGCGCGCTTGCCACGCGCCAGGTCTTGAATGGAATTGCCAGACTGCCACAACCTGCGGGCAAACATCGAGATGCCGCCGTTCCAGAAATCCGGCCCCAGCGTGTCGCTGCGTAAGGCGCTAACCGAAGGTAGTGTAATGGACACGATGTCCTGAAACGATCTCACATTGGCAAACATTGCTTCGATAGCGGGCGCTTCAGTCACGATCGCGTCAGGGCGAAGTGCGCCATTGCTGATCGTCTCATCGCGTACATACAGCTTCTTAAAAAATTGCCTCGGTGTGATGTTGTCGGGCATCGAATCGCCAATCGCCATTGCATACATGTCGCTGATGTCTTGCATGGAGAGCATGGTCGCTTCTGGAAGTGACTTCGTTAGATGAAGATCCTGTGATGTCGCCCATGTTCTATATGCGTCAATATCGCCCTGGCTTCGCGCTGCAAGCCAGCCGACAACCAATTCCAACGGAGCGCGAACATCTGCGGGTGTTTTGCTGCGTGTGGGATCTTCAGTGGGTATTTGCCCTGGCAGCGCCTCGAGCGCCAGGTTGACCAGCTGCGAAGTGTTTTCGAGGCGCAATGGCGTTGCATGAAACTTCGCCGCTGTTTCTTGCGCTGCAATCGCATCAATCCATACTTGTGGCGCAACGATAACTTTACCCTTGCCAGCAAACATTCGCCAGAATCCGAACCCCGCGACAAGGCCAACGACAATCAATGTGACCGCAGTCGTGAGCAGGCGAGCCACCTCGCGCGTATTCGATTGTTGTGCACGCATCATCTTTGCTTTCCATGCGTAGCGCAGTTTTTTGGCGCTCTCAAAGTACATATAAGATATACGATTTCATCCACCAGCCTGTGAACAGTTTGGACCTGTGCAGGTGCAGTGCGAACAATAGCCAATTACCGTTCTGCAACAGGCGAAACATCCTTCCTGATATTTCTGAAAACCGGGACAGGCAGGCGGACAGGATACCCATCCTGGCTCCTGTCCGGGCTGTGAAAGCGCTTGCGAGATGCCTGCGCCGAAGACGAAGCCCGAGGCCAACACTGCTGGCGCCAAGAACCGTGACTGTACATGAGTGATTCGTGTGATCCGCCGCATTGTGCATTCTCCTGTTTCTTGTTGGTTCACGGACTCGAGAACCATTGTGTTGACACTCTACCCCCCCCCCCCCTCACACTTTTCAAGTGGGTTCTGGAGATTGGAGCGAAGAAAGCATGCCCTACACAGTTGCGCAGCGCCATGGCGCGTCTACAGGCTTCACGCTTGTCGAACTGATGGTGTCGATTTCGATCATCGCTGTGCTGCTCGGCGTGCTCGCTCCTGCGCTGGGCGCAGCCCGTCGTCGAGCGGTGGAAATCGAGCTTCTCTCCAGCGAGCGCGAGTCCATGCGCCTCATCTCGCTCTACAGCGCCGACAATGGCGGAGCGTTTCCGCTCTTTGGCACGCCGTTGACCAATGATGCGCACATTCAATGGAATGGCAAACGCATAGCGCTCACCTACTGGCAGCAGTCTGAGTACTGGGGGCTTTATCTGGCGTCCAAAGGGTATGCCGGCGCGTGGATCACCAAAGGGCCGAGGGCGAACCCGAGCGCCTTCGATGACGAGTATGTCGATCCTGAATGTCCCGGATGCAGCGTGGACCAGCGCTCCTGGTTCACGCTGTCGTTCACGGTGTTTGCGTCGCCCGCGTATTTCAAACAAGGCGCACAACAGCAGAACAAATCCTTGCACAAACCCCAACGCCAGGATGCAGTCGTCTTTCCGTCGAAAAAAGGGATTCTCCGCTGGCATGTGCGCCAGCTCCACAGGGGTCAGCCTGTGTCGCGCGCCTGGCAGACGGTGCAGTTTGCAGACGAGCATGGCGCCATCGTGCAGTACTCGCATCTGCGCCCCGGCGCATGGGACGACCCAGCCACGGGCGCTTCGTGGTGGACGGTCAACGCGACAATCGACGGCGTCAAAGGGCGCGACATCTGACAGCGCCTTCAGTGGCATGAGCACATCGCAACGTGCTGGCGTCATCTCGCAGGAGAATCAGGAAGAATGCAATCACACAGGACGCGCTAGGCGTCGTCGCGATCGACAACGCGGTAGTTCTCGCGCTCGCCTTTGCCTCGCAGTGGATAGTCCTTACGCAGCGGGTGCGCCGGGTAGTCTTTCCAGAGAAGAATACGGCGAAGGTCCGGGTGTTCACGAAAACGCACGCCAAACATGTCGAACACTTCGCGCTCGGGCCATTCCGCCCCGGGCCAGATGTCAGTGACGCTGTCGACATACAGCGCAGGGTCTTCCGTGATTCCATCCGTGGGCAGACTGGGATCGAGAAACGTCTTGACAAAGAAGCGATCATTCCGCGACGTTGATTCCAGAATGTACACCACCGCGAATCGGCCGATTGTCGGCGCCGGGTATCCCAGGTAATCCACCCCGAGCACATCGGAAAGAAAATCAAACGCGCATCGGCTGTCGTCGCGAAGAAACCGCATGACGTCGTGCAGGTCCGCGGGCTCGACGATGAGCGTCGCTTGATTGCGAAACTCGGTCGCGCGAAAGCGTCTGCTCGCAAACGCTTCTTTCACGACTACGAAGACGGGATGATTCAGATTGGGCGCCTGCGTCGTCATGCGTTGTCGCTCCTCGATTGCCGCCGTCAGATTGGCTGTCACAGAGTGTATCCAGCCTCCCCAGCAGTACGGCAGCGGGAACGGGAACGGCTCCAGCGCCATTCCACCATTTCCGGGACCGTCCGCATACAACGTCTCCGCGTTATGGGTTCACGGCTCGAACAAGCAGCAACCGAGTAGTTCTGTGTGCGTCGGAGGAACAAAGCGACAGCATCCTGGAGCATCCCATGTTCTTGCTCAGCGCCAATCGAAGACAACTCCGGCGTGGATTTCTGTTTCATCGCGGGCCAGCGTGCACGCGAGCGATGACTGGCTCACGTTGCGATTTCGAAGACGCTGAAACAGCTGCTGCACGCTCGCGCCTCATTGGCGAGATTCTTGAAATGGCGCCAAACGCTGGCGACGCTGTGCTGGCGCGCTTTGGCGAATCTGCGCTGGCGCTCTACCGCGATCACCTGCTTGCGACCGCTGGGCCGCGGGGCGCCAACGCCCGTTGGACCAGGCCTGGTGACACGCCTGCAATTCTTGCGTACGAGCCGGAAGCCTGACAGCGCGCGACACGCGCCTTGCGGGCCGTCGCAATCGTCGGCCTGGCGCAACAAACGTTTCCCTGCCCGCGACGCCCGGGCCGGCAGCCAATGGTGGGCCCGGCTCGGCGTCGCATGCGCAAGCGTGAGGAAGACAATGGTGAGACAGTGGCGCGGGCGTCTCGCCCGCGTGTTGCATCATTGCGCCAAACGCTTCATTTTTCTAACGCTTCATCTTTCTTTAACACGCTGTACATAGCGCAAGAAAGAAGCAACGTAAACGAGCGGAGAATCCCTCTCCCCCTGCCCCTCTCCCAAGAGGAGAGGGGAGAACACATCGACGCAGAAGCCTTAGTGGCGCGGGCGTCCCGCCCGCGTACTCGCTCATCTGTTCGATTCCGCTGCAATGCCCTGGACGCGCAGCGCAGACAACTACCCCAATAGAAATGATTGTCTTTGTGCGCATCGCTGTCAGCCAGCCCAAGCTCCCATCAATCCCGCCGACTGGCGAGGATGGCGAGCAGGCGCAAAATCTCGATGTACAGCCAGACAAGCGTCGCCAGAAGAGCGGCCCCAGCAACCCATTCGTACACCTGGGGCGCGTGGTTGCGGGCAGCGTTTTCGATGTAATCAAAGTCGAGCACGAGATTCATCGCAGCGATGACAATCACAAACAGGCTGATGCCGATGCCAATAGGGCCCGCAGAGTGCAGGAACGGAATCGAGGCCCCAAACAAACTCAGCATGATGTTGACGAAGTACACAAGCATAATCGCGCCCGTCGCCGCCATCACGCCTGTCTTGAACTTCTCTGTGGCGCGGATCAACCTGGTTTTGTAGGCGATAAGCATCGACGCCAGAACGCCCATCGTGAGCATCGCAGCGTTGATGACGACTCCTGTATACGGGAGGAGCTCGCCTCCTTCTCCTCGTTGACCCAAGGCCAGCGCCACCCAGGCGGAGATGGCGCCCAGAAAAATACCTTCGCTGACCGCGTAGAGCGGCGCCGTCACCCGTGCCCACGCGGGCTTGAGGAATGTTGCGAAGCCAAATATCGCGCCTGTGATCAATCCGCCAAAGAGCAGGACCATGGGCGGAACCTTGGGAGTGATCTGGACACCAGCGCTGTCGATGGGCATCGCCAGTTTCCACCCGATGAGCGCGAACCCGGCGCAGATCAGAATGAGCAGTGACGACTTGTTGACCGCTCCCTGCACGGTCATCACGCCCGGCGGGGCCTTGGTGGTCGCCCCCTCGATGTCCTGATACTGCGTGACTCCCTGCGCGGGCGCCTGAAAGACAGGCTGGCGGAATGCGGGGTTGCGTGTGCGAAGCATGGTTGTCAGATCTCCGTCGTAAGGAATGGTCACTCGCAGCGCCCGGTTCACAATGAATCGGGGCAAGCGCGCCGCGCCTCACCACCAATCGTAGTCAGCGTTCGCTGCTGCGAATGTCCCGCATTCCCTGCGATCGGTCATGCAAGAGCGCTGGCGGTGATACAGGCGACGCTAGCCGCCGCTTCAGCCGCCTCGGCCCCTGCCACCGCCTCGACCACCTCGACGCAACTGGGTGAAGCGTGTGACTTCCGCAACCTGGTCATCGTCAAGACCCGCATCATGCATGGCTGCTTTGAACGAGGCACGGGCTGTGTCGATTGCGCCCATGTCACGGGCGGCGCCTGTTTGGCCAACAAAGACAGCGACGGCTTGCAAGGCTTTGCGCTGGCTGTCTGCCTTGAGTCCAAACCCCGCAACGGTGTGGATCATCACATCCCAGAGCTCGCTGAACGAGCCAAGGGTGCGCATGGCTTCATCAAGCTGTTGACCGTTGAGCACATCGCCAAGGCTGTCGTGAAGCGCGTTCCGGTGCTTGGTTCTGAGCGCGACGAACTTGTCGCGCATCGCTGCGAATCCCCCCTCGCCGCCACCCCCGCCTCGCATTTGCGCAAAAAGATTCCGCTGATCCGCGGCCATAGCCATCCGGGCCTTTGCGTAGGCCTTTGTAATGGTGTCAATGGCGTTCTGGTCATCCACATGCAGCGAGGCTGCGATGGTTTGGACCTCCAGTTTCCACGCTGCCTTTGTCTCGTCTTCGGTGAGCTGGACGCCCCTGCCGCCAAAACCGCCACCACCCCCAGGTTGGGCGAGTACGGACGGCGCGACGAAGAGCAAGCTGGCAAAAAAACATGCGAAGGTGTATGCACGATTCATGATTTGATCCTCTTGTTGCTTGCGACACCGCCAGGCATCGCTGCGGAGTGTTTGCAACTGCATAAGTGGTCGCTGCTACTGAAACCAATGAAGGGCTCGAATGTTGCAACAATCTGAACAGGCTTGCACAACGCGTTCGGTAAGGAATAAGGACTATTTATCTGTGCGCGAAATCAGCGCGAATCTGCCTTTGGCATAGTCAAAGATTGCTCTTCTTTCGCCCAGCGCCCCCATGCCTATGACGCCGATCGTGCTCTTCGGATGCCCGTCTTTGTCGCTTTGTGTTGAAAAATCTGTCACAATTGGTTCAAACCGAGTTCCCGCCAGTTGCAGCCACTCGAGTTTTCCTCTGACTTGCGACTTGCCGCCACCCACACCGAGGCGCAGGCTCCGCTTTGTTTCCCTCCCTTCGAGGAGTTTGAGTCGCTCGACAGCGTCGGCGAAAATGGTCACGGCGCTGTTGGCGCCAGTGTCAAGGACGAACTCGCCTGCATTAGACTCGAAAGCAGCAGTGACGATCGGCAAGCGATTGGCGATGCGCAGTGTGGTCCATGCTGTCTCGGGGATGGTGGTCGGAGCGCTTGTGTGGAGCGCGACTCGATTGTTTGGCTTGTCAATCTCGACGACAGCGCGCTCGAAGATGTCGAAACCGAGAACGCCTACGACCGGCGCCCCCAATGCGAAACGCGCGAGTGGGTTGTCGAGCTCTTCGAGCGTGACAAATCTCGGCGACCTGATCGACACACCGCCTAGGACAAGCGAATTTCCTACGACGATTTTTTTGTGTGCTCGACCGCCGACACCGACGACTTCGATATCTTCCGCGTCTTGCAGTCCGACTTTAACTGCGGCAGTAGGCGCAATGGCGAGCATACCGGCGCCGGTGTCGAGAATAAACCAGCCCAGATCGACGCCATTGACCAATGGCCTGACCATGGGCTGGCCTGTGCGCGCCCAGCGGACCTCAAGCGATTGAATGTCGTTGTTCTTGGTGGGGGATTGCGCGGACGCGCAGCGCCAGTTCGTCGTGAGGAAAATCGCAACGATTGCACATGCGCTATTCGAGATTCTTCGCCACTTCATGGGCTACCTCCATTGTCGACTGGGCGCCTGGATCGCCCGCGCGCACTTTGTGCACGTCGTATGTCGCTACGTTGTTCTCCCTGATGACCGTCGCAATGGCAGCCTCCAACCGGGTCGCCTGTTCGTTCTCGCCAAGCCAGTCGAGCATGAGCTTGCAAGTGAGCAGCATCGCCATGGGGTTGACGACATTCTTCCCAGTATATTTGGGGGCTGAACCATGCGTGGGCTCGAAAATCGCGTAGTCGTCGCCTATGTTGGCTGCGGAGGCGAAGCCCAGCCCGCCCACCAGCGCGGCGCACAGGTCGGAGATGATGTCGCCAAACATGTTCTCCGCA
>Ga0114931_10003102_pt1 | contig 21104 bp, 19 predicted proteins | sample 2SBtaG_FD_89579 | JGI IMG/M metagenome (GOLD analysis project Ga0114931, IMG submission 89579) | Deep subsurface microbial communities from Kolumbo volcano to uncover new lineages of life (NeLLi) - 2SBTROV14_V59a metaG | ecosystem: Environmental > Aquatic > Marine > Volcanic | place: Kolumbo...
AGTTATACATGATATATATTTAATAATAATCAGAAATATAAGTGAATATTAAATCTAATAAAAAATAACAATATCTGCCCAAATACTTGACTTATTTTGTCGGGATTAATATATTAGAAAAAGCTAATAAGTTATCTGACGAGAGGGTAAGACGATGAGCGGATTGATACAAAATTTTCCCCACAACGGTGTAGTAACGGTAAACCGCGTGATTCTGAAAGCGGGTTATACGGTGGATGATCTTCAGGAACGGGTGGCGGTTTTGTGTGAAAACGTCAAGACCTACCATTCCGAGACCGGTTTTGTCGGCGGTTTTGTGAGCCTCAACAAGGGTGATGTGTCAAACGAAGGTTCCACCATCGGCCAGGCGGTCGAGAGCGACCTCAAGGGTAAAGAAGCGCTGATTGTGACGTTCTGGAACAGCTTTGAGGACCACGAGGAATCGCACCGTAGCGAGACTTTCCAGCCGTTGTTCGAACAGGTGCTGGAGTTGTGTGAAAACGGTAACGAGGAGATCGCCTACGAAATGCTCTGGTCGGGTAAGGCTTATGACCCGGAGCAGGCCGCGGCGGAGCGCAAGGCCAAGGAAACCTTTCAGGCGGCCTGATACGTCGCGGTTTCGGGGTAGGCAGTAATCAATAAATCAACCCGTCATACCGGCGCAGGCCGGTATCCAGGTCGTTGAACCTAGAAACCACTGGATTCTGGCATACGCCAGAATGACGGGGAATGAATTAATCAGGGGTTCTTTAAGGCTGCGCGGGTACGACAACTTCCGCGTCTGTATCGGTTGCTGTCGGCGGCGGCTGGTACGGCGTAATCAAGGCAATGACGCCAAAGCGCGGGTTATCGAAATAGTGGACTTCCTGACTCCGCATGCGGCGTTTTTCGGTGAGTCGGATTTCAGGTGGTTCGATATCGCCGTTTTCCACCGTCACGGCATCAACCGGCAAATGCAATTGTAAATCTAGGTATAGATGCAGATACCGTTCGACCGCCACTTTCACCGTACCGTCGACGTAGGGGGTATCGATCGTTTCCGGCTCGGGCAGCGTCAGCGGCTGTGCCTGGCTGCGATCAGATACCGTTTGTCGCCAGGCCAGATAAGCCAGCGGCCGGTAACGTGAAGAACCGCCCAGGGCATTGCGCTCGGCCACCAAGTGAAAACTCTCTTCCGGTAACCAGGTGACGGCCGGCGGCTCTTGTGCTGCGGGTGCCGGCGCTTCGACGACGTCATCAAACCAGGTGGAATAGTCCACCGGCCAGACTTCTCCAGCGTCATTTTCGATCAGGTTCTGGAAGATCAGCAGCTCGATATCGAACTGTCGGGGGGCATCCTCCTCGTCAGTGGCGGCATATACACTGCCTGCAAGCAGTGCGAAAAGACCGGCTACAATGCAGATCAGGTTTTTCATGCTGTTATCCTGCCTCAGTCGCCGCGCGGGCTCAAGCGGTTGAGTACGTCGGCAACCCGGGCAATGCGCTCTGTGTTGTCGCTCATATCGAATTGAAAACGGATTTTTTCTGAACCGTCCAGGCTATAATGTTGCGCCTCAGCCTGGATCAACTGAATGATGGTGGCCGGATCGACATTCGGCTCGCTGCCGAAAATCAAACGGCCGTTGTGGTCGCCGACATCGATTTTGGCGATACCCAGCGGGACGGCTTTGAGTTTTACCTCAGTGACACCGAACAGGTGTTTGACCGGTTCCGGCAATAAGCCGAAGCGGTCGATCATTTCCACTTGCAGTTCACGCAGTTCGTCGCTGTCGACGGCGCTGGCAATACGTTTGTAAAGAATCAAACGGTTGTGCACATCCGGCAAGTAGTCGTCCGGTATCAACGCCGGCAGGTGCAGATCGACTTCCGGGCCATGGTTCAGCGGACGGTCCAATTCCGGCTGGCGCCCGGCCTTGAGCGCGTCGACCGCGCGCTCCAGCAACTCGGTATACAGGCTGAAACCGATTTCCTGGATCTGGCCACTCTGCTCGTCGCCCAGCAGCTCACCGGCACCGCGGATTTCCAGATCGTGGGTCGCCAGTGTAAAGCCGGCGCCCAGATCCTCGAGTGACTCAATCGCCTCGATGCGTTTGATGGCATCGTCACTCATTGCCTTACGGTGCGGCACCATCAAATAGGCATAGGCGCGGTGGTGGGAACGGCCGACGCGGCCACGAAGCTGGTGCAGTTGGGCCAGTCCCAGACGGTCGGCACGGTTGATCAATATGGTATTGGCGGTAGGCACGTCGATACCGCTTTCGATGATAGTGGTGCACAGCAGAATATTGAAACGGCGGTGATAAAAATCCAACATCACCTGTTCCAGGTCGCGTTCGCGCATTTGACCGTGGCCGATTTCAATGTGCGCTTCGGGCAACAACTCGCGCAGCTCGCGGGCAACTTTGTCAATAGTTTCGACTTCATTGTGCAGAAAATAAACCTGACCGCCACGCTTGATTTCACGCAGGCAGGCTTCGCGAATCGTGCCTTTATTCCATTCGGTGATGAATGTTTTTATGGCCAGGCGCTGTACCGGCGGCGTCGCGATAATCGATAGATCGCGCAGACCGGACAGCGACATGTTCAAGGTGCGCGGTATCGGTGTTGCTGTCAGCGTCAGCAGGTCGACCTCGGCACGCAGCGATTTTAGTTTTTCCTTCTGGCGTACACCGAAGCGGTGTTCCTCGTCGATAATCACCAGGCCCAGGTTCTTGGGTTGGATATCGCCCTGCAGAATTTTGTGGGTGCCGATGAGGATGTCCAGCGTCCCCTGGCGGAAGGCTTTGACAATGGTGTCCTGCTGTTTCTTGCTGCGAAAGCGCGATAACACGTCAATTTGCACCGGCCAATCGGCGAAACGATCACAGAAGTTCTGGTAATGCTGCTGGGCGAGCAGAGTGGTGGGAACCAGGACGGTGACCTGCCGACCCGACTGAGTAGCGATGAAGGCGGCGCGCATGGCGACTTCGGTCTTGCCGAAACCGACATCGCCGCAGACCACGCGGTCCATGGGGCGATCGGAGCGCATATCATCCAGTACCGCTTCAATGGCCTGCGCCTGATCCGGGGTTTCTTCGAACGGAAAGGCGCTCGCGAAAGCCAGGTATTCTTCGTTATCGATCTGTGCGGCGCGACCCTTACGCGCCGCGCGGCGAGCGTATATATCGAGCAATTCCGCCGCTACGTCGCGTACCCTTTCGGCGGCCTTTTTGCGGGCTTTCTGCCAGTGATCACTCCCCAGTTTGTGCAACGGTGCGGTTTCCGGTGAAGAACCGGTATAGCGGCTAATCAAGTGCATGGATGCGACCGGCACATACAACTTATCGCTGCCGGCGTATTCCAGCGTCAGAAATTCAGTTTCGAAGCCGCCTACCTGAAGTGTCTGCAGGCCCAGGTATCGGCCGACGCCGTGGTCTTCGTGCACCACCGGCGCGCCAACATGAAGGTCGGTGAGGTTGCGCACAATGACATCGGCGTCACGCCGGGGTCGTTGGCGACGCTGCTGCAGGGCGCGCTCACCGAATAACTGAGCCTCGCTGATAATGACCAGCGGTGGGTCAACCGCCAGCCAGGCCCCTTGTTCCAACGGTGCCACGGTAATTGCCAGCGGGTCACCGCCCTCTGTAAAGGCGCCCCAGTCTTCCAGCGGCTTTGGTCGCAGATCAAATTCACGCAACTGTTGTAGCAGGGTTTCGCGGCGGCCGGCGCTTTCAGCACAAATGAGGCTGCGACCGTGAAATTCGGCCAGGAAGTCCTGCAGGGCGCCGGCGGGATGCTCGGCTCGTGCCTGCACCCGCAACGTCGGCAGTGTGCGGGTGGCGAAACTGACGCTGTCGGCCTGCGTATCCAGGGCTTCAGCGCGCTGTACTTCGAGCTGCGCACAATGCTCGACCGCCTCACGGGTTTCGGTTTCACTGAGATAAAGCCGGTCCGGTGGCAGAATCGGGCGCTCGATATCGTGGCGTAATGCTTCATAACGCTCGTCCAGCGCTGTGCGAAAACCGTCGATGGCGGCGCGTGCGTCTTCACTGGTGACCAGGCAGGTCCCGGCCGGCAGGTAATCGAACAGGCTGGCGGTCTGTTCGAGAAACAGCGGCAGGTAGTATTCGATCCCGTTGGGTAACAAGCCATTACTGACATCGCGATAAATCAGGGCGCGCTGCGGATCACCTTCAAAATCACTGCGCCAGGCTTGACGGAAGCGGCTGATAGCAGCGGCATCGACCGGAAATTCCCGCGCCGGTAACAGGCGGATACTGTCGACTTGCTGCCGCGAACGCTGGCTGTCCGGGTCAAAGGTACGGATGGTCTCAATTTCATTGTCGAACAAGTCGATGCGATACGGGCCGGGCGCCCCCATGGGAAACAGATCCAACAGGGAACCGCGCACGGCAAACTCGCCGTGTTCCATGACCTGGGCGACACAGTGATAACCGGCCTTTTCGAGGCGCACACGCATGGCGTCCATATCGAGTTGCTGGCCCTTATCCAGCACCAGACTGTACTGGTCGATAAAATCTTGCGGCGGCAGGCGTTGCAAGAGGGTCGCCACCGGCACCAGCAAAACGCCCCGGCGCAGCGACGGTAAGCGGTGCAGCGTGTGCAGGCGTTAGGAAATAATGTCCTGATGAGGTGAAAAACGATCGTAGGGCAGGGTTTCCCAGTCGGAAAAACACAGCATTTCCAACGCCGGATCGGTGGCGAAGAAGGCCAGTTGCTGTTGCAGACTTTCCGCGTCCTGGCTATCCGGCGTGACGATGACTAACAGTCCGTCATGACGACAGGCGGCGCGCGCCAGCACCAGCGGCAGGCTGTCACCATACAGGCGCGACCACAGCCGCCGCTGCCGACGGTCGGTAGCGAAGGTTCGAAGGGGTTATCACCGCGCTGTTCGGTGATTTGTGTGGCGAGGCGGCTTGGCATGGATCGGCAGTATCGGAAAGCCGGGTATTGTCGCATAACGAGGGTAAAAAAAAACCGGCGACGGACGCCGGTTAAGGGGATGGGAACGGTTACAAACGCCTAGATGAACAGACAGACATCCGATTTCTGCGCCACTGGGAGGAAATAGGTTGCGCCGACGTAATCCGTGACTTCCGGAATAAATTCGCTGTTGTCGAAACCGAAGACATCCACTGTCATCTGACAGGCAACCATTTTGACGTCGGCTTCCAGACAAAGTTCCCGTAATTCTTCCACCGTGGCCACACCTTTATTTTTGAAAGTTTTCTTCATCAGGCCGGTGGCGACTTTTTCGAAACCGGGCACGCCGGCCATCAGCAGGTTGGGCATCGGCCAGTTGAAATCCTGGAACCATTTCGGCCCGAACGGCATTTTCATCGGCATGGCAGGATTCCCCAGCGGTGACACGTCCGCGGAGAGTTCTTTTTTCAGCAATAACAAACCATAAAAAGTGAAGAAAATCGACGTATCCCAACCCAGCGCCGAGGCGGTCGAAGCCAGAATGAAGGGCGGATAGGCCCAGTCCAGCGTACCTTTGGTGGCAATAATGGCCATCGACGGCGTTTTGTTTTCTTCAATTTCCTGTAACTTGGTCGGCAGTAACTCGTCGAGTTTCTGGTTTAACCACTGGTCCATCTGTGGGTTTGCGGCTTGTGCTTGTGCGTTCATGGGTGCCTCCTGGTTGGATTGAGGGAGTGGAGTGAGGGCGCCTAAGCTGTTGTGCGTGCGAATCCGTATTCGCCCAGCCACCGACCGGCGCGATAGTCGATCCGGAGCCAGTCCGGCACAAAACGCTCCGGGTGCTGGATCGGCATTGTTTCGACCGGTGGCTTGCCGTCGGTTTCGGCAATTGAGCAGTGTTGGGTGGTAACAGCTCTGAAACGGGTAAAAAATCCGGGAATAATACGGATGCAGTCATCATTTTCTGGCTGTACACCGTTAATCTCCCTGAAGCGCAATTGTTTGCGCACCAGGCAGCTGAAATAGAGTTCCAGTTCGGCGAGGATGGGTAAACGGCTGTCAGCGGCGGCGTGGACGGCATCGGCGCTGATATCGACGCGCAGCGACTTACCTTGCAGGCTCACCGTGCCTGACCAGGCACGGTTCGACAGGCGCCGGTCGGGCACATTGTCACCAATACTGAGGTTGAGGGTTTGGCTCTGGTGCACGGTATACTCCCTCTTGTTTGACGGATTGTGAGATACTCGATTTGCGGACAAACCGGCCAGTCGGTAGAATACGAACCGACCAACTGGTTTGTCAATAGCTTTCTGGTAAAAGTTCCAGGTTTAAGGCGAGATGGCTCGCGAGGCAGGTAAGTGATGGAAAATCCAGAAAATGTAGCCCGCTTAGAGCGCAACCCTGATGTCACGCGGCAGCGGATTCTGGAGGCCGCTTTCATGGAAATCTACCGTAACGGCTTCCAGGGCATGCGACTCGACGAGGTGCTGGCCGTTACCGGCCTGACCAAGGGTGCGCTGTATCACCATTTCCCCAACAAACGGGCTTTGGGTTACGCCGTGGTCGACGAAATCATTCTACCGACTGTGGAAGCCATGTGGTTGCAACCGCTGAAAAATGCAGCGGATCCGTTCGAGGGTCTGTTGACCGTGATTGAACAGTTGCCCGACGTCAAACCACCCGAGATGATCCAGTATGGCTGTCCGGTTAATAACCTCGCCCAGGAAATGTCGCCGTTGGACGAAGGTTTCCGCCAGCGGCTCAATTATATTCTCCGCGTCTGGCACGATGTCACCGAAGAAGCGCTCGAACGCGCCAGGTTGAAGGGGACTATCCGCGAGAATGTCAACTGTGATGAAACGGCAACGTTCGTATTGGCGGCACTTGAGGGTTGCATCGGCATTGCCAAGAATGCGCAGAGTGAAGATCGCTTGAGGGTATGCAATCGGGGCCTGATCGATTACCTTAGATCGCTACAGGTTAAAAACTAAGGAAGCGCTGATTGATTCGTTTCCCGTCATTCTGGCGTATGCCAGAATCCAGTGGTTTCAACAACCTGGATACCGGCAGGCGCCGGTATGACGGATTAATCAAGCTTCCATAACAAGGGATAAGGAAATCGTATGACACGTTCTTTGGCCGAAATTCTGGTTCGGCGGCGTTGGTTACTGTTTGCGGCAGCGTTACTGCTGATGGGGGTGGCTGCAAGCGGCGCACGCTTTCTGTCGTTTTCCAATGATTACCGGATTTTTTTCAGTCAAGAAAATCCGCAACTCGTGGCCTTCGAAAACCTGCAGAATACCTATACCAAGTCGGACAATGTGTTGTTCGTACTGGCGCCGGCGGATGGCAAGGTGTTCACGCCCCAAACGCTGGCCGCCGTCGAGTGGCTCACCCACCAGGCCTGGCAGATTCCGTATTCCATCCGCGTCGATTCGGTGAGCAATTTTCAGCATACCCATGCCGAGGGTGACGACCTGATCGTCGAAGACCTGGTCATGGATGCCACCGATTTCAGCCCGTCAGACCTACAGCGCGTGCAACAAGTCGCCTTGCACGAACCGCTGTTGGTCAACCGCATTGTTTCTCCGGATGCACGCGTGACCGGCGTCAACGTCATTATCCAGTTGCCGGGTGTCAACCCGGCGGCGGAAGTGCCCGAGGTGGTACGTTTTTCCCGTGATCTGGCGGCACAAGTGGAACAGCGTTACCCCGATATCGATGTGCATCTGACGGGCATTGTATTGCTCAACAATGCCTTTTCGGAAAACTCGCTCATCGATATGAGCACGCTGGTGCCGATCATGTTCGGTATTATTATCCTGGTGCTGGCGCTACTGCTGCGCTCGGTGTGGGGAACACTGGCGACCGTATTGGTGATCCTTTTATCCATTGTCACGGCCATGGGTGTCGCCGGTTGGCTGGGCATCAAATTGACCCCTCCGTCGGCCAGCGCGCCAACCATGATTATGACGCTGGCGGTGGCGGATTGTGTCCATCTGCTGATCACTTTTCTGCAGCGTCTGCGGCAGACGCCCGACAAAGCCGAAGCCATGGTCGAAAGCCTGCGCATTAACCTGCAGCCGATCTTTCTGACCAGCCTGACGACGGCTATCGGCTTCCTGTCGATGAATTTCAGCGATGCGCCGCCGTTTCGCGATCTGGGCAATATCGTGGCCATTGGAGTGGTCGCCGCTTTCTTCTATTGCATCGCCCTGTTACCGACGCTGATGCTGGCCTTGCCGGTACGTTCAACGGTGGCGCGCAATAGTTCGGTGGCCGCCATGGACCGTATTGCCGATTTTGTGGTCGATCATCGCCGATCCGTGCTGGCAGGCATGGGATTGTTGGTCATTGGCCTGGTGGCCTTTGTGCCAAATAACGAACTGAATGACGAGTTCGTAAAGTATTTCGATCAACGCGTTGAATTTCGCGTCGATACCGATTTCACGACCGACAACCTCACCGGACTCTACAATATCGCTTATTCACTGCCGGCCGGTGAACCCGGCGGGATCAGCGAACCGGCCTACTTGAACAGGCTCGAAGCCTTCGCCAACTGGTACCGCCAGCAGCCGGAAGTCATGCACGTTAGTAGCTTGTCCGACACCATGAAGCGCCTGAATAAAAATCTGCACGGTGACGACCCGGCCTGGTACCGGATCCCGGACAGCCGCGAACTCGCGGCCCAATATCTATTGTTGTATGAAATGTCGTTGCCTTATGGCTTGGACCTCAACAACCAGATCAATGTCGACAAGTCCGCCACCAAGCTGGATGTCTCCATCAAAAGCATTTCCAGTAATGGGACCATCGCACTGGAAGAGCGTGCGCAACAGTGGCTCAAGGACAACGTGCCGAAAAGCATGCAAACCAACGGCGCCAGCCCGTCGGTCATGTTTTCGCATATTGGTGCGCGCAATATCCGTACGATGCTCACCGGTACCACGCTGGCGCTGATATTGATCTCGATGATACTGGTTGTCGCACTGCGTTCACTGCGTATTGGACTTATCAGTCTCGTGCCCAACCTGGTGCCCGCCGGCATGGCATTCGGGCTGTGGGGGCTGCTGGTGGGTGAAGTCGGGTTGGCGCTATCGGTGGTCGCCGGTATGACACTGGGTATTGTGGTGGACGATACCGTGCATTTTCTCAGTAAATATTTGCGTGCACGGCGGGAGGAAGGGCTGTCATCACCGGATGCTGTTCGCTACGCTTTCCACACTGTTGGCACGGCCCTGTGGACCACTTCGGTGGTCCTGATCGCCGGGTTCCTGGTACTGACACATTCACCCTTCGAACTGAATTCGGGTATGGGGCTGCTGACGGCAATTACTATCGGCCTGGCGTTACTGGCCGATTTCCTGTTACTACCCACCTTATTGATGACGCTGGATAAAAGGGAAGCATATGAAAGTAATCAGCTGGCTGATCCTGTTAAGTCTACCGTTTAACGTTCTGGCGCAGAGCGCCGAGGAGCAGGGTCTGGAAATCGCGGTCGAAGCCGACCGGCGTGACACGGGATTTCATGATTCCAAGGCGTCGATGCAGATGATTCTGCGCAATAAACAAGGTGATGGAAGCACTCGTCATATTCGGGTGCGCAGCCTGGAACAACTGGATGATGGCGACAAAAGCCTGACCACTTTCGACCAGCCGGCAGACGTCAAGGGAACTAATTTTTTAAGTTTTACTCACAAGACCGGCCCGGACGATCAGTGGCTGTACCTGCCGGCGCTCAAGCGCGTCAAGCGTATTTCCTCGCGGAATAAATCCGGCCCCTTCATGGGTAGTGAATTTGCCTATGAGGATCTGTCCTCCCAGGAAGTGGAGAAGTATACCTACAAGTATTTAGGTGATGAGAATTACAACGGTCTGGACTGTTTTATGATCGAGCGCTACCCGGTTGATAAGTATTCAGGCTATGCCCGTCAAGTGGTCTGGCTGGATAAACAGGAATACCGGCCACAGAAAATCGTGTTTTATGATCGCAAGAACGCCGAGCTGAAAACCTTGGTCTACAGCGGCTACCGGCAATATCTGGAAAAATATTGGCGTGCCGATGAAATGTTCATAGAAAACCATCAGACCGGCAAAAGTACACGCCTGGTCTGGCAAAACTACCAGTTCCAGACCGGCTTGAAGGAGCGTGATTTTAATCGCAACAGCCTCAAACGGGTGCGCTAGCGGATTTCTTCAATCGAGTATTTCTTTTCCTTCACATCGGGTGTGATCAGAGCGTAGCCCTGGCGCTGCCAATGCGCCAGCTCGATAATGGCTGAAGGTGTGAGCTTAATAAAATCGTAAAAGTCATCGGGATTATAAGAATAATCCGCTGCCGCCAGGCCGCAGACGCGGAATTCAACACCGAGTTGGGCGTAATAACGCATGCGTTCCACCGCATCCTTATATTTTTTATAGTTGTGCTTGGCCACGGTAACGATTTCGGTGCCGTGAATAATCACTTTGATGTCCATCATTTCCGGCGCCATTTCGTAAGGCGCCTCGGTCAGCGGATTGACCAGGGAGCGAATCCAGTACAGTGCGGAATTGATTTTTTGCGGGTCATCAAAGTAGAAATCGAAAACGACTTTCGGTTCCTGGTAGGGTGTCTGTACGTACTCGGCCGGCGCTTCGGCCTGAACATAAGGCGCCGCCAGGCAGAGAAACAAAAACCATGGTTTCATTGTGTCGGGCCCGTTGCAGGAGGCTTATTCTGAGTATAGACCACACTGGAATTACCTACCTCAAATGTACTGCTGGGCCAGGGCTGACCGTTTTTCATACGCCTCGCGGGCAATCTGTACGTCTTCGAGAAAAAACGGCAATTCCTCCAGCGTCAGGGCCTGCGGCCCATCGACCAGGGCCTTGGCGGGTTCCGGATGAAAATCCACCAGGACCATATTGGCGCCGGCGACGATGCCCTGGGCGGTCACATGCATCACATCCAGCAGCCCATCGGGTGCGCGATCCCTGGAGCCCACAGAGTGCGACGGGTCGATGCACACCGGCATACGGGTCAGCCGCTTGACCACCGGCACGTGGGCAAAATCGACGAAGTTGCGATGCGGATCGCCCATATTGGTTTTCATACCGCGCAGCCCGAAAATCACGTTGCGATTACCTTCACTCGCCAGGTACTCGGCGGCATTTAGTGACTCTTCCAAGGTAATACCGAAGCCACGTTTTAAAAGCACAGGCAATTCGTGCTGGCGGCCAACATACTTCAGCAACTCGAAGTTCTGTGTATTTCGCGTGCCGATCTGCAACATCACGCCGGTTGGATTACCGGTCTGGTGCAGGGCTTCCTGAATCTCTTCGACATGCGCTTCGTGGGTCACCTCCATGGCAATCACTTTGATGTCATATTTGCCCGCCAGTTCGAAAACATAGGGCAGACAGGCTTTGCCGTGACCTTGAAAAGAGTAGGGGTTGGTGCGCGGTTTATAGGCACCCATACGAGTGCAGTCTTGGCCATGCTGCTGGAGCGCTTGCATCATCCTTTCGACATGTTCAGGCGTATTGACCGCGCACAGACCGGCGAATACATGTAGATTGTCCTGGCCGAAATGTACGCCATTGTATTCGAAGCTGGTGGAGCGCCTGTCATCCTGGTGACGGCCCAGTACGCGGTATTCCTCGGAGATGCGCACAACGCGCTCCACGGCGGGAAGATTTTCGATTTCTTCGGCGATAAGCGAAGCCGTATCACCGATCAGGTAGACCTCGGTCAGCAGTTGCTGGTCACCGGTTTCCTGGTGGATGTTATGACGGATATTGGGCAGGCGGTCGAGAAATGCCTCCAATTGTTTGAATTCGTCGCTGTCGGTCCGCGTGTTGGGCGAAAGAATCAGGATCATGATAGGTTCCTTGTTAATTAATCCCGGTAACGCCGGGTCAGGTCCGCATAGGCGTCTATACGGCGATCGCGTAGAAATGGCCAGCTGCGGCGGACCTCTTCAGCGCGTGCCATGTCAATATCGGCCAGCAGTAGTTCGGGCTCGTCATGTGATGCCTGCGCCAGCATCTCACCCTGAGGGCCGGCCACAAAGCTGCCGCCCCAGAAGGCAATGCCACTTGTCTGGTCGCTGGAGTCGGGTTCAAAACCGACCCGGTTACAGGCCAGCACTGGAATGCCATTGGCGATGGCATGGGCGCGTTGCACGGTTTGCCACGCGTCGAACTGGCGTTGCTGTTCCACCGGTGCCTGTTTCGGATCCCAGCCGATAGCGGTCGGGTATACCAGCAGTTCGGCCCCCGCCAACGTCATCAGACGCGCGGCCTCCGGATACCACTGATCCCAACATACCAGCACCCCAAGCCGGCCCAGGCCGGTTTGTATCGGTTCGAAACCCTGGTCGCCGGGTGTGAAGTAAAATTTTTCGTAATAGCCCGGGTCGTCCGGGATGTGCATCTTACGGTAGCGGCCGGCGATTGAGCCGTCGCTGTCCAATACGACGGCCGTATTGTGGTAGACGCCGGCGGCACGACGTTCGAACAGCGAGGCGACAATAACCAGTTGCAGTTCTGCTGCCAAGCTGGACAGGATGGTCGTGCTGGGTCCGGGGATCGACTCTGCCAAATCGAAATGCGCGGCGTTTTCGCTTTGACAGAAATACAGGCTGTTGTGCAATTCCTGCAGGACGACAAGTCGCGCACCGGCACGCCCGGCGGCACGAACCTGCGTCTGGATGTATTCCAAATTGGCGTTACTTTCCGCCGTACAGGCCATTTGTACCAGCGCGACTTTTAGTGTTGAAGGGTTATTCACCGGGTTTTCAGTATCGTCCGAGTTAAAAATTGACACTCAGTTGTCACCGTTGTTCTCAGGCCTTACTGGTCATGTAACTTATATAAAATCATACACTTGATTGTTTGCCAAAGTCGAATCTTAGCTACGAAGGGCGCCGCAAGCGACGCACGCACCCTCGAAGGCCTGCCCGCATGACCCACTACGTCGTTATCTCCAATTCCGCCGGCAACTGCATAGTCACGCAATGAAGACTGCCGGACTGCCGTATCAGTGGCCGGCAATCAACCGGCACGATCTCTCGCCCAGGGAAACAGTGCTGCAATTGCTCTGCCGCCAGACTATCGGCCGAACCCCCGTAAGCGGGCATGAGTACCGCCGCGTTAATCACCAGAAAATTGGCATAACTGGCGGGCAGACGCCGGCTCTGTTCGTCGTGCTGCGGTTCCGGCCAGGGTAACGGCACCAGCCGGTAGGGTTGCTGGTTCGAATCACAAAACGTCTGCAATTGCCTCCGCATGGCCTGCAGTTCGGCGTGGCACGAATAGCCGGGTTCGTCGCAGCCCTGATACAGCAGGGTTTGCGGATCGCTGAAACGCGCCAGCATATCGATATGGCCGTCGGTATCGTCACCTTCCAGGCAGCCGTGTTCCAACCACAGCACCCGTTCGACGCCGAACAGGGCCTGGAAGCGGTGTTCGATGTCGCGTCGGGAAAGGCCGGGATTACGTTGCGGGTGCAAAAGACAGGCGGTTGTGGTCAACAACGTGCCCTGGCCGTCGGTGTCGATACTGCCGCCCTCCAGAACCAGGTCCAGGCTGTCCAGCGGGCAGTCGCCGAAATGGCCGGCTGTCACCAGGCGGCGGTTGACTGCGTTGTCGCGGCTCGCCGGGTACTTATTACCCCAGCCGTTAAAGCGGAAATCCAGCAATCGCGGCCGGTTGTTGTCCAGGACCGTCAACGGGCCATGATCGCGGGCCCAGGTATCGTCGGAAGGCATCAGGGAAAAATTCAGGTGGGTGTCGGGTACGCCCCGGGCGGCGAGCGCCTGCCGGACAGTGTCGATCTGAGCCTGGCTGGCGCAATTGATCAGCAGCGACTCGCGCTGCGCAATCGCGGTCGCCAGTTGCAGGAACACCGGCTCGACCTGATCCAGGGTTGGCGCCCAGTCGGTGTCGGCGTGTGGCCAGGTTAGCATGACGCCGGCCTGCGGTTCCCATTCGGCCGGCAGCCGGCGCTGTTTTCCTAAAAATGGCATGGTGGCGCATTTTATGCGCCGAGTTCATCGATTGGAAACGCTGACTTGTTGGTATACCGTCATTGCGGCGAAAGCCGGAATCCATGCGGTTTAACCGAGCCTCATGGATCCTGACCTTCGCCGGGATGACGAATAACGTTACTTCTTATGAACCACGACTGAGTGAATGACGGTCCGGTCCTCAAAATAGACCACAAAATCCCCGTAATCCCAAGTGCTGATCGGCGGATCGCCGACCGGGCCGGAACGGTCGGCCGGTTCACCGTATTGGCGTTGTACGTCATCCATGGTCAACCCGCGCTCCGGGCTGGCCACGCCGGCGCCGGATTCAATGGAGTCCACCAGCAGGGTATCCCCCAGTGCGGCGCTGACCGGGGCGCCTAGTGCCAGGCCCAGTGCCATGAAAATGCCGATGTGTCGCATGCTGTCCATCCTTTTTGGTTTAAGTGTAGAAAGTCATTATAGGTTTTCGGCAGCTCCCGCTTGTGATTTAATGCCTCGCCATGTTTCGCCCTCTGGCTCTCTCGATCGGCCTGCGCTATACCGGCGCAAAGCGCCGCAATCACTTCATTTCGTTCATATCGTCGATTTCTATCTTCGGAATCGCCCTGGGCGTCGCGGCGCTGATTACGGTGCTGTCGGTGATGAACGGCTTCGAACAGGAATTACGCAGCCGTATCCTCGGCATGGCCTCTCACGCCAGCATCAGCGGTTATCGCCAGCCCCTGGCGGAGTGGGGAAAAGCGGCTGATCTGGCCCGCAAACACCCGGAAGTGGTGGGTGTGGCGCCCTATGTAGAGGGTGAAATCATGCTTACTAAGGGGAAAAAAGTCAGTGGTGCGGTGGTGCGCGGTATCCGGCCGGACCTGGAACCGGCGGTCTCCACGGTCGGCGAACACATGCGCGCCGGCCGCCTCGACGACCTGGTGGCGGGGAAATACCGCATTATTCTCGGCAGCGAGCTGGCCTACAACCTCGGCGCCCATATCGGCGACCTGATTACCATGGTGACGCCGCAGGCCAATTTCAGCCCGGCGGGCGTGTTACCGCGCCTGCGGCGTTTCCGGGTGGTCGGTATTTTTGAAGTCGGTATGTATGAATACGACCGGGGCGTGGCGTTGATCAACCTGCGGGATGGCGCCAAATTGTTTGGGCTGGGTGAGGCTGTCACCGGCGTACGCCTCAAACTGACCGACCTGTTCCAGGCGCCGCGCGTGTCACGGGAATTGGCGCGTCAGTTGGGTGGCAGTCTGCGCGTCGAAGACTGGACGCGGCAGCATGCCAACTTTTTCCGCGCGGTGCAGACGGAAAAACGGGTTATGTTTGTGATTCTCACGCTGATTGTCGCCGTGGCGGCTTTTAATATCGTTTCGACACTGGTTATGGTCGTGACCGACAAACGCGCTGATATTGCCATTCTGCGCACGCTGGGTGCCACCCCGGGGATGATTCTGCGAATTTTTATGGTTCAAGGTGCGCTCATTGGTTTACTCGGCACGGCGCTGGGTCTGGTTGGCGGTATTGCGCTGGCGCTGAATGTCGAAACCCTGGTACCGGCCATCGAGGACACCTTCGGCGTGAAATTCATGCCGGCGGATATTTATTACATCAGTGAATTACCTTCGCAATTGAACTGGCCGGACGTCTGGCAGATCGGCCTGGTGGCTTTCCTGTTGAGTTTTGTTGCCACCTGGTACCCGGCGTGGCGGGCGTCCCGCACCCAACCGGCGGAGGCGCTGCGCTATGAGTGACGGGGTTGTGCTTTCCTGCCGGGGACTGGCGCGCCGCTTTAACGAAGGCGGATTGGATGTCAGCGTGCTGCGCGATATTAATCTCACCGTGGCCAGCGGTCAGCAGACGGCGATAGTCGGCAATTCCGGCAGCGGTAAAAGCACACTGTTGCACCTACTGGGTGGGCTGGACAAGCCGTCGGCCGGTCAGGTGGAATTGGCCGGCCGATCATTTAGCCAACTGGGTGAAGCGGGGCGCAGTCAACTGCGCAACCGACACCTGGGTTTTGTCTACCAGTTTCACCATTTGCTGCCGGAGTTCACCGCGCTGGAAAATGTAGCGATGCCATTGGTCATCGGCGGGCGACCCGTCGCCGAGGCGCGCCGGCAGGCCGGCGAGATATTGGAGCGCGTGGGACTTAGCGCACGCGTACAGCACAAACCGTCGGAACTTTCGGGTGGCGAACGCCAACGCGCCGCCGTCGCCCGCGCACTGGTGAGTAAACCCGATTGCGTACTGGCCGACGAACCCACCGGCAATCTCGACCGGGAAAACGCCGAACAGGTCTACCGGTTAATGCTGGAACTCAATCACGATTTGAATACCAGCTTCGTCATCGTGACCCACGACCCCGAACTGGCCGCACGCATGGATGTCACCTGGCATCTGGAAGATGGCGTTCTAAAAGAACCACCAGCCGCCTTTATCGAGTGAATCCTCACAGCCTTTCAACTGGGCGGCATAGTTTTTAGCGCGGGCCTCGACCTTGCGTGCCACCTTGATTAACCAAGGCTTCTTTTTGTAGCTTTTGCGTTTAAAGCCGCCGTGGCCTTCATGATAGGCCAGGTACTGGCTGTAGGCGTCCCATTTGGAAATTCCCAGTTTGCGGTGTGACACACTGCCGTACCAACCGATGAAATCGACCACATCATCAAAATCGTCACGATCCGCCCAGTGCCGGCCGGTGGACCTCAGATACCAGTTCCAGGTTGAATCCTTGATCTGGCCGTAACCGTATGCCGAGGTCGGACGCGTCCAGGGAATCACCCATAACAGTTTCCGGCGCGGTGGCTTGGCATCGTGCACAAAGCGCGATTCCTGGTAAATGATGGCCAGCTGTACGTGCACCGGCACGCCCCATTTTTCGAAGCTGTCATGGGCGGCAGCATACCAGTCGTCTTTTTCGTCAAAGATTTCACAGCTGTTTTTTGGGTTTTTTGGCGGTGTCGTGGCGCAGGAAACCACAACGGCCGCACAGACCGAAAAAATACCGAGAACGGCCATCAGCCGTTTGCGTGATCGGATCTTGGCGGATTTTCGTAACGAGCCGGACATCTGGACCATAGTTTACCAGCCCGTCGGTTCGTCTACCTCTACTGCTTTCTAAAAATGCAGATAGGCGCCCGCATAAGGGCCGTCAAACTCCACATTGGCGAATTAATTGTCAAAGTCGTCAAGGTCGAGTTTGATTTTACGATAGCCGATATCCACACCCAGATGCCAGGCAGTCGTATAGGTGGCGCGGACCGAAAAATCGTAGAAGCTGCTGCCATCGTATTTGACATAAGCGCCATCGGCACTGACGCCGAGACCGGTCAGCGGCAGATCGACGCCGACGCCGGCATAACCCAGTGGTACCCAGCCGGAAACGTCGGTATCCTCGCTGCCGGAGAGCGACCCGGTAATACTGGCCGTGCTGTCGATGTACTTGGCGTCGAGACCCAGGTCGAGGTTGACGGCGTTATCCAGCACACGGTAGTAGAGGGTGATATCCGTTTGCTTGAGTTCCACCTGACTGCTGACAGCCTCGTTAACTAGAAACGTTTTATTGCCGAAGACCACCGTATTGGTCAGACGGCCGTTGGCGTCTTCGTCAATGTCGGTGTAGCTGAGGCGAACATTCGGCAGGAAAGGGACAGGATGTTCCAGCGTTACGTAGTAGAAAAATGACGAGCCGTCGTTATAACCCAGCTCGTTGTTGACATCGATATCGTCGGACGCATTTGGACTCTTATAACGTGCGGTACCGCTGATGTCATAATTCCAGTAATTGACGCCGGCGCGTACCCCCAGTGTGTCGGCGTAGACGCTTGAACAAACCGAAGACAGCAGAACGAGTAGTAGCAGAGTGTGACGCACGGCGCGCCCTCCTTGTTGGCAGTGGTGGTATACACTAGCATAGACGCATAAGCGATTAGCGACCGGTTTCACATTTACTAAATCGTAACGACAGGACGTCGTAAATAGGGAGTTCAGGGATGAAATGCTGTCGTCAGCGCTGGCGTTCCTAGCCGGCAACGGGCTGCTGTTCAGCGGTCAGCATCTGCCCGATCACATGGGGATACTGACGTTATCGAGCGCAGCGGTCGTGTGTCTGTGCTTACCGCGGCTGCGCCTGGTGGGGCTGTTTGTGGCTGGATTCTGCTGGGCGGCCTGGCACACCCTGCAGTTGTCAGCCGTGCAATTACCCCCGGAATTGGAGGGCCGCGATCTGCAGGTGCGCGGACAGGTCGTGGGGCTGCCGGAGCAACTGTCCAAAGAGCACACGCGCCTGCGCCTGCACATCACTGCCTACGGTACCCATGGTGTCTGGCGCGATTTCGCGCTGCCGGTGCGCCTTAATTGGTACCGGCAGGCGCCGGACATACACCCCGGCGAACGCTGGCAACTGCAAGTGCGCCTGAAGGCCGCCCACGGATACGCCAACCCCGGTGGTTTCGATTACCAGCGCTGGCTGTTTGCCCACCGTATCCGGGCGACCGGTTATATCCGGAAATCGGCCACCAACCGCTGTCTGCGGCACGCGCCCCCATGGGGGCCACAGCAACTGCGTTACCAGCTGTCGCATTACTTGCAGCAGCTGACACTGGACGTCCACCAGCGGGCTTTGCTGCGGGCACTGGCCATCGGTGACCGCGCGGGTATGTCGCCGAAGCAGTGGCAGTTGCTACAGCACACCGGCACCACTCACCTGCTGGCCATATCCGGTTTGCACGTCGGCCTGGTCGCCGGTCTGGTGTTTTTCCTGGTGAATAAACTCTGGTCCTGGCTGGGTGGTGCCCGACGCTGGCCGGCACCCCGGGCGGCGGCGCTGGCGGCGATGGTTGCCGCACTGCTGTACGCGTTGCTGGCCGGTTTTCAGGTCCCGGCGCAGCGTGCCTTGATCATGGTTTGGGTGTGGATGTTATCGATCCTCCTGGGCGTACGCGGACAACCGTGGCAGGTCTGGGGTCTGGCTTTGTGGCTGGTGCTGCTGATCGAGCCGTTGTCGGTGCTGACGGCCGGTTTCTGGCTGTCGTTCAGTGCAGTCGCCCTGATTCTATACCTGGGCCGGGGCCGCCATGGCGACGCGGGTCGCCTGCGGCCACTGTTGGCGCTGCAACTGAAGTTGATGGTAGGACTGACGCCGCTGGTCTGGCTCTGGTTTCAGCAAGCCTCGTGGGTCGCACCGCTGGCTAACTTACTGGCGATCCCCTGGGTGAGTTTCCTGGTCGTGCCGCTGCTGCTGCTGGGATTACTGCTGCTACCCTTATCGTCCACGGCGGCTGACGGTCTTATGACACTGGCAGCACAGGCGCTGGACGGCTTGTGGGCGTTTCTGCAGTGGCTGGATCCGGGCGCGCCGGCGCTGTGGCCGGCGCCGGCGTTGACGACGATGAGCTGGGTGCTGGGTGCAATCGGTTTGCTGCTGGTGCTGTTGCCCCGTGGAGCCGGGGTTCGCGCTGTCGCAGTGATCATGCTGGTGCCAACCCTCACCACAGCACCCGAGCGGCCGGCACCCGGTGACCTGTGGTTGACACTGCTCGACGTGGGGCAGGGCTTGGCGGTCGTGGTGGAGACCGCGCGGCACGCCCTGGTATATGATACCGGGCCCGCCTACCCCGGCGGTTTCGACGCCGGTACGGCTATTCTTATCCCTTTTTTACGGCAACGTGGATATCACCGGCTGGATCGCCTGGTCATCAGTCACGGTGATAACGACCATAGCGGCGGCGGGCATTCGCTGCTCCGGCGGATACCCGTCTATCAGGTCGACAGTGGTGAGCCACAAGCCGTGCCCTGGGCGAACGCGACCGATTGCCATCATCAACCGCCGTGGCGGTGGGACGGTGTGCAGTTCAATTATCTGCGAACGCCAGCTGCAGCCAGCGGAAATAACGCCTCCTGTGTACTGAAAGTGACCACAGCCGACGGCCGCGCCGTGATACTGCCGGGCGATATCGAACAACCGGTAGAGCGGGCGCTGGTCGTCCATCAGGCCGATCAATTGGCGGCCGAGGTTCTGATTGCCCCCCACCACGGCAGTCGCAGTTCGTCGACACCGGCTTTTATCCGGGCGGTGAGGCCGGCGTGGGTGCTGTTCGCTACCGGTTACCGCAACCGTTTCGGATTCCCCAAGGCCGATGTCGTAGCGCGCTATCGCGCGGCCGGTGCACAAGGAATGGACAGTGCTACCGCCGGTGCCATCGACGTACGGATTGAAACCGGGCGTGAGCTGCGCCTCGTGGGCTGGCGGCAACGCCGGGCGCGTCTCTGGTGGCATTGAAGCCAGCCTGGCCGCCCGGTTTCAGATCCATCCAAATCCAAGTATGATGGCCCGCATTCGTCGATAGCGACCCCACAAGGAAGGACGTAGCAACGTGTTTGAACTGGTAACCGCGGGCGGTTGGCTGATGGTGCCGATTATTGCCTGTTCCATTATCGCTTTCGCCATTATCGCTGAACGCTTATGGACTTTGAGGGTCAAGCGCGTCATCCCGCGGCAACTGGTCGCCCAGGTCTGGGACCAGGCTAAGGGCAAGAAGCTCGATGTCGAGCGCCTGCAGGATCTGCGCGCCGGTTCCCCGTTGGGCCGCATTCTGGCGGCGGGCCTGATGAACCGCAATGCCAGCCGCGAGATCATGAAAGAAGCGATCGAAGACACCGGTCGCCATGTCGTGCATGAACTGGAGCGCTATATCAATACCCTCGGCACCATCGCCGCTATTTCACCTCTGCTGGGTTTGCTCGGCACCGTCATCGGCATGATCCAGGTGTTTTCAACCATCACTACCCACGGGGTCGGTAACCCCGGCGCCCTGGCCGGCGGCATCTCACAGGCGCTGATTACCACCGCTGCCGGCATGGTGGTCGCTATCCCGTCGCTGATGGCCTACCGCTATTTCCGTGGCAAGGTCAGTATGCTGGTAATCCGTATGGAGCAGCAGGCGCTGCGCATGGTCGAAGTGTTGCACGGACAGCGCTCCCGGGATGGCGTCATCGAGGAACAGTTGTGAATCTGCGCCAGTCGCGCAGCGAAGAAGACCCGGAAGTCAATCTCACCCCACTGATCGACGTGGTCTTCATCCTATTGATCTTCTTCATGGTGTCGACCACCTTTCAGAAAGAATCCGAACTCAAAATCGAATTGCCGGAGGCCAGCGGCGAGCCGGCCGAGGAGCG